>JGI24709J26583_10002194_pt1 | contig 16231 bp, 10 predicted proteins | sample BioPla2DNA1_FD_26583 | JGI IMG/M metagenome (IMG submission 26583) | reverse complement strand
ACTTTTTCTTAGGCATTTGTTTCTCAAATTCTAAATTTCCAGCAAATTTGACAGATTTTGTTTCATCCATGATATTCTTCCTCCCATTAATATCCATATCCGTTTTCTTGTAATACTTTTCGTATTCCGATAAATGTTTTATACTCTTCAGTAGACACAAATCGATTCAATTCCTCAGAGCTAAATGTTTTCATAGTCTCTAATATTTTAGCATATGCGATTTCCACATATCCACCGATCGACGATAANACTATTCTTATATCAACTGTAGTTGTATCATCCGAACGAGGTATATCATGATCTGACGTATATTTTTTTACCAAGTATAATACTTACCAATCCTCCTCTCCATCGGGTAGCACATATTCTGTATTACCGATTTTAAATGTTTCACCAGACAACGAAAACACTTTTTCACTATCCAAGAATCCCATAGTCATGAGTTCAATAGCTTCTTGTTTCAATCGTTCACTCATATAATATTCTTGTTCTAATACCATCGCAAAATCACGATATATTTCAAAATATTCATCGGGTACAACCCAACCATGGTTGATATATGTGGGATAATCTATAGAGTGTTTAAGAATAAGATATATTCTCGCTTCATACGGGAGTTCCATTAATTGATCAAAATCAAACTTTTCATTATTAAAATTAATATGTTTCTCTACCAAAAAAGCTCGAGCAGTAAAACTCATCGCTCTCGCTAAAATTGGTTCTTCGTGACATTTATCTAATAATGTTTTTCTACTGAATGTAATTTCGGGTAGTATTTTTAGATAATACGCTTGTGGAGAACCGGCAAGTCCATACTGTTGTTCACCATATAACATTTCGAAATCACTTAATTCTGGTTTATATCCAGTAGCCGTATCGAATACCATCGGATATCGAATACCTTCTGGACCATTTTTATTTTTAAGCCATTCCATAAATGCTACAATACCATGTACAGAATCACCATATATTTTATTTCGTTCATTAAACAATCGTTCTTTGAGAGTAAGCATGTATACAACAAACGATTGGTATAATAACTCGTTTCCACCTTTTACTTTCTGGTTATATTTCATACCAGGTAATTGTGGTTTAGGAGGATTGTATCTATCTAATACAGGAACTTCGACCAAGTGGTTAATCATTAAAATACATATATTTGCGTCCGAGCATAATTTCTTGGCTTCATTAATAAAAATTGTATTATCTTTTGCGATCTGCATAGCATCCATATTGTTTGTACCAGCTACAGAATCTGTCGATTTTACTTCACCATCTTTATTGAATTCCAACTCGGTTTTTGTACGAATTGCTGCAATAGAGTCAATAATTACGTATGTTGTAGGGAGAACTTTGATTGTGTGTCCGCCAATTCCTCGAATACCTGTATCTACTTCCAATTCATTTCGATACTTTAATTTATGTTTCGCCAATACAGCTAAATCATTATAAATTTCAATAATCGACATCGGTTTAGATATAAATCTGACTCGCTCAGCCATCATTTTATCATCCCAACCAGTCACCATCTGCCATCGTCGTGACGACGTATGCATCTCAACATTATAAAAAATTGCTTCTGACACAGGTCCATAGAACCGATACCAGTTGTCAACGGCTGCCGCAACCTTTTGTATAATAAACGTAGACTTTCCAACGGAAGACATCCCTAACTCAGTGTACGGGTAATCAAATAGTCCGCCGTTGAGAATTTCTACATCTAATTCTCCAACATTTTCTATATTACTAGATAGAACATCTATCGCAGTAAACCCAGTAAACATTCCGATATCAGAATCGAAACTTCCAATTTTTCTAAACGCTTCATTCGTTTTATTAATCGAATTTAATAAAAAACTCATATTTCTTCTTCCTTAACATGTAATTTGATATGTGTTTTAAGTTGGTCAAGTCTTCTATTATAGTCATGTGTATCGTATACCATATCTTGCACAATATCCAATATTATCGGTTTCGGTATATTATGACAACTCGCCTCGATGCCTCTAACCAATCTATACCTTTCTTCTTTTAATCGTTTGTAGGTTTCGATTATATCTTTAATAGTAAGATTGTTTTCTCCCATACGAGCTCCTTATTATTTTTCAGCAGGTTGATTAAAATCAACTTTAAATCTTTGATCCGTTTCGGAAGAATCGTGATTTTCTCTTTGGATTTTCGGTGATTCTCCACCTAAAGAATATATATTTAAAAAGATTTTGTGCAATTTTGTCCTATCATAATTGTCTAGCATATCTGTATACGGTTTCGTTGAATCTGTACTAGTTCTACGAGCTTCGTTATACATTTGGATATCATTTATTTGATTTTCTGTATGCAATTTCCATAATGTGGATCGCACATATTCTAAAACATATGGTAAAATGTTTGGGGCTGGTCTCTTTTTAAGATAATAATCTTCAAGACTATACCCACTATGAAGTTTATAAATCATATTTTTAACATAATCTGGTGTTTCAGCAACAAATCTTGTATACAGATTATTAAAGAAATATTCAAAAAAAGATGAACTTTCTTTAACACCGTCTTCATTTTCTACCGATATTCGTATATCGCTTCGTAACAAATACTGAATCAAATCTCTATATTTTTCTTTAAACAGGTTCTTTATAGGAGATTTTTCATCAAATTCTATATCTTTTCTAGAATAATAAACGATTGCTTTATTTATTTGTAAATTGATATAAAACGACACAATAGAACTCATTTCTTGTATATTAGTTATACTGATATTAGAATTTGCTTGTAAAGCATTTGTTAAGTTTATTTTTGTATAAACTAGATAAATTATTATTATAATCAAACAAGCTATAAATACATATTCCATTATTTCTTCTCCATTTTCTTCATATATTCTGAAATGAACTTATTGTCGATCTTATTTAAATCCCCAGGTAATAATAATTGATCAATCTGTTCCGATGTAATAAGTTTTTCATTCATAGGTCTAATCTTTTGTGGATTATATGATAATATTTCTGGATATTCTATTTTATCTGTATCGTGATATTGTTCTAAATAATCTTGATACTTTAATTTGGTTCCCATCGGTATAAATTCTTCATATTCTTCGAAAAAGATATCGTAATCGCCTATAACGAGATCAGGATGTATATCAAGCTTTCCATCATGGACTAATCCATGCGATGTTGGATCTAATGGTACTAAACCGATTTTTAACTGATAATGTATCCGCGCAACTTCTTTTTCAACCTCGTGTTCATAAACCCATCCACCGTTTTTTTTAAGCTGTTTATTAACAACAGCTTCTGTATAATCATACATCGTGAATGGATGATGGTGAAACTCAAGTTTCATACCGTTTTCCAAACTATATCCTTTGAAAAACACACACTCTTTAACGTTTAAAACAGTCTTAAATGTATCTATAAGCCACTTGTATTCGAAAGAATCTCGAACCTCCGACTCAAAATATTTAATAACTTTATCTTTATTGGTTTCATTAATAAAATATCTTGGATCAAAAGGTTCATCTCCTAATTCTTCTGGTGTAGCTAATCCACTTTCTTCATATTCTATTATTTCGTTACTCATAGAACACCGGTAATAAAATATGATTATACGGATTATCTAATTTAACTTTTACAGACACACTATTATTGATATCGTCTTTCTGAACAACTGTAATTTCTTTCATCGAATCATAAAATAAATAATCGGCTAGAGCTCCAGCGATAACTAGATTGTTTTCAAAACCAACTAAATGGATTTCTTTAAGTCTAAGTTCTAATAATTGTTTTGTCTTGTAAGGATATTGTCGTTCGATAGAACTTTTAACAATAGTATTAAAAGTTTCCAGATGTTCTTTACTCGTAATTGGACTTTCCACCCATTCAAAATCAATTCTAATTTGGTTTGTCGGTGATACAGTTATAGCCGGTTCACCATCATCAACGTTGACAAAATCGACCATTATAAAATTCACACTTACACCACTATGAGTAAATGTTATATTTTGAGAATTATTCTGTGGAATAAATAATCGTTCACCTATAAACATACTTTCTGTCAAACCAGACACAGTGACATATCCTTCTACATCTTCCGCTCTAACAACAAGTTTTCGTTCACTTCCTTCAGTTAACATTGGAACAAATAATAGATTTTGAGCTTTAACAGGATCGAACAAACCTATAGAACCGCGTTCTATGGAGCTCGGGGAATAAATTGTTACATAGAGATATTTTCTTATGCTTACAGGATTCGTCATCCGATTATGAATATAATAGGATACAAATTTCTTCATAGCATCTGTATAAAATTCTTTTGAATATTTTTCTTCTTCATCGATGAATCGTTTTATTTCAGCCAAACTTGTATCGTCATTAGGTAATCGTACAATAATTTTATCATTATTATAACCGTTATGGATATCTGATATAAGATTTTCATAATCTTTGACATTTTCATAATTACCAAAAATTTCTCTGTTAGTTATTTTATCGTTATCTGTAAAAGTATAGTCTACTCTAACAAGATCTATAATTTGGTTTTCTGAAAAAATAACGTTTTTCAAATTAATTCTGTGTAAATTACTAATCATACAAACACTCCTTAATTAAATAGTATATTACTATATTCATGATTAAATAATTTATTAACGTTTATATATGGTATATTTGGAGGAATAATAATGATACATTATTTTATAAAAGACACAATAATCGATTCAACGATTATGGAATACAATATATCAAAATCTATACCATCGATTATGTGTAAACTATATCCAAATAATCAACAATTTAAAGATAGATTGAACATGAATAAAGAAACATATTCGGCGTTATTTGAAAAAGATTTTATAAATAATGTGAAATATATAAACGAATATTATGATAATCTTAAGATAACTCATTATGAGTTTGTGAGAAAAAATAATATTCCGAAAGAAAACGTTATAGGTTTTTATTACGATTCGATAATAATTCAAAATAGTATTCCAAAAGAACTTACTATTGACGGAATACGATATAAATCAAAAACCTCTGACAAATATACATCGTTTTTTTGGATTAGTGATGAGCTTGTGTTTTTGTACGATGCTATATCAAATCATGTCAAATATCTCAAATTTATGAATCCGTTAGAAACAAAATATCAAGGTTTAGATGGTTCTTTTCAAGATAAGGTTAATAGATTACCATTTGTATCGAAAATATTAAAAAATATGTTTCGTATAATAAATGATAAAAACCGATTGAAATACGATGAATTAGTACTAAGATTGCAACAAATTAGAATAAACTATGTATCATCTAATGATAAAGAAATTTATCGTTCTTTATTAGATAATGGTATGTTTAAATATCTTATCGATGGGAGTATACAATCAAGTAATATATATCTTAAAGAGGACGATAATTGTGTATTGGACAAAAACGATAATTATATAAATATCGTTTTACCACTTATTCAGAGCTGTTTATAATATAAAGGGTCCCAATCAGGGACCCTTTAATTGTTTTTTTTATGTAATTTTTACGTAATGATCGTATTTAAAAATACACTCGAAATAATCGACTGATGGTTCAAATTCTGGTAATAAGAAATCTGTAACTAGAGTGTATACACCATTTACAAGAATGTAATAATCTATATCTGACATAACACCTTCTGCACGTTCAGCTTCACTAAGTTTGTAGTACACATCACTTATACCCCAATAATAATATGTAACGCCTGGTTCAAACGATGTTATATCTGGAACTTCTGTATAATCGTTTTGTTTAACAAAATACCTTTCTGTAGAAAGTATTCCAGCTGTAACTTCATCCGGTGTCAGTTGTACATACTCACCACCAAATTCAACAAAATCATCATTACTTGTAGCATTAAGTATATAATATACTCCATTATACAATCTAGCGTATTTACGTAATGTTGTGGGATATTTTGGTCCAAGTAACAAATCGTTATGGCTTACAGGATCCCAAGTAATTCCATCGTCGTCGGATACGTAATAATAATCATGAAATTTCCAACGATAATATGTTACTCCTGGTAAGAAGTTAGTTAATGTTGTTGAAATCGGAATAAATTTATCTTCTTTTATAAAGTATATTCTACTCGGATTTGGTGTACCACCACCTGTAACTTCTATAAAACTACCAACGTTTTTGATTCTATAATATGTTTTTTCTGGATCAAATACACTTACTTGGAAATGATGTTTGACAAACAAATCATCATCGTTTTTAACAAAATATACCATTCCTGGTAAAGGACCTTTTGTTTTTTCCGTATTTGTTAATTTTCGATAATATTTTTCAAATTCATCTACAAATCCCAAATATTTGTACTTGTTTTCGTTTTCATCATATTTATAGTAGTCTTGAATGACTTCGTTAGTAAGTCTATTTCGTTTTGGTCCCGATAATAATTCATGATAATTTAATTTATAAAAACCATCATCAACCCTATCACGTTTTACCACTTGTAACTTATACATATCTGCACCACGTAAAACATTACTATCATTCGGTCTAAACCAATATGGTATTACAGCAAATACATCGGCATATTGTATAGGAAACTTATGAACCATACCATTTGTTACAAGAATATCGTGGTCTCTCCAATTTTTATTCCTAAACATATTTGTGTACGGTTTATCAAGCTCAATATCCAGTCTATTTTCATACAATTCGATATCATAATTCAGTTCATTACTCGAATTAACCGTTATAATTCTATAATCAACATCTCTAAATTGATTATATGTTATAGCTAGTGCTGATTTGAAGAAATGTATATTAAACTTACCATTTTCATCCGTATAATTCGAAGTCAGCTGATAAACATATTCATTCATTAAGACTTCGAGTTCTTCGTTCGAAACATCTCCCAATTCTTTCTTAACATAATATGTTAACGATGTATCTGGACCTAATAACAAATCTTCATATGATACTTGTCGCATATCATACTGGCGAATATAATAATCTAGATAACTAAGAAATTTCTTAGGAAACACAGCTGGATTAGTGGATGTCTCATTTTCATAATACGAAACACCTTCTATTGGACCAACAACAAGTTCGGCATAAGTCAGTTTTCGTCTACTATTTGTTTCGTAGTTATGTACATAGAAATCACTAGTAAAATCACGTTTATAATAATCTACCCCAGTGGCAAACGATGATAATGAGTATTGTCTAACATATACACCTTCCACTTTCGTAAAATATTCAACACCATCTACAGGACCCAATTCACGTTCAACACCAGTAACAATTTTGAGTTCTGATGGGAAGTTGTGCATTTGAGCTTTTTTGTATATACCACCTTCAAGAATATAATACGTTTGGGTTGGAGAAGGTATATCTTCGTTTACCATAATGTATTGTAATTCTGTGTCTTTTAGATAATATTCTCTAAAAGTATGGTAATAATAATCTGTAGAGGCGTCAAACGTTGTTAAGTTTTCTGTTTCTACGTATACACCATTTTCCACTATATAATAGTTTATAGCGGGATCCACACCAGCAGCTTTTTCTTCGGGTGTAAGTTTTACATATATAGATTCGAATTGTCCTGTTAATACAGGATTCTTATCGTCAGGTGGAATCACATATCTAGGTACAGATGATGTTCCAACTGATAAAAAATCTTCTATTTTTGGAACAGCCGACGTATTATTATCTAACACTTGACTTTGATAGTCTTTAAGTTTTCCATATATCTCAGCATAAATAATATCAAATTCTTTAGATATAGACATCAGTTCGATAACGTTTGGAAAGTTCTTTTTAACTCTCCAATCACGTTGAGGAACTATTGTATTTCCTCGCAACAGAATCGTATTTTTTTTACTTATAGAACTAGAATAAGTTAGTTCTTTTGGCAAATATACTTTATTCATCGGTTCTGTTGATTGTGATTTTATCATAAACGCTAAATTAACTGGTGCCATCGGTTTAGATACATTAACACCATCCCAACGATATATCACAAAATCGAACATGTAACTGTATCCACGAAAATCCTTACCGATGTTGAATGTGACGACCTTGTGATNGTCTTCTCCAGTAATTATTTTAAAATCATCTGGATCCGTACCTTCTTTAAGCCCAGTCATCTGTAATCGACCAAATTTAATGATATCACGTATATAAATNGTATTTGTTAAAACAGATTCATTATTTATCGTTGTGTACTTGTTTTCATAATTCATAACCATTCCGTTACAAATTATCAACAGATTGTCGAGCTTTGTATAAGGCGTTGTGCCATCTGTATGAAAGAATCGTAATTCTAAATCATCCATTTTATGACCAATGTTATCATGGTACGTATCAGCATTATCATAAATACCTTCATCAACATTTGTAAATCTGTATTTAAATGATCCATACGATTCTCCAGATTGAANACTGGCTTTTCGTCGATATATACTATCTGGATTGGTAAAGATTTTTGGAGCAAGTATGGTTTGTTTGTACGTTCCATCACCTCTACCAATATTATGTATTATTCCGTCAGATGTGTTTTTTTCTAACGTTATATATTTAGTTTCTGGAAGTTTGCTTATATCATTGACCACAAACTGATCAAATATCGCTAAATCCATAAACGCTTGTGAATCACATACTCGCGAATATATACTTGTGATTTTTGTAGAATCATCTATGTACGGGGCAACGGAATACAACAATGGTGTATTCGATCGCAACGTTAACATATCTATCCATTTTCCTTGAATATTTTTATAATATTCACGTTTTAATCCGTACATGAACGAAAGATTTTTAATAAAATCATAAAACCTATAATTGGCTCTATTTGGAAAATTATCTGATAAATCCCCATTCTTACACAGGTATTCTATCTTTCGTTCAGATACGTTAAATAAATAGTCTAAATCACAAGCTATTGGAGCATAATTGTCGAACTCAAATACGACGGATCGTGGTTTNAATGTAGTTATACCACGATCCTGTACCGTAAACGACGAATCATTTATAACCATTGGTTTNGTCGTAATCTCTAATATCTCTGATGATGACATATTCTAAACACCTCCATTTATTAAGCGAACGGTTGTGTTAAATTAAATACATCAAAGTTTACAACCTCTCGAATATCGTTATTCGTTTTATAAAATTTAACCAACAGATAATCATGTAACTTCAATCCACCCACGATGTTTTGAACACTATTATCATTATAGGTTAATGCGGTGAATTCTTTTTGAGAACCGTTCAGACTTATAGCTTTTGTTACGGGAGACAATGTTGCGTCTTTGACAACAAACACTTGTGCTTCGTTTGGTGTATAAGTTTGACCATCGATAGTTCTTCGATAACGAATCGTTATAGGATCGGTTTCGTTTTGAATTTTTACACGTAACTCATATAAGTTGGTATCTGCATCAAGGTGACGTGCAGCAACATTATTAAGTTTAACCTCGTTATTGATTAACTCATGGTGTGCACCATATGTCTGTGCAAGTGTTTGTAATACACCACCAGCACCGTAACCGTAATCTGAACTTTCACCAGGATAAGGTTTAATAAACAAACCTCTCTTAGCATCGAGATCTGTACTGAAGTCAAGAATCATACGTCTATCTGGTGCCCCACCTTTATCAAACAATCTAAATTGTGTATAATAAGATGAAATAACGTTTTTATCAGCAAACGTGAATAACATTTGCTGATGATATGGGTCATACCCAAGAACGGATCCAGCAACATACCAATCAACATACTCGTTAGATTGATTTCGTACTCTAAGTGTATTATAAATCGTGTGTGATTTATTTTGAATAACTCCGTACTTATCCATGGTAAATAGTTTAAGTTTGTACACTTTAAGATTACCATCAGTATTCAATTCGTTATCTGTCATATCTGACCATAATACAGGAAGAGCTTTAACGATTGTCTCTTCAACGTTTTGTACAACTTGGAATGTTACGGTTGTCTCAACAGATGTTCCAATAGGAACGTTATCTTCTGTCAATAATGGGTAATATGTGAATTTTACTTCAAATTTATCACCAACAGCAGCATTCGTTGTGTCAACATTAAATCCTTCACGTACTAAGTGTGGAGAATCGTAAGAGCTATCTATAAGTTTATGTGTTCCGTCACCATATACAGCAACTACAATATACGACATACTTGTTGATAAGTTGTCGCCAGCATAAATAGGATATGCCCCAGAACCAATCGTTTGTGGAACATCGTCCCGAATAACTGTTACAAGAAGATCTGTTACAGATTGTGAAGGAACTTTCGTGTTTGTGATAGCGCTATTAATAGCTTGGAAAAGTTTCGTATCAACCCATTTATGAGTTNCGTCATAGAAATCAACAACATAAAAGTTTCCATCAATAACACGCGAATATTGTTTTGCAGGATTATCTGTGTCAAAAATTTTACAAGGATTCATTCGTGTATAACTATTGCCTGTCATCGTATCATTAATCTTCTGCATACCAATCTTAGTATCAACGACTTCATCATTTAATAACCCACCCGCAACATAAATATAATCGCTATTCATATTGAGGTCTTGTCTACGTACTGTATAATAACTAAATTCTTCCGGGAAAACAAGCGATGTATTAGGATACATCATATGATTCATGTGATTGAAATAGAAATTATAAACTTTACCGTTATTATATGCAGCCATAAGCTGATTCAAAACACCAGATGATTCATAATAATTCAATCGTTCCGATAGTTCTTTTGTTTTCGAAATGTATGTATACGTTTCGACACCTGTTACGGGGTCAACATCAATAAATACAATATATTGATAACCTTCATCGTCATAAAATATTTCATTATCGAACGGTACTAACAGACTAAGGTTAGCTTCTGCTCGTTCATCGTCCGGTAAGTCTTTTATATACGGGTTATCCTTTACGAACCTAATATTACCAGCACATGTTGGTAATCGTCCTCTGTATCCTGCAGTCGATACTGCTGAATATGCTTGTCGTGCAGGTGTTGAGTTACCCGTAATTGGAGGTAGTGATGTACCCATTCTATTACTCCTTTTTTAATACTGTTGTAAATTTACAATACTATAATCCGTTCCTGTCCAAATAAATCCATTTTTATCTGGAGCTAACGGAAAGTCTTGTGGATATAATATATTTGATAAAGGATGTTGACAGAGCGCTTTAACTAAGCGATCCACCTTATTCTTTTTATCATACGTTAAATTTATATCTGCTCCCTTAACATAATACGTCATATTTGTAAGTGGTCCAGCGTTTCGTTCAGCTTCTGTTATCTCACGATAGTTTATACCATCGTTTTCCAGAATATAGTAAACCACATCCGGTTCAAATACAACCAACGACGTAATAGCGTTGTAGGCATTGTTTTGTGATTCTATAATTTGTATCAACATTTCAAAGAAAAATCTACGTCTTATGTCTATTTGTAATCCAGGATACGTAAATCCAAATTCTTGCTCACTTCCTATAGGATTTCGATAAATTGGTAAGTTGTGTACGTCAGGATGCATACCTTGGTACATTTTATCTGAACGAACGTGAATATCCATTCGATTTGTATCATCAATTAATCTATTCTCATATATAGAGAAATATCGCAATACTACCGGATCTATATCCATATCTGGGAATCTTAAACTTCTAGTTTTTCCAGATAAAGACAACCAGTTAACATACATTATCTTTAAAATATCAGGCAACGATGTATCATAACCCAACGCATATGGATTCTCTCGTTGTTTTACTGTATCAACATCTTCATCGAATCCATGATTCCATTTAAATATATCAAAAAATAACTTAGCACTTTCTCTAGCTTCCTGTCTCATCTCAAGTTGTTGAATAGTTTCGGGTTTTTCATAAAATTTTCCACCAATAATCGGAGAGTAATCCTCGATATCTGTATCTTTTGTTATGAGTGGTTTATATACCGTAATCAATTTATTAACATCTTGATAAAACTCTTCCGAAGCTTTTAACGATAAATATACTTGTTGAAGAATTGTGTAATCTTCTACTTTCGATTCATAATTATCTTCTGTCGGAGACGGTGCTGAAATCATTTCTGACAAATAATTTGTATTTTTAACGATATTGTATCGTTGAACTAACATTTCCGCATTAGCTCTGATATATGTGTTTTGAGAATACTTATACCTATTAAACAATCTAGTTAAAGCTTCCCAAGCTAATACTTTTGTGCGTATAGCAGAATCATCTATAGGTTCAAATCCAGGAACTTCTGCAAAAATAGTATGTTTTGTATAATTATATCTATCTTCTATGATCTGATCTACATATCCTCTAAACTGTAGTTCAGTAGGAGTACCAGGTAAATATGTTTTTGTTTTCAAATCATAATACGGATTTTTATAATATATGTTTTCATACGGTTCATCAACCGGACCATATAGTAGTTCCAATCGAGTCAATTTTCTGTAGTTGTGTTCATCGATTTTTTCATAATAATCCAAAAACCTAAACCAATAGTATTCAACATCTGGTTCAAACTGTGTGAAAACGTTTACTCCAGCATAATTACCAAATATATCTTTTACAAAATATCTGTAAAAGAATTCAGCTTTTGGACCTTCTGCTATTTCATCCGGTGTTAATTGTACAAAATCTCCCATGAAAACATTACCTTCATATAAAGAATATGTTTGAGTGTCTTCGTCATAAGTATAATAAACTTTCTTTTCAGGTTCGCCTATAAATTCTTCGTACATAGGATTGACTTTGTATACATAATTAACCAACGGTTTGTTCTCAGGTATTTTACTCGGATCACAGTTCCAGAATATATCTTCTAACAATAACTCAAAATCAGATTCTTGATATAAATCAAGATATTCTTCAATTTCTGAGAAATTGTATTTCAAGTTTGTCGTTATAAGAATACTTGTAATCGGTCTATAAATATTTTTAAATCTAACCAACTTATCTGATAGTATATCAACGTCGTATTTGGATAATTTTTCCCCATTTACATAAATATTCATATATTCGGTAGAAATAGGATATTTTAATTCAGAAAAATATACTAAACCATATTTATTATCGATATTTAAATCGTTATACCCGACAATCAAAACGTTTGTTTTGTTTGAATTGTATTGTACGGTTATCGATGAATATTCTGGTAATTGATCTTTTAATACGACAAACGATGACGCCAATGCTAAGTTTGTGGATGGGTTATGATATGTGTAATCTTTACCATATACTAACTTCTGCCCATTGCAGATAATAATTGGTTCTGAACCATGAATATATGGAACGAATGGTATCTGGTGTATAATCGGATTATTAGAACTATCATATGTTGTATAAGTCAAAGTCTGGTATATCGGAATAAGAATATCGTTATCTATCATGTATGAATTATCTGGGTTATCATAAACGATTTCTTTAACCAATCGAAATTCTTTATTTATTATAATAAAATTTCCAGCATTCTGATAAGAAAGATTATTATTCAATTGTATTCTAAACGTTACAAATTTTTCATCTCCAACGGTTCGACGGTCTGAAATTTCAAAATGTTTTGTCATTTGATAACCTATTCCATCATCGGTTGGATAGATTAAAGAATATTCTGGATCAGCTGGTGTATACCATTCTTTTTTAACCTGTTCGATAGCACAAACGTCTTCATCCAGATATTCACTTGTATCGAATGGTAAATCGTTCGTATTGTATTCTTTTTCGTAATACGTTTCCCCATCAATTTCAACTTCTGTATATCCGTTGTTTATATTNTCTCTATAGAATATATTTTCGATATAATCCATATTGTATTGAAACATTTCTACTCTATTTATACCAGATATAATATTTCCATCANCATCTTTGATAAGTGGTTGTAACGCTCGTTTATCTATAGTAATAATATCTATATTATGTTCCCGTCTAATCGTATACATCAGCGAGTTTAAAACCATATGATTTACATAAATCTCATAATATACTCGATAATTTTCGTCAGGAAGAGGTTCAACCGAAGAAATGTTTAAATTTTTCTCATTCCCCATAACCTGAACTAATTTTGTAGGTATTTTTCGTTTTTCAAGAAACGGTCTCAACAAAGTTGGACGTTCGGATATCATTTCTTTTACACGTTGTTCTAACGATATATTATATCTTTCGTATCTATTATACTTCGATCGTGTTTGTTCATAATCAAACATTTTTCCATTATCTGAAAGAATTTTACCAAAATCTACAGTATAATTATCAAATATAGAATAGGATATATTACTTTTTAATTTTTCAACACATCGTTTAACACCAAGCATATTAAGAAGATAATAATCATCACCATATGTCTTTAATTGACTATCATCGACGTGCATCTGAATGTCTTCAATGAAAAAATCTACCTGATTTTCATCAAACGTTTCATTATCTTGTTTTGGAATGGTATAGACGAACGAAAATCTAGACGTTTGTTTTATTAAACTATCGTCTTTTCGTTTTCCTTTATAAAAAAACGATATAGCGTTTTTGGTTATTGGTCCGTAAAGCGTATCGTGCCAATAATCATCTGGTAAATAAAAATGTAACTTATTTGATGCAACATTTGTCGTAATATCTATAGGTCGTCTATATCTATAAATTATATCGTTTAATATATAAACCTCTAAGGTTGTGTATGTTATATTATCGTCAAATGTTATTGTGATAATATCAGTTCTTTTAAAGTGCTTTGTTGGATCTGGAGTAGTATTTAAATATTCTCCTTTTGTAAAAAGAACATAAATCATCTCACCATTTCTTTCAACACGCTTATAATACTTTTCAACAATTTTACCATCTACTAAAAACGAAGTTAATGTTGGTGGGATTGGTGTATATTCTGGCGCGTTTCTAGTAACATTACTAGCTCTTTGTAACACACCATCAGCGAACACAACCAATTCTTCCAACTTTACATCATCTAACAGATTATCAAAATGATATTCGTATTTATTTAAATTTATAGACATTGTATCAGATGTAACTTCAGATGTTTTCTTTTCATAATGGTAAAATGATTCTGTACCAACTTTTCTATAATCGATATGAAATGTAACATTTATATCTTCGAATTCATCTTCATTTTTATCGTATCGAATATCGCCTATTGCTTTTTCAGAAATAAAAACATCAGTAAACGAATCTGTACAATAAACATATATTTCTGAATCTGGAATTTTGACACCGTTGATATACACAAATATAGATGGTAAATCATGTATGATTAATTTATCAACACGTTGTAGTGGATATGACGAAACTCTTTTTTTAGCAATAATTTGGTTTTCAGCATATCCTGTCTGTATTATATCTCCAGCATCAGCGTTAAATGTGTGTGTTTGTTCTGGAGGTATAACGGAATAACTACCATCTATAGGACTTGGTCTTAGTATATATTGCTCTTCCATATTCTTAAAAAAATATGTGTCTTTTGAAATACATGTTAGATCGTATTTAGAATTCCTTGTTTTTATTACAGCGTTTGTTTTAAATTTAAAAAACGGTGTCCGTTTAATTTCCAAAAATTCTTTACCTGTAATAGGATTTATATTTTTCGTGACATCGCTAAAAAAATAAGAAAGATCTATATGCTTATCATCATGTAAAAATCCAGCGAAGCCATCAAATAATTCTAGTTGTCCTTTAAACGTATCTGTAGTACTTGTTTTAGAGTAATTTTGATTGATATCTCTAAAATTTGTAGCATCACTTACACGAGCCATCGTTTGGAATGATGGATCGTTATTTCTTAGTAATATATAATCATTTTCATTAAGATCTACACTCATAAAAATGGCTCCTATACTTATAAAAATATATAATAATGTTTTCCGATACTAAATGAAGAAAATAATATAAAAGAGGGGATATTTATCCCTCTTTTATATCTAATTACAAGTGTTTATATAACATATTAAACGTAAACTTAAATGATTTTGGATCTGTAATATCAAACATTGTTTGTTTTTCATACAAACCTCTACGATACATTCCAGTTAAATGGTGTCTTATCCATCCACCAAATTGTTCATATGTATCGTATCCAAGCATCATCTCTGTTTTTTCTTGAATGAATTTTGAATAATCTCCTACAAACTTATTAATTTCTCTTATAACTGTAACAAAATCGATAAATTTTGAAACGGGTTCTGTCATTTTAGTGAACTCTTCCTCACTCATATCAGTATCAAA
>JGI24709J26583_10002193_pt1 | contig 16233 bp, 12 predicted proteins | sample BioPla2DNA1_FD_26583 | JGI IMG/M metagenome (IMG submission 26583) | reverse complement strand
TGTAATCATGCTCTTCGCCTACATTCAGCTTCTCGACAGGATTCTTGATTGTAACTGTCTCGATGTTGTCTCTTACGGTAACGGTAGCTACAAGCTCGGCAACCTCTTCACCGTCAGCATCGGTAATGGTACAGGTTATCTTTGTCTTACCAACTCCGGTAGCTGTAACAACACCATTCTTCTCGTTTACTTCTGCAACTGCTTCATCAGCAGATTCCCAGAAGTATTTCCAACCCTTAACTTTGTTCTTAATGTTGAAATTGAATTCGTTTGAGCCTGGCTTACCACTAAGATGTAAATACTTCTTAGTGCTGTTAAGCTTCGGCTCTCCTGCAGCAAAAGCTCCAGCGGCAGGAGCAAATACGGAAAGAACCATTGCTACTGCCAGAACGAAAGACAACTTCTTGAAGAATTTTGTCTTCATATTCTTACTTCCTCCTTAAAATATATGGTTTNGTATTATATTTTTGCGTCTGCTACTCCCCATTTATCAAGAGAAAGAAACGCATCAATATAATCATTCCAACAACAAGATGATTATAACAATAAAGGAAAAAAAGGTCAAGTCTTTTATCTCATATTATGCCTGATTTACCAGTTCTAACCGGTTCCCCTTTATCGTCTCAAATACCCTTTGTCGGACGATTATATTGTAGTCAAAATTGATGGGGTAACCCCTTACTTCTTACATTCCCCTTACAGCCTTNTCAATGATAGCAGATGTAGAATAGGATGTGACTTCATCTGCCGTCATGGATTATCAGCCATATGGTTCCTGTCTCATATATTTGACTATGCATATATAATGCACCCTGTATGTGTCAAATTTATGTCATGCTTTTGTCATAATTAGATTATTTTCAGGATTTCCTCCACTTCNGCCCTCATTTTATCGGTATCGCATACTTTATTGTGCCTTATTTCGGCTAAATGTAACTCATTTATGGCATCGGGTATGGGAACACCGGATATTTCCTTAAGCAGCATTGCCTGTTCATGGTCGTCCTCGGGTATTCTTTTATCGGTAATGGCTTCGAGTACGTTTTCCGCAAATTTGTATGGGCTGGCAGTTGCCACGATAACACTTTTGGTGTCCTTATCGGAATTAAGGTATTTATCATAAACATTTACAGCCACCGCCGTATGGGTATCTATGACATAGCCCGTCTCGGTATAAACCTTATGAATGGAATCCTTGGTCTCGTCTACGGTAGCATAGCCTCCCACAAAGCACTCAAGCCTCTTTCTCATATCGGTGGTTATTTCATATNTTCCTTCAGTTGACAGGGCTCTCATAAATTCCGCGGTCTTATGGGTATCATCACCGGCAATACTATATATCAGGCGTTCCAGATTGCTGGATACGAGTATATCCATGGACGGGGATATTGTAAGTATAAAATCCCGATTGCGGTCATATACCCCTGTCTGAAAGAAATCATAAAGAACCTTATTATCATTTGAAGCACATATCAGTTTATTTATGGGAAGTCCCATCTGCTTGGCATAATATGCCGCCAGAATATTGCCGAAGTTGCCTGTGGGGACTACAAAGTTAATCTTCTCTCCCTGTGCTATCTCATTTCTTNTATATAATTCGATATAGGAATGAATATAGTATACGATTTGAGGCAGCAGCCGTCCTATATTGATGGAGTTTGCCGATGAGAACCGTAAGCCTGCCTCCGTCATCTTATTCTCCAGGTCTTTATCGTTGAAGATACTCTTAACTCCGGTCTGAGCATCGTCAAAGTTGCCGTTGATTCCTATTACATAGGTATTGTCGCCCTTTTGGGTTACCATCTGCTTTTCCTGGACCCTGCTCACTCCGTCCTTCGGATAAAAAACAATAATCTTGGTACCCTTTACATCCGAAAAGCCTGCCAGGGCAGCCTTACCCGTATCTCCGGAGGTAGCTGTCAGTATAACTATCTCATCGGATATATTGTTTTTTCTTGCTGCGGTAGTAAGCAAATGAGGCAGAATGGACAGAGCCATATCCTTAAAGGCTATAGTGGCTCCATGATAAAGCTCCAGATAAAAATGTCTGCCTGCCTTTCTTATGGGAGCTATGTCAGGGGTATCGAATTTCCCGTCATAAGCCTTACTAATACAATCCTTTAACTCATCCTCGGTATAATCTGTCAGATAAAGCTTTAGCACTTCATAGGCAAGCTCATGGTAATTCATATCGGAGAGCCTGTCCATGGATATGGTCAGCTTCGGTATATACTCCGGTACGAACAGCCCACCGTCCGGAGACAAGCCCTGCAATATAGCCTGGGATGCAGTGACTTTTATATTACTGTTTCTTGTACTATGATACATTAGGTTCATAATATCTAAGTCCCCTTTATTCAATATGATAAACAGAATAATCCGCCTGTTAGGGCGGATTATATCATATCTTTTTATCAGATTCCAGTATTGAATTAAATTTATCTGAAAAATTCATGCTCTCCATGCTTNAAAAGCCATTTCAGATTTTCATCAAACCATCTTGCACTGCTTTTTCTGGCAAGTCTTCTGGCCATAAAATATAAAGCTCCCTTTGAATGGTCCTCGCCATTTAAGGCTCTTTGAACCGCTTCCTTGGTTTCCTCGGTCACCTTTACACTCCAGTATCTTTTATCGGCAATGGGAGAAAACTGATAATCGTCTCCCACCTTCTGAAATACGACTTCCTTAATCTTGTCGGGGAATTCATCATCCTTTGTTCGGTTAATGATTACATTGGCGACCAATATCTTGCCGATTATATCCTCTCCTGTAGCTTCCGCCTCAACGATCTTCTCCAGTATGGTTATTTCTTCTTCAGTAGCATTAATGACTCTGCTGCTCTCGGATACTTTTGCAACCTCAATTTCCTGAGCAATGTCCTGAGTTATGTAATTAGACATTTCCTGAGACATTTGTTGTGATATTTCCCGAGACATTTCGGCGACAGATAAGTCGTTCTGTGTTAAGGTCTCCGTAACCGTAACCATGTCCTCCTGCGGTATGCTGAACAGGGTTATGGTATTACCGTCCTCGTTTTGGTCTGTTTCTGCAATACTTGTAGCCTGTCGGTACATCTCTTGATATTTTAGTCTGTAATCCAGTCTGTTTTCCACCTTATAGCTATACTGCTCTTCTATAATGCTATTCTGGTTTACTTCATCAGATTGTGCAATCATTCCGTTTGCTTTGGATTTAATATTGTACAGAGTATCTGATCCTACAATAAGCAAAAGGAATGACAATACATATGCCGCAAAAACCATAAATACACCATGGTTATTTTCACGCAGCTTCTTCTTTTGAAGAAACGTATTTATAATTGTCATTTTAATAATCCTCATTTCCAATTTTTGGTTTTATCGCTAATGCTAACCTGCATTATATGTCCCACAAATTTTAGTGTCAATAAGAAAAGTGAATTTTCGTAAAATCCAACCACAATTTACTACCAGTTTTTAACACTTATGGTCTAAACTGCCAAATACCCGTTTGAGTTAAAAGCTGTTTTTATTGATATTGCCTATATAAATTTTAACAAATTATTAAGAATATATTAATTATTTTATGCTGACACATGGTAATTTATTCATATTCTACAGAAATAGTACGATTTTTAAGGCTTTTCCGGCCCTTACTACTTCCTTCGTATGTAATATTCTGTTAACATTTTACAATGGATTGCGACATTTTTCATATTTTGGTATAGTTAATATAGGTATTCACCATGCATGGTAGGAGGTTATTATGTTACAGGGTGTTTATTCGGCTACTAAAAAAAACGGCGAATTATATTACAGGGCTTCCATCACCTATCTTGGCAAGCATATAAGCCTTGGAAGCTACTCCACCGAGCAAAAGGCCCATAAGGCATATAATTTAGCCAATAAGATTCTATATAATCCCGCCAAATACAAAATTGACAATTATCCGACATCCTGTATATTGTCCTTTCACAAATGGGTCGTCTTAATCAATTACAGGGATAACGGTATTTATATTAAGAATCCAATATATATTAAGAAGCGATTCTTCTTATATTATATAGACACCGAGACAGTGCTTAAATTTGACGTCGAAGATTTATTCTATTATGCCCGTCATAAGATTGTGAAAAGGGGAGGCCATCTTTTTACCTCCGAATACGGAATGCAGATAAATCTTATGTCCCGCTATGGCATAAAGAATTATGCCGTACCGGGAAGAGATTATCTCTTTGTCAACGGGGATGATATGGATTTTCGATATTCCAATATAGAAATTATTAATAAATATCACGGAGTGACAAAATGCTTTAAAAAAGGACTGCCTTTCTATCAAGCCAAGATACATATAAACGGGTATTATATAATAGGAAGATACACAACAGAAGAGGAAGCGGCTATTGCTTATAATAAAGCCGTAAACCTGTTAAGTAATGCGGGTATAAATAAGAATTATCCTCAGAATTATATAGATGGGATGGATGAAATAACCTATGCTGCCTTGTATCAGCGTATCAGAATATCAAAAAAACTTAGAGAACTAATAGTCTGAAACATCTCAAATATATTAACAATATTTTAAATTTTCAAAAAGTACTATCATATTCTTGATTTTGTGTTATAATATATACATATTTTTTCTTCTTCCGTTTGCATAATATTATAATCGGAGAATATATATGGTTTATCTGGTAAGCGTACATTGAGCCGCGGTACCTGTATTCAGATGGTTTCTGTTACAGTGCCTGTGGCTCAATTTGTTTTGGCTTATTATATAACTCTACCGTAAATACGGTTTTATTTTCTGAGCTGGTGGCGTATATGCTTCCTCCATGCAGCATGATTATGCTGTGGGCTATGGCAAGCCCCAGTCCGCTGCCCCCTGTCTGACTTGACCTGGAGGATTCCACCCGATAAAATCTTGTGAATATTTTGTCTAAATCCTCTTCGGGAATGACTTCNCCGAAATTAGTACTGGTTATGACAATCTTATCGTCATCTTTGGTGAGATTGATTTCTATTCGTTCTCCGTCTCTTCCGTATTTAATGGCATTTCCGATTAGATTTGCAAAGGCTCTTGCCAGAAGATTTCCGTCAGCAAGTATTACCGCGCTGTTATGGCTGGTATTAAAGATATATTCCAGACGGTTCTCTTCGAAACTGGGATAGAATTCATCCAGAAGCTGGTCTATAAGCTTTACCATATCCACCTCGCCTAAGACCGTCCTCACCTCTCCGAAATTGAGCTTCGTATAGGTGAAAAGATCCTCAATCAGCTTCTCTAAGCGTTTCGATTTATTATAAGCTATCTCAATATATCTTTTTCGTACATCCTCCGGCAATTGCTTGGTGGAAACCAAATCGAGATACCCTATGATGGATGTCAGCGGTGTGCGAAGATCATGGGCAACGCTGGTGATAAGTTCATTCTTGGCATTCTCGCTTCGTCTTTCATTTTCCATTATTCTTTTGATATCGGNTGTCATTTTATTAAGCTTGTCCGATATAAACGCGAACTCATCCTCATTATTGATTATAATTCTATTATCAAAATTGCCTAAGGATATCTCATTGATTCCTTTGGCGATTTCTCTTATATAATTAACAAATTTCCTGGTAAGAAACAGAAAATATACTATAAATAAAGCTACACCGGCGGATAAATTCACGATTGATGCCAATACCGCCCCCGCACCGATGTAATCCCATGGCCATTTCTGGAATATTATATATGCGCCGATATTAATGACAGCCAAAGAAAGCAGGGCATAAACCAGACTTAAGAGACTGTACAGCACTACCTCGAATCTAAAACTTTTAAATACGCTACTCTTCAATCTTATATCCCACTCCCCACACGGTTTTTATGATTTGGGCATTCCTCGAGTCCATCTCAATCTTTTCCCTGATTCTTCTTATATGAACCATAACCGTATTATTGGCATCGTACATTTTCTCATTCCATACCCGCTCGAATATCTCGTCGGTCGAGAACACTCTTCCCACGTTGCTGGCCAATAGATATAATATATCGAATTCTATCGGTGTTAATCTGACATCTCTTCCGTAGGCATTAACCTTGTGGTTCTCCTTATTTATAGTCAGGTGAGCGAGAACGATCTCCGTGTCCTTCTTATCATTTCGTGAATGAGGGTTAAGCTTGGTATATCTTCTAAGCTGGGATTTGACTCTTGCGGTAAGCTCCAGGGGATTGAACGGCTTAGTCACATAGTCATCGGCTCCCGTTCCCAGACCGATTATCTTATCCAAATCGGTAGATTTGGCACTTAATATTATTATCGGAACCGAACTCGTCTCACGAATCTTGCCGCATAGGGTGAGGCCATCCATGCCCGGCATCATGATATCAAGAATGACAAGCTTGATATCCGCTTTTTCCAGACAGCTTAATCCCTCATGGGCATTATTGGCCTTTATTACCCTATATCCTTCGCTGACAAGATGTATTTCAACCAAATCAGCAATTTCCTGATCATCATCGATAACAAGTATATTTATCTGTTCCACTTTCCTTCCTCCTGAAAATATAATTTTTGGAAATGGTTACTCATTTACTTTTATCATTTCCCATGTTAGAATATCTATTGTGAGTAGCACAGATGGTCGCGCCTTTTATAAGGTGAGGAAAGTCCGGGCTTCATAGGGCAGGGTGCCGGATAATGTCCGGTGGAGGCGACTCCAAGGCTAGTGCAACAGAAATAAACCGCCAGGGCAGGAATTTTCCTGCTGTGGTAAGGATGGAAAGGTGGTTTAAGAGACCACCGCCCTTCTGGTAACAGAAGGGGCATATGTAAACCCCACCTGAAGCAAAGCCGAACAGAGAGCTATACGGTTGCCCGCCGTGCTTTCGGGTAGGCTGCGTAGTATCTGTGAAAGCGGATACTGGAGCCGTATGGTAACATACGGTCAAGATAGATGACCATCCAAGACAGAACCCGGCTTATAGTGCTGCTCATACCTTAAAACAACTTCCGCCTACAAACTCCCTTAATATTGAATTCATCGGTACCAAATCACTGGGTGCCCCTATAAAATAATCTAAGAATTTTAACAGTCTTTTCGCCTCTATATATTCTTCGCTTCCCCTATCGACTCCAAATAATAACGGCTCGGCATACAGCTTTAGTACTGACAGCTCATATATCAGTGCCGAATTGAACATAATGTCGGCATCCTCCTGAAACGGAAAGATATTTTCCTCTTCACCCCGTCGTACGGATGGCCACATGGATATGGTGGTTTGAGCAGATGTCCCTCTCGTTCTGGCATCCCTTACCAGTCTCCGAAGCAGTCTTCCGTCGGTGGTCGGAATTCTGTTATGCTCGTCTATATTAAGACTCGTTAATGCACTTATATAAATCTTATATTTTCTTTCTCTGGGAAGGGAATATGATAAGGCATCATTCAACCCATGAATACCCTCTATAACCAGGATTCCGTCCTTACCTATATTTACAGGATCTCCTTTATATTCTCTCTTTCCCGATATAAAATTATAGACNGGTAAATCCACTGCTTTGCCGTTCATTAAATCCGTCATNTCTTTATTAAACTGTTCCAGATCAATCGCATGCAGACTCTCAAAATTTTGATTCCCGTCCTCATCCCTAGGCGTTTTATCCCTGTCCACAAAATAGTTGTCTACTGCAATAGGATATGGCTTTAGTCCATGGGCTTTTAGCTGTATCGACAGTCTATGGGAAAATGTAGTCTTCCCGGAAGATGAGGGGCCTGCAATCATAATAAATCTTCTGTCCTTTGTCTTCCTGATTGCCTCGGCTATATTGCTTATCTTCTTCTCCATCAGTGCTTCCTGTACCAGAATCAGCTCATTGAACTTACCATGGGATATAATATCATTAAGTGCCCCTACATGGTCAACCTCCATCATCCTTGCCCACTGATTGGATTCTCTTAATGTAATATAAAGCTTGTTTTTAGGCACAAATCCCTCTACGGTTGTAGGTTTTTTTGCCCTCGGCATCACCAGAACAAATCCGTCCTCATATAGCATGAGGTCAAAGTATTTCAGCATACCTGTACTGGGGGGCATATATCCATAGTAGTAATCCTCGAAGCCGTCAAGGCTATATATATTCGCCTTTGATACCCGTCTGTATCTGAATAACTTTTCCTTATCATACATCCTATAGCGTGCGAATAAATCAATCGCATCATCCGTACCGATGCTTCGCTTATCAAATGGGATATCGGCTTCGACAATCTCCTTCATCTTTGACTTCACCGCATTAAGCCTCTCCTCTGTCAAGGCCTCGGTTCCTTCGTAATCAAAATAAAGACTGTTACCCAATGAATATTCGACAGACACTTTCTTTATATTCTCACTGCCAAACTCGGCATAGAACGCCTTAAGCAATACCAAAATCATACCTCTGGTATAGGTCTTGTGGCCGATGGTATCGGCAGTTGTAATAAAACGAACGGTACAGTCCTTCTCTACCGGCTTAAGTAGCTCTCTGAGCTTACCGTTCACATAGGCAAGAATAATGTCATACTTATATTCCTTTTGATACTCCTTAGCGATATCGAGTAATCTGGTATTGACCGGATACTCCTTGATACTATTATTAATACTGACCTTTACATTATGCTTACTAACCATCATTCACCTCTATCCTGCGTTTTCTTTTTACGCACATTATTGTAATAGCCTATGGCACTGTCAATCAGTCGAATCAAATCGATAATTTCAGTCTGCCTTTGAATCGATTGCTTCGTAGGCAGAGTAATCAATTCCTTATATATATCCTGATATTGCTGTCTCTCGGCTTTCAGATAATCCAATAAAACCGGATTTCTTTCCTCAAGCAGCAATCTGCCGAAATAAATATGCTCCGGCTTAACCAGCTGATATTCTCTATGATCTCTATATGAACATGCCTTAAGCTTCAATATAAAATAATATTTACCGTCTTCCTCCAGCATATTCTCTTTAATGATTATATAGCCCAATTCGCTTAATTTTTTTCGAACCAGATGGACCTCGGACTGGGGCTGAAGCACCAGCTCCTTCGCAGCCGATACCACCTTCATATGGCTGGTAAGAATCTGAAGCATCAGTCTTCCTCCCATGCCTGCAATAAGTATTGTATCAACCTCTCCCGGCTGAAGCTTTTCCAGACCGTCGGATTTTCTGATTGATACCCGGTCCTCCACACAGTATTTTTCTATGTTTTCCTTGGCTCTTTCCAGAGGACCCTGATTTATGTCCATCGCCACCACATATGGTGATATTCTGTTTGTCAGCAGATAAATTGCTGTGTATGCGTGATCACATCCTATATCAGCGACACGATTTCCCGGCGTAACCATTGCCACCACCGCATGAAGTCTCCTAGATAGCTGCATATTTTAAACCTCAACTCTTATTTAAAGGGGCGNTTCTGCCCCTTTAGTATTTTTTATTCCAGATAGTCCTTTAGCTTTCTGCTTCTGCTGGGATGTCTGAGTTTTCTAAGGGCTTTAGCCTCTATCTGACGGATTCTTTCTCTGGTTACGTTGAACTCCTTGCCCACTTCCTCCAGAGTCCTTGCCCTTCCGTCATCCAGCCCAAATCTTAGTCTCAGCACCTTCTGTTCTCTGTCGGTAAGCGTTCCCAGAACATCAACCAGCTGCTCCTTCAATAACGTAAAAGCCGCCGCCTCTGCAGGTACAGGAACATTATCATCCTGAATAAAATCACCTAAATGACTGTCCTCCTCCTCGCCTATGGGAGTCTCAAGTGAAACCGGTTCCTGAGATATCTTCTGAATTTCCCTTACTCTTTCAACCGGAATACCCATGACATCCGATATTTCCTCAGGGGTAGGCTCTCTTCCAAGCTCCTGTAGAAGCTGCCTCTGTACTCTGGTTAATTTATTAATCGTCTCGACCATGTGAACAGGAATACGAATTGTTCTTGCCTGATCGGCAATAGCTCTCGTTATCGCCTGTCTTATCCACCATGTTGCATATGTGCTGAACTTAAAACCCTTACGGTAATCGAATTTCTCAACGGCCTTAATAAGACCCAGATTGCCCTCCTGAATCAAATCCAGGAACAGCATCCCACGACCTACATATCTCTTCGCAATACTGACTACCAGACGAAGGTTTGCCTCTGCCAAACGCTTTTTGGCAAAATCATCCCCTTCCTCCATTCTTCTGGCAAGCTCATTCTCTTCCTCGGCCGTCAGCAAGGGAACCTTACCTATTTCCTTCAAATACATACGGACAGGATCCTCTATGTTAACTCCTTCAGGAACAGACAGGTCAATGGTCTCGACCTCCTCATCCTCCTCATCTGGTATGATNTCCTCATNCTCTGCNTCAGATATTCTAAGCACATCGATATTATGCTTTTCTAAATAATCATATATCTTCTCAATCCTTTGAGGGTCTAACTCCATATCTGCAAAAAAGTCATTTACCTCTTGAAATTCCAAGACATTTTTCTTCTTTTCTGCAAAGGCTAATAATTCCTTTAGTCTCTCTGTGAATTTAGTAATGTTTTCGTCCATAGATAATCCTTCCTTCTTAAACTCTTTTATATTCTAACCATCATTTAATTAAATATGCAAAACCCCAATTTGCCTAAGCTTGGCGGTTTCTTTACTTTAAGGCNTCTGATATGATTTTCTTTAAATCTGCCTTCTGTATGATAATACTTTGTAACAACTCAGTATCATTTTCCTTAATTGCCTTTTGACTTTGCCTGTTAAGGCTTTCCTCCTTTAGGCGGTACACGGTGTCATATAACGCCTTTTGTCTTGCACTATCCTTAATCTCGCCAAGCAGCTCGGCACTAAAGAGAGAAGCCGCCTCAGACTGTTCCTCAATGCTTTGAAAACAGCTTATGATTTTGGCGGGTATGATTTCACCCTCCTTCTCATATTCATCAAAAATCAGTCTTGCAACGTCTGTATATATACCATCGGCAAAATCCTCCGGTTTAAGAATACCCTTTAGCTTATTTAATATCATTGGCTCTTCTGAAATCCATGTTATTAAGAGCTTCTGAATCTTAGCTATGCCATCCTCACTGCTTTTTTTGCTACCCGATTTGGAGTAAGCATCCGCTTTCTTCTGTCTTTCCATTCCAAAGCTTTGTGAGCCTAACTTATTAACCAGCTTCTGAAGGAGAACCGCATCGATATTATAATTCTTTGCAACTGCATCCAGATAAAAATTCCTTTCAAGAGGCTCGGAAAAATATAATAACTTCACAGCAACCTCATTGAAAAATCTGGTCTTTTCCTCGGGGTCCTCCATGTTATAACCCTTCTGCAGCATATCTATCTCAAAGAAAAAGCTGTTTTTTGCCTCATCGATTCTCTTCCTGTATTCATCTGCCCCCAGATGCTTAATGAAATCATCCGGATCCTTATACGGCTCCATATTCACAACCTTTACGCTTAATCCGGTATCTCTTAATATCTGTATGGCACGGAGTGNCGCCTGCATACCTGCTCCGTCATTGTCAAAGGTAAGAAGCACCTCTTTAGTATATCTTTTTAATATATTGGCATGGAGCTCGGTAAAAGACGTGCCCAGTGCCGCAACGGCATTGGTAAAGCCTGCCTGATGAAGAGCTATAACATCCAGATAGCCTTCACAGATTAGCATAAATGATTCCCTTGATCTACGGGCCCTGTTAAGCCCATATAGTATTCTACTCTTGTCGAATATAATGGTTTCGGGTGAATTCAAATATTTTGGCATTCCATCGCCCATAACCCGACCACCGAAGCCCACNACTCTGTTATTCTGATCCATTATGGGGAAAATAATCCTGTCCCAGAATTTATCATGCCCGCCCCGAACCTCATCAAAGGTCACTAAGCCTGTCTGCTTAAGGAGCTCGTCCTCATATGTAAGGCTTTTCAGATACTGATACAAATCATCGCTGTAACGGTTGGCATATCCTAATCCAAACGCCTTAATGGTTTCCTCGTTCAGTCCTCTGCCCAGTAAATATTCTCTGGCAGCTTGTCCTCTATCGGATTTCAACTGATAATAATAATACTTGGCAGCTTCTTTATTTATTTCCATCAGCCTGTTTTTCAGATCGATCTGACGCTTCTCTCTCGCCGAATATTCCTGTTCAGGCAGATTAATACCCGCCCTTTCGGCAAGAAATTTTAAAGCCTCAACAAATGTATAGTTCTCGTATTCCATAATGAAGGTATAGACATTTCCTCCCACGCCACAACCGAAGCAGTGATACATCTGCTTTGACTGACTGACACTGAATGAGGGTGTCTTCTCATTATGAAAGGGACAAAGACCCATATGATTGCTACCGGTCTTTTTAAGTCTTATGTAGGAGCCTATTATATTGACGATATCGTTTCTTATACGGACCTCTTCTACTATGTCATCCGGATAATACATATTTTAACCTTCCTTCTATCCACATTAATAAATACTCCAAGCCGATGGAATCATTAGCTCCTTAAATTTCGCAACCGCATAGCGGTCCGTCATTCCTGCAATATAATCACAAACCACCTGATGAGGAGGCTCGTTAAGCTGCTCCATAAGGACATAATACTCTTTTGGAAGAAGCTCCAAATGCTTCTGATAATATTCAAAGAGCTGCTGGACTAAGATTACCGCCTGTTCCTCCTGCCCCTTCGCCTTCTTGTTCGTATAGACACTGGAGAACATAAACTCCCGTAGGCTCAGCATTGCTTTCTCGATTTCGGGAGACATAAATATGTCGTTCTTGCCCTCGCTACAGTTTATTATATCATGAATCACGGTATTAAGCCTCTCTACAAGACTGTACCCCAGTACATCCTTATATTCCTTGGGAATATCCTCCTCCCTGATAATTCCGCCNCGGATAGCATCATCTGTATCATGATGAATATAGGCGATTTTATCGGATAGCTTTACTATCTTTCCTTCGAGGGTCGAAGGTATTGTCGACATCTGATGGTTACGAATGCCGTCCCTTACCTCCTTAGTCAGATTTAATCCCTTCCCGTGATTTTCCAATAGCTCGACTACTCGGATGCTTTGAAGATAATGCTTAAATCCTCCTGGACATACATCATTAAGCGCTCTCTCTCCGGCATGTCCGAATGGGGTATGTCCCAAATCGTGCCCCAGAGCTATCGCTTCGGTAAGATCCTCATTCAGCCTTAAGGCTTTGGCTATGGTTCTCGCTATCTGTGAGACCTCCAGCGTATGGGTAAGACGTGTTCTGTAATGATCACCCTCCGGTGCAAGAAAAACCTGTGTCTTATGCTTTAATCTTCTAAATGCCTTGGAATGTAATATCCGGTCCCTGTCTCTTTGGTAAACAGGTCGAATATCGCATTGCTCCTCCTCAACGTCCCTGCCTTGAGACATATCGGAGAATGCCGCATATGGACTTAATATTTCATGTTCTCTAATCTCAAGCTTCTGCCTGGTATTTAATATTTTATCCATTCATTCCTCCTTACTAATTAGCCTTACCTTATATATCGACACAAAATACAATTTAACCCCTACTACTAATATTCTACAAAGACTTACTATTTCCTTTTTTTATTTTGATTTTTAAAGAAATGTTTCAAAATAATATTCAGGAGGGCACATTATTGCTCATAATGCACCCTCCCGATAAGTTTTAAGACATTCCTACCATATTAATTATATCACATCCCACATTTTTCTCTTGAGGGACATCCTGAGCANCCCGAGCAGCATGATTTTCCTGCCTTTACATCCTTAACCTTCTTATATATTACAAAGCCTGTGTAACCAAGTATGAGTGAGCCGATTATATATGACATATTGCACCATTCCTTTCCTGTTCGTTGCTAAATTATTAGACTGCCGATTTGATATACCAGTGTGGATATGAGCATCGCCACAGCCAACTGGAAAAACACCGTGAAAACCGTCCATTTCCATGATCTCATTTCTCTTTGTATAACACCGATGGTGGCAGCACAGGGAATATATAAGAGGCAAAATACCATCAATGCATAAGCACTCGCCGCACCGAATCCGATTTCACCCAGAAGCTGTGACAGACCTGACATTCCTTCGGGTGAACTGATATTACTGATACCGAACAGTATTCCAAAGCTGGATACCACTATCTCCTTAGCCGCGATACCTGCTATAAGTGCCACGACCACCTGCCACATACCCAGTCCGGCAGGCTTAAGAAGGGGTGCCAAGGTCTTTCCTATAATAGCTCCAAAGCTGTCCGACATATCGGACACCATTCCGTTAGGTCCGAAGTTCAGAATAAACCATATTATAACAGAGGCCGCAAATATAACTGTTCCTGCCTTAGTCAGATACTCCTTCACCTTTTCCCATACATAGATTGTTATGGTCCTGGCATTCGGAGTCTTATATTCGGGAAGTTCAATCAGCAGGCTGTTCGCCGACTTGGTAACTGTATTCTTATTCATTACATAGGCGACAATTATTGCCACCGCAATACCAATCAGATACATTGAGTATGCGACAAGCATGGCATTGTCCGCGAAGAACATCTCCGAAAACAATACATAAATCGGAAGCCTTGCACTACAGGACATAAACGGTGTAACGAGTATGGTCTTTCTTCTGTCCTGCATATTCTCTAAGGAGCGAGTAGCCATAATAGCAGGAACGGTACATCCGAATCCGAGAAGCATCGGTATAAAGGCTCTTCCTGACAGCCCTACCTTTCCCATGATTCCGTCCATTACATAAGCCACTCTCGCCATATATCCGCTGTCCTCTAAAAATGCCAACGCCAGGAAAAGTATAAAGATATTAGGCAGGAAGGTTAACACTCCACCTACACCTGCGATTATTCCGTCCACAATTAAAGACGTAATCACAATACCCACATTCATATTCTCGAGATAAGCTCTTGCTCCGTCTGCGAATACCTCCAAGCCTCCCTCGAATACTCCCTTTATCATATCCCCGATCGTGAAGGTCAGGAAAAATACCAGTCCCATTATAATAAGAAAGATTGGAAGGCCCAAGTATTTATTCGTCAGAAACTTATCGATTCTGTCGGTGGAAGCCAGCTTAACACTCCTGTTAACCATAACCTCTTCCATTATTTCTTCTATAAAATCATATTTCTGATTAATGATATCCTCTTCATATGAGTCGGTTATGACCTTCTCATCCAGTGGATATTTCTTCATGATTTCCGAATCCATCTCAAGAAGCTTTATGGCATGCCATCGTATATTTGTTATCTTACCGTATTTTCGACGCAAAAGCCTGCTAACCAGGTCAATCTTATCCTCAATCTCATCACTATAGACTATGGAGTGCTCAGCATGTAAATCGTGTCGCCTGTTGCCATGGTATCTGTGTCTCCTATGGTGATGCTCAAAATTAAGGTCGCTGTGCTTATCCTTATGGTGAGCCACAGCATGCATAAGTATATCGAGTCCCGTACGCCTTCTTGCAGAAACGGGAATGACCGGAACCCCCAGCATTTCAGGCAGTCTGTGTAGGTCAATCTCCATTCCTCTTTCCTCTATGATATCCATCATATTCAGGGCGACAATAACAGGCTTTCCCAGTTCAATAAGCTGCAGTGTAAGATATAGATTTCTTTCAAGACTGGACGCATCAACAACATTTATAATTACATCAACATTTGATTCCAGAATAAATTCTCTCGTCAGCTTTTCCTCCATAGTGTAAGAGGTCAAGCTATATATCCCGGGAAGATCGACTAATTTGAATTTCTCACCGTGGTATTTGAATGCTCCTTCTATCTTCTCCACGGTTACGCCGGGCCAATTCGCCACCTTTAGGTTTGCACCGGTAAATGCATTAAACAAGGTTGTCTTTCCGCTGTTGGGATTACCTACAAAGCCTACAATCAGTTCTCTCTTCATGATTTAATCTCCTATCTCAATCGCTTCTGCTATCTTTTTACCCACAGCCAGTCTACTGCCCCTTACCACAAAAATAACAGCGCCTCCGCTGTTACGGTTCAGTATCCTAATCCGGGTGCCTCTGGTTATACCTAAGGCTTCAAGNCGCCGCATTGTAACCAGATCGAGATTAATCGATTCTACATTATATGTACTGCCGATTTTACCGCTTCTTAATGTCATTGAATCTTCCTCCAGATATGCTCAAATGTTCTTAATGATAATAATTCTCATTTACCATTATAGTGCCGTATGCATGTATTGTCAATATAAATTTATACTAAAAAATCCGTTTTTATTATAAACTTATACAGCATTTTTATTAATAA
>JGI24709J26583_10002191_pt1 | contig 16238 bp, 15 predicted proteins | sample BioPla2DNA1_FD_26583 | JGI IMG/M metagenome (IMG submission 26583) | reverse complement strand
ACCGGTGAGATCAGTTACTTATCTGCTGATGAAGAAGAAGACTTTTATGTAGCCCAGGCCAATTCTCCCCTGGATAAGAAAGGCCGTTTTATAGGGGAAAGGGTAGAAGCCCGCTATAGGGAAGAGATCCTGGAAGTGCCCATAGAACGGGTCGATTACATGGACGTTTCCCCCAAGCAGGTATTCAGTGTAGCTACATCGCTTATCCCTTTTCTGGAAAACGATGATGCTAACCGGGCTCTCATGGGGGCTAACATGCAGCGCCAGGCTGTACCCTTGATAAAAACGGAATCTCCTCTGGTGGGAACCGGTCTGGAATATAAGTCAGCTAAAGATTCTGGTGCAGTGGTGGTTACCCCCAAAGCTGGGGTGGTGCAATCAGTCAGCGCCGATAACATAGTGATCCAGCATGACGATGGTTCCAAAGAGACCTATCGCCTGCTCAAATTCATTCGCTCCAATCAGGGTACCTGTTACAATCAGCGTCCCATCGTGAGAGTCGGAGATCGGGTGGAAGCGGACGAAATAATCGCTGATGGTCCCAGTACCGATCAGGGCGAACTGGCCCTGGGGCGTAATGTTTTGGTAGCTTTTATGCCCTGGGAAGGGTACAACTACGAAGATGCCATATTGATTTCGGAACGGTTAGTAAAAGAAGATGTTTTTACCTCTATTCATATAGAAGAATACGAATGTGAAGCTCGTGACACCAAACTGGGCCCCGAAGAGATCACTCGTGATATTCCTAATGTATCAGAAGATATGTTGAAGAATCTCGATGAGCAAGGAGTTATTCGGGTAGGAGCTGAAGTTCGGCCTGATGATATCTTAGTGGGCAAAGTCACTCCCAAAGGAGAGACCGAATTAACTCCGGAAGAAAGATTGCTGCGCGCTATCTTTGGTGAGAAGGCCCGCGAGGTTAGGGACTCGTCCCTGCGGGTTCCCCATGGAGAAGCCGGCAAAATTGTAGCCGTAAAACGGTTTTCTCGTGAAAAAGGTGACGAATTACCTCCTGGTGTCAACCAGCTAGTAAGGGTATACATTGCCCAGAAACGCAAAATATCTGAAGGCGACAAGATGGCTGGACGTCATGGTAACAAAGGAGTAATATCCCGTATTTTACCGGAAGAGGATATGCCCTTTTTGGAAGACGGCACCCCGGTAGAGATCGTCTTAAATCCTCTCGGGGTACCCTCCCGTATGAACATCGGACAGATCCTGGAATGTCATATGGGCTGGGCAGCTAAAACCCTGGGGATCAATATCGCCACTCCGGTTTTTGACGGTGCCAATGAGGAGGATATTTTCACCAAACTACGGGAAGCCGGTCTGCCCGAAGATGGCAAGGCAGTTCTTTATGATGGGCGCACCGGAGAACGCTTTGATCATGATGTGACGGTGGGTTATGTGTACATGCTGAAACTGGCCCACTTGGTCGATGATAAAATACATGCCCGTTCCATAGGTCCGTATTCACTGGTGACCCAGCAGCCCTTGGGTGGAAAAGCCCAATTCGGGGGTCAGCGTTTTGGTGAGATGGAAGTATGGGCTTTGGAAGCTTACGGGGCTTCCTATACCTTGCAAGAAATTCTGACAGTGAAATCAGATGATGTGGTAGGCCGATTGAAAACCTATGAAGCCATTGTAAAAGGCGATAACATTCCTGAACCTGGTGTACCAGAGGGATTCAAGGTTTTGATCAAGGAACTGCAGAGTCTGGCTCTTGACGTACGGGTTCTATCTGATAACGATCAGGAAATCCAAATACAGGATATGGACTATGAGGTCAATGAGAAGGAAAAAGCTAAGGAACTGGGACTGGATATTCCTGAAACAGCAGTGGCCAGAGGTCCACAAGTTAGAACAACGGATATAGAAAAAGATTATGATCCAGGTGAGGAAGAAGAGGCTGATATCTTAGATGCCGATGAAGAGATCGAGCCTGATTTGGGTGATCCCCTGGAGGATGATGATTTGGATGACCTGCTCCCAGATAATGAAAGCTGAGGGTAAGTCGGCAAGCACTAGAGACCATCCGTTTGGAAGGGAGAGACTGACTTGTTAGACGTGAATAATTTCGATCGGATCAAAATATCCCTGGCTTCTCCAGAGCAAATTCGCTCCTGGAGCAGTGGCGAGGTCAAAAAACCAGAGACCATAAACTATAGAACCCTACGTCCTGAAAAAGAAGGACTGTTCTGTGAGAAGATTTTCGGTCCGGTAAAAGACTGGGAATGTCACTGCGGAAAGTATAAACGAGTTCGCCATCGTGGTATCGTTTGTGACCGCTGTGGAGTAGAAGTCACTACCTCCAAAGTAAGGCGGGAAAGAATGGGCCATATCGAGTTGGCTGCTCCCGTATGCCATATTTGGTACCTTAAGGGGATTCCCAGCCGCATGGGACTGCTGTTGGATATGTCACCCAAAGTATTAGAAAAAGTAATTTACTTTGTTAACTATATAGTAATTGATCCTGGTGATACACCGCTTTTGAAAAAGCAACTGCTCAATGAAAGAGAATACCGGGAAAACCGGGAGCGCTATGGTGACAGTTTCGAAGCGGGCATTGGAGCAGAGGCAGTGAAGGCCCTTCTCAGCGAAATCGATCTGGAAACCATGTCTGGGGAGCTGAAGGAAGAAGTAGCTACCACTACCGGACAGCGTAAGAGCCGGGCGATCAAGCGTCTGGAAGTGACCGAGGCCTTCCGCATGTCGGGCAATGATCCCCAGTGGATGATTCTGGATGTATTACCGGTGATTCCTCCCGAACTGCGCCCTATGGTACAGCTGGACGGAGGACGTTTCGCCACTTCAGATTTAAATGATCTATATCGCCGGGTGATAAACCGTAACAATCGCCTCAAGAGATTGTTGGATCTGGGAGCTCCCGATATCATTGTCCGCAATGAAAAGCGTATGCTACAGGAAGCCGTTGATGCTTTGGTTGACAATGGGCGGCGCGGGCGTCCGGTTACCGGGCCTGGTAATCGCCCCTTAAAATCACTCAGTGATATGCTCAAAGGAAAACAGGGGAGATTCCGCCAGAACCTGTTGGGAAAACGTGTTGACTATTCAGGGAGATCAGTTATCGTGGTAGGCCCTAATCTGAAGATGCATCAGTGTGGCCTGCCCAAGGAAATGGCCTTGGAATTGTTCAAACCTTTTGTCATGAAGAAATTGGTCGATCGCAGTATTGCTTCCAATATTAAGAGTGCTAAGAAAATGGTAGAACGCGGCCGCGAAGAAGTCTGGGATATTCTTGAAGATGTTATCAAAGAGCATCCAGTTCTGCTAAATAGAGCTCCTACCTTGCATCGCTTGGGTATTCAGGCTTTTGAACCGGTATTGGTAGAAGGGCGTGCTCTACAGCTTCACCCGTTGGTTTGTACTGCCTATAATGCTGACTTTGATGGTGACCAGATGGCGGTTCATGTTCCTTTATCGGCTGAAGCTCAAACCGAAGCCCGGTTGTTGATGTTGGCCAGTAACAATATCCTTAATCCCAAAGACGGAAAACCGGTAGTAACGCCTACCCAGGACATGGTTATTGGCATCTACTATCTAACTTTTGTTAGTGAAGAAGAATGGGCTCGAGAAAATGTCAAAGCTTATTCCAGTCCGGAAGAAGCCCAGATGGCCTATGAACTTGGCCACATTAAACTCCATAGCAAAATTAAGGTGCGTATGCGGATGCCTCAACCCAATAGTGAAGAAGCTTCAGTGCAGCTGGTGGAAACATCAGTTGGCCGAGTTATCTTCAACGAAATCATTCCGGATCAACTGGGTTTCTATAACGAAGTGATAGATAAAAAGAAGCTCGGTAACATCGTCTACGAGTGCTATCGTCTGGAAGGCAACGCCAAAACCGCTATTATGCTGGATGGCATGAAGAGATTGGGATACAAGTTTAGCACCCAGGCAGGGATAACCGTTGGTGTGAACGATTTCGAAACCCCGGAAGCGAAAAAACACATATTAAGTGAAGCCGATCAAGCGGTAGATAATATCGAACAGGATTTCCAGGTGGGACTGATAACCGATGAAGAACGGCATGCTCAGGTAGTTGAGATTTGGAATCAAGCTACCGATGATATTACCGATGCCCTGAAAGAGTCCTTAAATGAAGAGAATCCAGTATATATGATGGCTACTTCCGGTGCTCGCGGTAACTTCCAACAAATAAGACAGTTAGCCGGTATGCGTGGCTTGATGGCTGATCCCTCGGGCAAGATCATCGACCTGCCCATCAAAGCTAATTTCCGAGAAGGACTTACCGTGCTGGAGTACTTTATATCCACCCATGGAGCCCGTAAAGGCTTGGCCGATACTGCTCTGCGTACCGCTGATTCCGGTTATTTGACCCGCCGCCTGGTGGATGTGTCCCAGGATGTTATTGTCCGTGAGGAAGACTGCGAATCAGTAGAGGGCATATGGGTGGAGAGAATCATGGAAGGCTCTCAGCTTATAGAACCATTGCATCAACGTATCATTGGTCGGGTTTCTCTGGATACTATCCTTCATCCTGAAACCGGTGAGATATTGGTAGAAGAAAACCAGATGATCGATGATGATACCGGTTATGCCATTGAGAGGGCAGGTATCGAAAAAGTAAAGATCCGCACCGTGTTGACCTGTAAAACCAAACACGGGGTCTGCCGTAAATGCTATGGGCGCAATCTGGCTACCGGATATAATGTAGAGATCGGTGAAGCAGTAGGAACTCTGGCGGCCCAGTCCATAGGTGAACCAGGTACTCAGCTGACTATGCGTACTTTCCACACTGGGGGTGTGGCAGGTGATGACATAACCCGTGGTTTGCCTCGCGTTGAAGAACTATTTGAGGTTCGTAAACCAAAAGGGCAGGCAGTGGTTGCCGAAGCATCTGGCTATGTCCGCTTTGCTGAAAACAAGGGGCGTCGTGAGATAGAGGTTCTTAGCAAAGAAGGCGTAGTATTGGGTGCCTACCCGGTTCATTACGGCTCCCGTCTCAAAGTTCAGGAGAATGATTTTGTGGAAATCGGTGATGCCTTAACAGAAGGGCCACTGAATCCTCATGATATCTTGAAGACCAAAGGACTGCAGGACGTGCAGCGTTACTTGCTGCAAGAAGTCCAAAAGGTATATCGCTCCCAGGGTGTGGATATCAGTGACAAGCATATTGAGATAATGATCAGACAAATGCTGAAGAAGGTCAAAATAGAGGATCCTGGGGACACCTCGATGCTGCCGGGTGCCTTCATAGATATATCCTTTTTTGAAGAAGAGAACCTGGAGGCTATTGTCCGGGGTGAGAAGCCGGCGGTTTGTTCACCCATGTTGTTGGGAATCACCAAGGCATCACTCAACACCGACTCCTTCTTGTCCGCTGCCTCTTTCCAGGAGACGACCAAAGTACTGACCGAGGCTGCCATCAAGGGGAAAGTAGATCACCTGATCGGTTTGAAGGAAAATGTTATCATCGGAAAACTGATACCTGCAGGTACCGGATACCCAGTGTATCGAAATATCGGCTTCCAGGAAGTGGAGGAAATACCTCAGGAACCTGTTGCAGAATAAACAAAAGGTTTGACGATGGTTATGCCAGGTGCTAAAATATTTAAGTGCGCGGAAAATAAGGGGATGCTAAAGTGATGTTTACTGACCCTGAGGAGGGTATGAGGTGCCACTAAAGGAAATACGCGAACACGCTAAAGTGATTGGTACCAAACAGGTGAACAAAGCCATAGCAAAAGGACAGGTTGACATAGTCTATCTGGCTCATGATGCAGAACCCCACATAATCGACCCAATTCGTGAATTGTGCAGCCAGAAGAATATCAAAGTGATCATGGTGGACACGATGGAAAGCTTAGGAAAAGCTTGCGAGATAGAAGTGGGGGCAGCAGCCGTGGCACTAATTCATAGTGATTAACCGGGGAAGGAGGTGCACTAAATGCCAACTATCAACCAATTAGTTCGCAAAGGACGCGAAAAGATGGAGAAGAAATCCGCCGCTCCTGCTCTGAAGAATAGTCCGCAGAAGCGCGGTGTGTGTACACGTGTTTACACCACTACCCCGAAGAAGCCCAACTCGGCATTACGTAAGATTGCTCGTGTTAGACTGGTCAACGGGATTGAAGTCACGGCCTATATTCCAGGAATAGGTCATAATCTACAGGAGCACTCCGTGGTTTTAATACGGGGAGGTCGTGTTAAAGATCTACCAGGCGTTCGCTACCATATCATCCGCGGTTCTCTGGATGCAGCTGGTGTTCAAAATCGTAACCAGAGTCGCTCGAAGTATGGAGCTAAACGACCCAAGAAGAAGTAGGAGGGAGGCAACTCATGCCTAGAAAAGGGCCTGTACCCAAAAGAGATGTACTGCCGGATCCCATCTACAACAGCCAGGTTTTTACTAAACTGGTTAATCAGATCATGTGGGACGGTAAAAAGAGCCTAGCAGAACATATCTGTTATGGGGCATTTGAGATTATTGAACAAAAAATGGGCAAAGATCCGATGGAAGTGTTTGAACAGGCCATGAAAAACATTACCCCATTGGTAGAGGTTCGTGCCCGACGGGTTGGCGGTGCTAACTATCAGGTACCGGTTGAAGTTCGTCCGGAACGCCGGCAAACTTTGGCAGTGCGTTGGTTAGTAACTTATGCCCGTAAACGCGGTGAAAAAACCATGGCCCAACGCTTAGCAGGCGAGTTAATGGATGCTTACAATAGCACCGGGGCCTCCTTCAAGAAGAAGGAAGACACCCATAAGATGGCCGAGGCCAATAGGGCGTTTGCTCATTATCGCTGGTAGGCGATCAAAGGAAGTAATAACGCAATGACTGAATTATCCCGAATAAGAAACATTGGCATTATGGCTCATATAGATGCCGGCAAAACAACCACTACCGAGAGATTCCTATATTATACCGGTAAAGTCCATCGCATAGGCGAAGTGGATAAAGGCACCGCTACGATGGACTGGATGAGCCAAGAGCAGGAGCGGGGTATAACCATTACCTCAGCGGCTACTACCTGCCTGTGGAAAGATCATGTGATAAACATTATTGATACGCCCGGGCATGTGGACTTNACNGTTGAGGTAGAACGGGCATTGCGCATACTTGATGGAGCTATTGGCATATTCTGCGCCGTGGCAGGGGTACAACCCCAATCAGAAACAGTCTGGCGACAGGCCGATCGCTACCATGTTCCTCGGATAGCCTATATCAATAAAATGGATCGCATTGGTGCAGATTTTCTGCATGTGGTCAACATGATCACGGATGTATTGGGATGTGCAGCGTTGCCAGTGCAACTGCCCATCGGCGCAGAAGATAGTTTTGCTGGTGTTATTGATCTGGTAGAGTTAAAAGCCTATGTTTATGAGGATGAAATGGGAGAAACTTTCATCGAGCGTGAACTTACTGCTGAAGAAGCTAGTCTAGCTGAGCAGTACCGGATCAATATACTGGATCTGTTATCAGTGCACGATGACCGAATTCTGGAGTTATACCTGGAAGGTGAGCCTATCAGCGCCCAAGAGCTGTATAGATCCCTGCGGGAACTCACCCTGAGCAACCTGGTGGTGCCCGTACTATGTGGTTCTTCCTTCAAAAACAAGGGTATACAGATGCTCCTGGATGCAGTTGTCAAGTATCTACCCTCCCCGCTGGATATAGAAGCGGTTCAAGGAATAGATCCAAGCACCGGGATGGAGAAGGTTAGTCGCGCTAGTGTAGATGAGCCCTTAAGCGCGCTGGCTTTCAAGGTAGCTACTGATCCCTATGTAGGAAAGTTAACATATTTTCGAGTGTACTCCGGATCTCTTAAAGCAGGTGCTCCGGTTTACAACAGCCGCCGGGGACGCAAAGAACGCATAACTAAAATACTGAAGATGCACGCTAACCACCGAGAAGAAATCGATGAAGTCTTTGCTGGCGATATAGTAGCTGGGGTAGGCCTTAGGGAGACTGTAACTGGAGATACTTTATGTAATGAAGATAATCCCATCGTTCTGGAAAGCATGAACTTCCCAGAACCAGTAGTCGATGTGGCCATCGAGCCCAAGACCAAAGCAGACCAGGATCGCATAGGTGACAGTCTAAAAAGGTTGTCAGAAGAAGATCCTACTTTCCGTACCCGAATAGATGAGGAATCTGGGCAGATCATTATTTCTGGTATGGGAGAGCTCCACTTAGAGATCATAATTGATCGTTTGGTGCGGGAATTCAAAGTCAATGCCAATGTGGGGCGACCTCAGGTTTCTTATAAAGAGACTATTAGAGGCAAAGCTCGCACTGAATCCCGCTTTGAGAAGCAAAGTGGAGGCCGAGGTCAATTTGCCCACGTCATTTTGGAAGCTGTTCCATTGGATGAGGGTCAGGGCAAACGATTTATAAATAGATTGAGTGGTGATGTCATACCCAAAGAGTTCGTTTCAGCGGTAGAAATAGGCGTGATGGAAGCCTTACAGGCTGGGATACTAGCCGGATATCAGGTAGATGATGTCGAATTTAGTTTAGTGGGAGGATCATATCATGAGGTTGATTCTTCCGAAGTGGCTTTTAAGGTAGCGGCCAGTATGGCAGTAAAAGAATTGCTGGACAAAGGTGATTCTGCGTTGCTGGAGCCCATCATGGATATTGAAATTTTATCGCCGGAAGAATATGTGGGAGACGTCATAGCTGACTTAAATTCCAGGCGAGGTAGAGTTCTAGCCCTGGAAGATAACCGGGAAAGTAAAATAGTAAAAGGTACAGTACCTCTGGCTGAAACTTTCGGTTATGCCACCAGTTTACGATCAGCCAGTCAGGGAAGAGCAAGTTTTTCGATGCATCTGAAGAACTTTGCCGAAGTACCGGAATCGAAAAGCAAAGAAATTGTAGCCAGGCGATACGGCCTGCCAGTTTAATCTCAAGGCAAATTGGAAAGGAAAGGTGAGAACAGATGGCAAAGGCAAAATTTGAGAGAACCAAACCTCATTTAAACATTGGCACGATTGGGCACGTGGATCACGGAAAGACCACGTTGACAGCAGCGATCACCCAGGTACTGTCGAAGGCAGGAGGAGCCGTAGCAGCTTCTTATGATTCCATAGACAAAGCGCCCGAAGAGCGGGAGAGAGGTATAACCATCAACACGTCCCATGTAGAATACCAGACAGAGAGCAGGCATTATGCCCACGTAGACTGCCCGGGACATGCTGACTATATCAAGAACATGATCACCGGAGCCGCCCAGATGGACGGAGCCATCCTGGTAGTATCGGCCGCCGATGGCCCCATGCCCCAGACCAGAGAACATATCCTGTTAGCCAGACAGGTAGGAGTACCCTACATCGTAGTATTTATGAACAAGACCGACATGGTAGATGACGAAGAACTGTTAGAACTGGTAGAAATGGAAGTTCGTGATCTGTTAAACGAATACGAATTCCCCGGAGATGATATNCCNGTGATCAAAGGATCCGCCCTGAAAGCCTTAGAATGCGGCTGTGGATCCCGCGACGAAGAATGGTGCAAACACATATGGGAACTGATGGATGCAGTAGATACCTACATCCCGCTACCCGAAAGACCAGTTGACAAACCGTTCCTGATGCCGATAGAAGACGTATTCACCATAACCGGGCGCGGCACGGTAACCACCGGCAGAGTAGAAAGAGGCCAGGTAAAAGTAGGCGACGAAGTAGAGATCGTCGGCATGAGAGAAGAGTCCAGAAAGACCGTATGTACCGGCGTAGAGATGTTCAGAAAGCTGCTTGACTATGCCGAAGCCGGAGACAACGTAGGCACCCTGTTAAGAGGCGTAGACCGCAAAGAAGTAGAACGCGGCATGGTATTAGCCAAGCCCGGCAGCATAAAGCCATTGACCAGCTTCAAAGCCGAAGTATATGTACTGGCCAAAGACGAAGGCGGCCGTCACACTCCATTTTTCGGAGGCTATCGTCCCCAGTTCTACTTCCGAACCACAGATGTGACCGGAGTGATCAGCCTACCCGAAGGAGTAGAGATGGTAATGCCGGGAGACAACATTCAAATGTCCATAGAACTAATAACCCCCATCGCCATAGAAGAAGGCCTGCGCTTTGCTATTCGCGAAGGCGGCCGTACAGTTGGTGCTGGAGTAGTAACTGCTATTTAATTAGGTTAACCTAATAACCAGATAATCTCATCGAGTAGCAGGGGAACTCCCCTGCTCTCGTAGCCTATTAAAATAATTATCCGCCCTCACCCTTTATTGACAGCCGCTCGGCCTTTGTGATAGAGTATTCTAGGTATTTTGTGCGAAGGATGGAGGTGTCGATGTAATGAGAGTCGGAATTACTCTGGCCTGTTCAGAGTGTAAACAGCGCAACTATTCAACCACTAAAGACAAGAAAACGCATACTGAAAAGTTTGAGGTTCGTAAGTATTGCAAATTCTGCAATACTCATACAGTTCATAAAGAAATCAAGTAAAGCCGGGGATGTGAAAAACCTGTGAGCAAAACAAATTCACCCGCCAAGAAACAAGGGGTAACTCTGAAGACACGCTGGGAAAATACTACCGAGTATTTCCGGAGTGTGTACAGTGAGTTGAAAAAGGTACATTGGCCCGATCGCAGACAGCTGATTGGCTATACAGGTGTGGTTCTTTTCGCCGTAACCTTAATAGCGCTGATCATTTGGGTATTTGACCTGGGCCTGTCAGCCTTGATGAGGCTGATTTTTGACGCGTTTGCCTAAAAGACTGAGTGGAGGAGGTGGTTTCCATTACGGTCGAACAGGAACTGNACCAGAATCATCCTGAGGAAGGCCAGGATAAAATGAATTATATCGGGGAGTGGTATGTTGTACATACCTATTCCGGTTATGAAAACAAGATCAAAGTGGATCTGGCTAAACGGGTTGAGTCCATGGGTATGCAGGACAAAATCTTCGAGGTACTGATCCCCGAAGAACAGGAGATCGAATACAAAGGCGGTAAGCGCAAGGTCACTTTGAAGAGGGTATTCCCAGGATATGTTATCGTCAACATGATCATGGATGANGACTCCTGGTACGTTGTTCGCCATACTCCTGGTGTTACCGGTTTTGTGGGAAGTGGAACCAAACCGATTCCGCTGCAGCGTGAAGAAATAGAACGCATTTTGAAGCAGATGGGACTTATCGAAGGTGCCAAGCCTAAGATCATTGATGTTGAAGTAGGAGAAAGCATACGGGTTAAAACCGGACCTTTTGCCAACTTTGAAGGAGTGGTCAGGGAATTATTATCTGACCGCGGCAAGATCAGGGTTAATATATCAATGTTCGGCAGGGAAACCCCTGTAGAACTTGATTATGAACAAATTGAAAAAATGTAGGTAGGAGGTGAAAAAGTGGCCAAAAAGGTAGTTGGCAAAGTGTCCTTGCAGATTGAAGCCGGCAAAGCAACACCAGCACCACCAGTGGGACCAGCATTAGGTCAGCACGGTGTCAATATTATGGGTTTCTGTAAGGAATATAATGCTAAAACCGCAAATCAGACGGGATTTATCGTCCCCGTAGAGATCACAGTATACGAAGATCGTTCTTTTACCTTTGTTTTGAAATCTCCACCCGCCTCAGATCTGCTCAAAAAAGCAGCTGGTATTGATAAAGCTTCGGGAGAACCAAACAAGAAAAAGGTTGGAAAAGTACCCCGGGCTAAGTTGGTTGAGATTGCCGAGACTAAAAAAGATGACTTGAATGCATCTGATTTGGATGCAGCTGTGCGTATGATCGAAGGAACAGCGCGTAGCATGGGTCTGGAAGTAATCGATTAATAAAGTGGGAGGATGTAATTCATCCGCTATACCACAGGAGGTCATAATTATGAAGAAAAGCAAAGCCTATAGAGAAAGCTTAACCAAGTTTGATCGCCACCATTTGTACGAACCCAGTGAAGCACTGGAAATCGTGAAGCAAATGGCAACTGCTAAATTTGATGAGACGATCGAAGTCCACATTAAATTGGGCGTTGATCCCCGTCATGCTGACCAGCAGGTCAGAGGAACAGTAAGTCTGCCCCATGGAACGGGTAAGACCCGTCGTGTATTGGTATTCGCCAAAGGTGAGAAAATTAAAGAAGCTGAGAATGCCGGAGCCGACTATGTTGGCGGTGAGGAACTGGCCGAAAAGATCCAGGGCGGATGGTTTGACTTCGAAGTTGCGGTAGCTACCCCTGATATGATGAGTGTAGTTGGGAAATTAGGTAAGATACTGGGGCCGCGTGGCTTAATGCCTAATCCCAAAGCTGGAACCGTCACTTTCGATATCGAACGTACCATAAATGAATTGAAAGCTGGACGTATCGAATACCGGGTTGACAAGACTGCCATCATTCATGCCCCCATCGGCAGAGCTTCCTTTGATATTGACAAGCTGATGGAAAACCTGAATGCCTTTGCAGAAGCTTTGATAAAAGCTAAACCTGCGGCAGCTAANGGCCAATATATGCGTTCAGTGACGGTTTGCTCCACCATGAGTCCTGGGGTTAAAATTAATCCCCTTGTTCTGATGACAGCTAACCGGTAAAATACTAATGAAATTGAATATAAGCGACTGTAGACAGCCGGTGACTTTTTAAGGTCTTAAAGAACGTAGTTCGCCTGCCGAGGTTATGAAATAAGGACAAATATGTCATTCAAACCTCTGCATAAGCTGCAGAGGTTTTTTCATAGCTAAGCTGTTTACGCATCCGGTACAGAAAGGGGTGACAACCGAATGCCTAATATTGAAGCCAAAAAGAAAGTTGTAGCCGAATTACAGCAAAAAGTTGAAGATGCTACTCTGGTAGTGTTTACAGATTACCGGGGACTGACTGTGGGTGAGATGTCTGTCCTGCGTGGCAAACTCAATGNCCCCGGGGTTACTTATCAGGTGGTAAAAAACACCATGATGGAATTCGCACTAGCCAATAGTGGCCATGAAGATATNATTGAATATATTTCTGGCCCCAACGCAGTTATTTTCAGTAACGAAGATCCGGTAGGTCCGGCGAAAGCTGTTTATGAATTCATAAAACAGCATAAGAAACTCGAGGTCAAAGTGGGAATCCTGGAAGGACAGCTAGTCACTGCTGATAAGGTTAAGGCTCTGGCTGAACTACCATCCCGGGAGGCTCTTATTGCTCAGGTACTGGGAACTATGCAGGCTCCTATCACCAGCTTNGTTTATGTTCTCAATGCCAACTTGACTGGTCTGGTACGGGCCTTGGATCAGGTACGCGAACAAAAGGCAGGCTAATCGCCAGCTAAATTAAAAGTTTTTAGGAGGTTATAAAATGAGTAAAGTACAGGAAGTTATTGATATTGTTAAAGGTTTGACCGTGTTGGAACTGTCAGAGCTGGTTAAGGCTCTGGAAGAAGAGTTTGGTGTTAGCGCTGCCGCTCCCGTAGCTGTTGCTGCTACCGCCGCCCCTGCTGCTGCCGAAGCTGCCGAGGAAAAGACCGAGTTTGATGTTATTCTTACTTCCTCTGGAGAAAAGAAAGTCAATGTTATCAAAGTGGTTCGGGAAATCACCGGCCTAGGTCTGAAAGAGTCCAAAGACCTGGTTGACGGTGCCCCCAATCCCATCAAAGAAAAAGTCAATAAGGAAGAAGCCGACAGCATCAAAGCTAAAATCGAAGAAGCTGGCGGTTCTGTAGAGATTAAATAGTATTACCCGTAAGATAAAAAATCAATAAATCCACTTTCAATAGCAGTGCAATGAAAGTGGATTTATTTTTTTGGTCAAAATCAAATTGAGATTTTTCAGCCTAAGATTGGTATTGCTGCATATATTTTTCTGGTATACCCTTAATATAGGTTTAAACTGTCAATAGAAGGGAAATGATGATGGATGAGAAAACGAGTCTGTTGTGCCCTTTTGCTGTTGAGTTTCCTATTGGTGAGTCCTGTACCGGCTTGGGCCCAGGCGGTAGACTGGCGGGTTATCTGGCAAGACGATGGATCCATATTGGAAATCGTTGAACTCGAGAGGACTGATTTGGCTCTGGAGGAAGGAGAGTGGCAATCAACTACCGACAGCCAGAACAAATTGATCTTAACCAGACAGACTGCTGATTGGAAGGATTATCAGCAGCTATCCGATCGCCTTCCGTTGAAGGTAAAGAGCCGTAATTTCTTGGTACTGAAGGTAGCTACCTTAATACTGAGAACTTCTCGGCAGCCCCCGAAGGCCTTTATGCTCAAATAGCTGCTTGGCCGGATGCCCAGCTTTCTGTGAAACTCCCGGGCGTTATTCGTGATCATTCGGCTGATAGAATAGTTGACAGTCAGGAAGCTGTTTGGGAACTTAACCGTCTCGATCATATTATCAATGAAGAATTGCTGCTCAAAGCTACGTTTTTCGATGGGTTACTATTATCTATCACCCTAGTAGGGCTAGCCGTGATCATCATAGGACTCTTTTTCCTGCGCAGTATCAACCGCGTACATAAACTGATAGAAACCGAGTATTCTTTAGAAAATATTGAACTGGAAGAGGCTGATAACAGCACTACAGGAACCGAAGAACAATAAATCTAAATCATTCCTTGACTGCCACATAGTCTTGTGCTAACATTAATAATTGCTATTCCGATTAATGTAGAAGAAGTATGTCTTGGAGAGACGTCTAGACGCTTAAGGTTAAAGCGAGGTTAAGTAGAGACCTTGCTTTTCACTCTTTTGGGATTAAATAGAAGGGGTGAATGCTGTTAATGGCCCACATCGAACGATACGGAAGAGTAGAACGACTCAGCTATTCCCGGATCGCAGAACCCATTCAACTACCGAATCTTATCCAAGTACAAAAAAACTCCTATGAGTGGTTCTTGGAACACGGTCTGCGCGAAGCCCTCAATGAGGTATTTCCCATCAAGGACTTTACCGGCAATCTCGAACTAAGTTTTATTGATTACAGTCGAGGGGAACCAAAGTATTCTGTTCACGAGTGTAAAGAAAGAGATGTGAGCTATCAGGCTCCCTTAAAACTGAAGGTTCGATTAACCGACAAAGAGACCGGGGAAATTAAAGAATCCGAGGTTTACATGGGTGATCTCCCCCTGATGACTGATAAGGGAACCTTCATTATTAATGGAGCTGAACGTGTAGTGGTCAGTCAGTTGGTAAAATCACCGGGGGTTTACTTCAGTGACCGGCTGGATGTATCTGGTAATGTGCTGTACGGTGCTACTCTGATCCCTAACCGGGGTGCCTGGTTTGAGCTGGAAATGGATAGTGCCGGGGTCATCTATACGCGTATTGATAAAACCAGAAAAATACCAGTCACCGTATTGCTGCGTGCCATTGGTTTTGAAACCAATGAGGACATAATGGAATTGTATGGTGGGGACGAGGCGATTGTAACTACCTTAGAAAAGGATCCCACCACTAATAAGAAAGAAGCTCTTATTGAGTTTTATAGACGGCTGCGCCCGGGAGAAATGGCTACCGAGGATGCCGCTGAACAGCTTTTGAAGAATCTCTTTTTCGACCCCCGTCGCTACGATATGGCTGCCGTGGGGCGCTACAAGGTAAATAAAAAACTGGAACTGAACATCCCAGAAGATGTACGCCATCTGACTATAGAGGACATTACTCACACCATTGGCTATGTAATAAAACTGATCAATGGCCAGGGTAAAACAGATGTGATAGATCATCTTGGCAACAGACGCCTGCGTTCCATTGGAGAGTTGCTGCAGAACCAGTTCAGGACAGGCCTGGTACGAATGGAGCGCGTGGTTCGCGAGCGGATGAGTATCCATGATGTAGATACTCTGACTCCTCAGGTATTGATCAACATTCGGCCTATTACTGCCGCAGTGAAAGAGTTCTTCGGCAGCTCTCAGCTATCCCAGTTTATGGATCAAACCAACCCCTTAGCCGAACTGACCCACAAGCGTCGTCTGTCCGCTTTGGGACCAGGTGGTCTGACCAGGGAAAGAGCAGGGTTCCAAGTGCGTGACGTGCACCATTCTCACTATGGTCGTATATGTCCCATAGAGACCCCTGAAGGTCCAAACATTGGGTTGATCGGTTCACTGGCAACCTTTGCTCAGGTCAATGATTTCGGTTTTATCGAAACACCCTACCGCAAAGTAAATAAAGCAAAAGGCCAAGTGACCGGTGAGATCAGTTACTTATCTGCTGATGAAGAAGAAGACTTTTATGTAGCCCAGGCCAATTCTCCCCTGGATAAGAAAGGCCGTTTTATAGGGGAAAGGGTAGAAGCCCGCTATAGGGAAGAGATCCTGGAAGTGCCCATA
>JGI24709J26583_10002190_pt1 | contig 16238 bp, 14 predicted proteins | sample BioPla2DNA1_FD_26583 | JGI IMG/M metagenome (IMG submission 26583) | reverse complement strand
CTTTTATAAACTCCATAGCTTTTTTCTGATAGGAAATATGCCATGGCTCCTTTGCAATCAGACCTTTACCATTATAAGGTCTAATAAAGCCGAATTTCTGCGAACTCTGTGCTAAATACTGGCCTAAAGGATAAAAATAACTGCCCCTTTGATACTCTGATGCTGTAAGCTGAAGGCTTTGACCTTCAGGTAAAAGGTTTATAGCATAAATATCAAAGTCTGTACCGAAGTGGTGGCGGGAGAATCCAGGAATTGCTGAAAAGCGTCTTATCTCATTGAACTTCTCTTCATCAGAGAGGTTGCTGATATCAATCGGCTTTTCATCAGCATCTAAGACCACTCTTTTACCTTTGAACTTGTCGTCAAAGATCTTAAACTGTTTATAAAAGCTTCTGTATGCTGAAGCAACACGAAGCTCAAAACCGTGCTCATAGGCATCCTCGCATAACAGAGCTAATGCTTTTACCGCATCTCTGTCTGCATTTAGAATGCTCATGCAATTAGATGCATCCTTAAAGTTTACAAGCTTTGAATCATCTAATCCTAAATACTGTTCTCTAGTTACCATATGTCTGCATAATGTTTGCAGCTTCAATCTTCAGATCGTCACTGCCGTGTTCCTTTACATCATCAATGATCTTGATGGCCTCTTCAGTGTCACCTGTCTCAAAGTACAGTCTTGCAAGATTCAACTCATCAACATAGTACTGATGCTCTTTTGGTGTTAAATCGCCATAAGAGTTATCTGATGGGATCTCAAAATCGGTTTCAGGCTCTTCATCAATTGCACTTATTGGACCAATCTTATCAAAGACCTTTTCTAATACTTCCTTCTGCTCTTCATCAGGTGTCTTTTCCTTCTGTACAGCACTTTCAAGTCTTGAAGTATCTTCATCGTCATTTAGCATGTTAGCAATGTTTTGAGTGTGCTCGTCTTCCTGTTGTGCCATATGTGAAACAGTTTCTCTCTCACCTGAGCTTAACATGTTCATGATGTCATCGTCTGAATTAGGATCGTACTGTGATGATGAAGAACTTAATCTTGCCTCTAAATCAAGAAGATCAGCTTCTGTGGTTTCTTCTGTTGGCTCATCAGTAGCTGGTGCTTGCGATTCTGCATCTGTAAGCTCTGGAGCATCCTCTTTATTGCTCTCTACAACATCAAAGTCATCTTCAGGTACTGCCCATGATACAACCTTATCGTCTGTATCAGTGCTATCAACAGAAGGCTCTACTGTTTGAGCTGCTTTTTTTGCAATTTCCTCAACGTAAATTTCGTTGTTATCTGCAGCATTAACACTCTCATCAGTTTCTGATTTTGCAATATCATCAGATACTTCATCTGTATCTAATGCATCAGTTGCATTCTCTTCTGCATTTTCTGATGCGCTATCCTCTGAAAAATCTTCTGCCTGAGACTCGGACTGTTCGCCTGATTCACGCTCTGTTGTTTCTTCAGATAACAAATCTTCAAGATTCAGATCATCATTTATTACTTCATCTACATTTGAGCTTTGCTTTTCTTGCTCTGCATCTGCAGTCTCAATTTCGCTGTCAGCTGTTTGTAAATTCTGCTCACCTGCAACCTCTGCACTTTCTTCATTTTGAAGATCAGATGTTTCAGATTCAGCGATTTCATCATCAGATGGGATTTGAGCTTCGTCTAAAGAAGATGTCATGTCAGGTAAATCTTCAGCATTTGCATCTGATTGGGCATCAGCTTCATTATCCTGTGTATTCTCTGATAACAGCTCTTCAAGATTCAGATCATCATTTACGACTTCATCTACATTTAAGCTTTTTTGATCCTGTAGCTCGATAGGTTCAGCTTCAAGAGTCTCAATCTCGTTACTAGAGTTTTCCTGCTCTTTGTTTTGTTCTGAATCATTTTCAAACTCAGCATAGTCTCCAATTGATTCATCACTTTCTTCTGTGGCTTTGTTCTTTTCAGATGATAATGCTTCCATGAATGATTTTTCTTCATCTGATAAAACAGCATTAGTCTTAGCTTCATTTTCTCTTTCAAGTTGCTCTAAAGCTTCCTTTTCAGACTGACTCTCTGCAGTATCGTCAGTCTTTAAAATGATTTCATCTGAATCATCAATTAAAGGAGCACTGTCTTTAACTTCAACGTCCTTTAACTGTTCTTGAGTGCTATCAGACATTTCATTTAACAAAGTGTCAGGATCAACATCTTCAACTAATACGTCTGAGTCAGCAGGTTTTGTCTGTGCTGTATCCTGAACTTCTACATCAGATGAAGCACTCTGCATTGCCTTGGCCATTGCCTCTTCCTGCTCTGATGACTCCTGAGGCTCTTCAACTGCAGGAGAGACAACCTCAGGCTCCTCAGCTTTTGGGGATTGTGCTTCTTCATTATTCTGCTCATTTAAAGCAGCAGCCCAGGCATCAGCCATGTCTTCCTGTTCTTTTGATGGAGCAGTCTCTTTTGGCTCTTCNGCTTTTTCTNCGTTTTCCTGCTCGTTTAATGCAGCAGCCCACGCATCAGCCATGTCTTCTTGCTCTTTTGATGGAGCAGTCTCTTTTGGCTCTTCAGCTTCTTCTGCGTTTTCCTGCTCATTTAAGGCTGCAGCCCACGCATCAGCCATATCCTCTTGTGAAGCGTCAGTATCAACCTTCTGTTCACCCTTTTCCTGCTCGTTTAAAGCAGATGCCCAGGCATCAGCTACACTGTCTTCATCTTCTTTTTTAACTTCTACAGAGGTATTATCCTTTTTCTCCTGCTCATCTAAAGCCTGTGACCACTCATCTAATACAGCTGACTTGTCTTCTTTCTTTTCCTCATCGGCAGCTGCAGTAGTTGCTGCATTATCCCAGGCGTCCTGAGCTTCCTTTTCCTCAGCAGTAAGATTATCATCATTACTATCTTCAGCTTTAATGTCCTCAGCTTGAGGGGCAATCTTAGTTTCTTCTACAGAATTGTCAGTACCTGAATTCTCTGTCTTAGTTTGAGTATCTGTCTCAGTCTTATCCTGAGCATCAGTATTTTCTGAATCAGTCTCAATCTCAACTGAACCGTTCTCATCTGATAGAAGAACGCTATCATCATTGCCAATATCATCATCGATATCAAAGTCATCGTTAAGCACACTTGATGCTGCTCTTGATTTTGCCTTGAACAGAATGAATAGAAGTAACATTACAAGTGATAACAGACCTGCACCGAACAGAATCATCATCACAGGCTTGTTTAAATCAACCGCTGACTCAGGAACGATGATAGAGAACTGAGAGAGCTGAAGCTGCATGTCTTCAATCTTCTCGTCATTTGCAAGCAGCATCTCTCTCATGCGGTCGTTATCCTGAGCAAGCTTTACGTTGGCACCTTTAAGCTCAATGATATCCTGCTGAATCTTAGCGATGATGTTGTCATACTGACTTGCAAGACCNGATACGCTGTCTGTTGCAATCTTTGCTGTTGCAGTAGATGACTTCTTCATGCGCTCTAAAGCTTCATTAAGCTGCTTTTCTAAAAANCGGATCTTGTCATCAACAGACTTCTTGTTCTCATCTAACATAATACGTACAGCCTGTACGTCTACATTTACGTTAGCCTGACCTTCTTTTGAGATTAAGTCTACTTTCTTATCTTTTGAATCTGGTGAGAATTTAGAGTCATCATTTGGAATTAACTGATTCTGCTCGCGTTTTGCTTCCTCTTCCTGAAGACGCTTTATCTTAGTTTCAGTTGCTTCATAGGTTGGAAGATTCTCTTCCTCTTTTTGAGTTTCTGTCTTTCTAGAGCTATCAGTTGCAGCATCGGCACTCTTTGCAGCTTGATTTGCAGCTGTTTGACTGTTTTGTGCTGCAGTATCTGCAGTTGCTGCAGCCGCAGTCTGAGCCTTAGGAGCATCTGCAAGTGGTGGCAGAGTCATATGTCCCTGCTTTAATAAAGCACTGCCCGTCTGTACTGTTTCTCTTGCGATAACACTGTCGTCAGGTACATTTAAAGTGGTACGTAAAAGATTGTTTACATTACCGCCAGCAAATGCTGATGGGTTGTTTCTGTATAGGGAGGCTACAATCTGAAACTCATTGATACTTCTGTCTGATGGCATCAGTCTGTGGGCTACAGACCAGATAGTATCTCCGCTTCTTACAGAATAGGTTCTTGAAGCAGGAGCTGCTGTCTGTGTAGCTGTAGCTGCAGTTGTGCTAGTGCTAGTGGTCTGTGCACTTGCAGCAACATTAGTTGCAGTTCTTTGAGTAGTTGCAGTGGTAGTATTTGCAGATGGTGTTGCAACAGTGCTCTGAGCAACAGCTGAAGGCGCACGGGTTACTGTCGCATCGGCTCTTGCAGGAGTACGAGTGGCAACATTTGCCCTTCTTTGTGTGGCAGTTCTTGGGCGAACGGTTGACTGCGATGTGGCAGCAGGAGCACTCTGTTCTACCTCTGGGCCCTGAATAGTGATGGTGAATGTACCATCATCATCATTACAAAACGCGTTGACAGGTAGTAGTGCTGCAAGCACTACCGCTAAAGATAATTTTTTTAAACCATGCATACAAATGACCACCTATACTTATGCACATTCTACATTAAAAAGCTTTCGTCAAAAAAATATCCCGATCGCACTTTTAATAATCAATGCATAAATCGTGCAAGGTTATAAACTTTTCTGTAATAACTTAATAATTTCAACACAGGAAATGGCTTCGCCACGTCTTGTATTGTCCATCATAGTAACAAAGCTGAAGGATTTGCTTCCCTTTACGCTCTGTCTTACTCTGCTTACTAGCACTGTTCTTTCATTGACAATATTCTCAACAGGACTTAATACTTCCTCATCATCACATAAGGTGATGTATTGAGATTTTTCAAAAGCCTGCTTTACCTCGTCTAAACTTGCCTTATCCTCAAGCTCAACATTAACCACCATAGTGTGACCATAGAAAACAGGNACCTGAATGCAGGTAANATCAAAACCGCGCTCGAACTTACCTAAAATTCTCTCAACTTCACTTCTTATAGTGTTTTCATGATCAGAGTAGCTNTCCTCTTCTACAACGCCNATGCGGTTTAGAAGATTAAATGCAAGCTGACATGGGAAGCCCTGATGATCTCCTGCCATGCCGTTTAATAATAAGGTAGTCTCATGAGCTAGAGTCTGTGTACCTAATCTGCCATGCTCTGATGCTGACTCAAGTGAGGTAGCTGTAGCTTTGGCAATACCAAACTCGTCATGTAGTGCAGCAAGTGCAAGGCACAGCTGAACAGATGGTGCAAGTGCTGGAATTACAAGTCTTGACTGAATTGCATCCTTTACAGCATATGGATTAATCTCAGGTACCACCAGATTGGTCTTTTCATCNCCAGAGAACAGATGGCTGTCATCAATTACAATACAGCCTTCCTCTTTAGCCTTCTGCACCCAGCGCTGAGTTTCATCCTGTGTAGTCAGAAATAAGGCAACGTCAGCTTTTGAAAAATCAAAAGTATCAATTGGGGTTACAAAGTAGTTCTGTTTATCTATCATTACAGCGTCATACTCGCCCTGTAATGGAGAAAGTGGATAAACCTCAGTAAGATCAAGTTGTTGTTCTTCTAATGTTTCTAAAACAAGCTTTCCAATATCCGAGTCATAACCATAAATAGCTAATTTAATACCCACGGTAAACTTCCTTAATTTATAAAAATGTTTTATTCAATATGTAACTTACTCATATTATACAATATTGTACTGAGAAATGCTTTTTCAATCGCATAAGAATAAGGATAAATAACTGTCATTTTATTATAAAAAATATCTTTTAAATCAAATAAACCTAAGCAAAAAATAAGAGTGCCTATGTTATAAAACTACATAATACTCATGCTCTTATCTATGAGCAGAACGTACTATAATTTACTTGTATTTTTGTACATATTAGAATGATAATATATTAAAAAACTATACAGAACTTATCATCCTTATGCGAAAGCTGTATTTTGCCGAAAATATAATTACTCTCTGGTAATACAAAAAGTTACATATATTCTAATTTAGAACTTAAAAAGGATATAAAAGTTGTGACTGTGCCTTATCTCATGCAAATGATGATTGCTATGATGATGGCGAAAAAAAATAGTGTTATAAATTAACAGATAAAACACCCAAAAAGGCAATAGAAAGTTATAATAAGTTATCAGAGTTTTAGCTTATGTATTTTTTAAATACAATCTTTTAATCGTAATGTGCAATTAAATGATTAAAACAGATGAATGCTACCCTGCTAACATTAAGAATCAGAATATCAAAGAAAAATAGATTCATAGACAAATATTTTAGTGAGGATTTAAATGAGCGAAGAGACAATTTTTACAAAGATCATCAATGGTACTATTCCTTCAAAAACCGTTTATCACGATGATCTGGTTACCGCATTTTTAGATATCAATCCTAAAGCTGAACACCATATTCTTATTGTTACTAACAAGCCAATTCCTTCTGTAGCTCAGGTAGAGCCTGAAGATGAACAGATGTTAGGTCACCTTTTTATCGTAGCAAGAAAAATCGCTACAGATCTTGGTGTTAACGAGTCAGGCTACCGCCTAATCGTTAACGTTGGTAAAGACGGCTGTCAGGAAGTTCCTCACATTCATATGCATCTTCTTGCAGGCGGCAACTTAGGTTTATTTGGTTTCCCCGAGAAAAAATAAGATTTATAAGAATGAAGATTAACGTTATAAATTCCAGAAAGTTGTGTGCAATTGCACTTTTAACAAGTGCATTTGCTTTATCTGCTTGTAATAGCTATTACTTTGACAGTTCCGTAGGCCCTGACGGCAAAAAAGTCATTTTAGATGATTCAGCAAAAAAAGCTAACACTCAGAAGAAATCAACTAAGACCAGCGCTAAAAGAAAAACTGTCAAGCAGACAACTAGCTCTGCTACAAGCGCAAATGTTGCCAAAGCTTTTAACGATGATTTAAAGGCCGGTGTTGTAAAGCCTTATGTACCTGATAACGAAGGTGCATCTAATACAAGTTCGCTTTTGCCTACCGTCAACGTACAGCAAAACAACAGCGACAATCCTTTATCAAAGGTCAGCGTTCAGGATGTTGTGTCAGGAAAAGTTAATTTAAATGATTTAAATTCACAGAACTCTAGCACAAATACTCAGAATGAAACAGAGACTGTTCAGACTCTGCCTCAGGCTTTTGTTCCAGATGAGAATGCTTTGCAGAATCAGAATTTAACCAATCTTAAGCAACCTGAAGAAACCACTCTTGTTGTCAGCAATGACGCAAACTCTCTTGAGCAGCAGTCAAACTCTGCTCTAAAGGAAAAATGCGGTGCTAATAATACCGCAGTGGCTCAGCAGGTAGCTTATAAAATCGCCCTAAAACAGGCTGAGAGATTAAAATCTGAAACCGGCCCTATTTATATTGCTCCAACTGTAGTTCCAAACAAACTTCAGGATTGTATCGGTGATCTGACAGATGCAATCAACCAGGCTTTAACTAATGCAGGTATTCAGACTGTAGTAGGCTCTGGAGTGGATGTATCTCAAAACAGCGGTTCATCTACTGTTATCCCATCTTTAGTTAGAGCATGTAAATCAACAGGTGTCCCTCTGCTTAATGTTTCAATTATAAGAACTATCGGTACAAATACTGTAGTTACCATAAGAAACATTCGTGTAAAAGACGGTATCACCCTGGTTCAGAACACCACTTCTTTATAAATTTTTCTATAAAACAGTGGCTTTAGCCACTGTTTTTATTTAAGTAAATATCGTGATTCAATTATCTGATGTAACCATCATGCGCGGTACTAAGTACCTTCTGCAAAACGCAAGTGCAAGCATTTTCCCTGGTCAGAAAGTGGGTATTATCGGTCGTAACGGCTGTGGTAAGTCCACTTTATTTGCAGCCATTAAAGGCGAGATTGCAGCTGAGCTTGGTAATATCTCTATTCCTCGAGGCTATAAGATCTCCTCTGTTTCACAGCAGACTCCATCACTAGATATCAGTGCTCTTGAATATGTAAAGCAGGGCGATAAGGATGTAATGGAGCTTTTAGCACAAAAGCAGAGAGCCTATGATCAAAATGATGGCGAGAAGATTGCCCTTATCGAAGATAAGCTGGGCATTGCAGGTGCCTGGACCATAGATTCACGCGCAAAGATCCTTTTACACGGTCTTGGATTTGCCGACAATCAGATGGGTAAGGCTGTAAAGGAGTTCTCTGGTGGCTGGCGTATGAGACTTAATCTTGCGCAGGCACTAATTTACCAGTCAGATGCACTTTTACTTGATGAGCCTACAAACCANCTTGATCTTGATACCATCATCTTTTTAGAGAACTATCTAAAAAATTATGAAGGTACNATCCTTTGTATCTCCCATGACAGAGATTTTCTAGATACCTTCTGCTCTCATATCATGCATTTTGAGAGTGAGCATCTTGTAATGTATACAGGTAACTACTCAGAATATGAGANATTACGCGCTCAGAGAATCAAAAACGAGAAAGCCAATCGCAAACGCGAGGAAGCTACCCTTGCCCATATGCAGGATTTCGTGGACAGATTCAGATTTAAGGCCTCTAAAGCAAAACAGGCTCAGAGTATGCTAAAGGCTATCGACAGATTAAAGCTTACAGCTGTTACTCAGGAGGAATCTCCATACCATATTCACTTTAATGATCCTGAAAGAACTGTAGATATCATTGCGGATTTAAAAGAGCTTGATGCAGGCTACGATGATAACAATGTCATCTTAAACAAGATCAATCTGATGTTAATTGCAGGCGACAGAATTGGCCTTTTAGGTAAGAATGGTCAGGGTAAGTCCACTCTTATCAAGACCTTATGCGGTGTACTAAAACCAGTGCATGGCACTGTAACCTTAGGTAAAGGCATTAAAATCGGTTACTTTGCGCAGCATGAGCTAGATCAGCTTTCAGGTCAGATGTCAGCTCTTGACCATATAAGAGCAATCGATCCTAACGCAAAAGAAAAAGATATCCGTACCTTTTTAGGTTCATTCTCATTTAGCGGTGATAAGGCTACAGCAAGGGTTGAAACCATGTCAGGCGGAGAGCAGGCTCGACTTGCACTTGCCCTTGTCTCCTATCAGAAGCCTAATCTTTTGCTGCTTGATGAGCCAACAAACCACCTTGATCTTGATATGCGTGAGGCACTCTCTCTTGCTCTTTCAAGCTATAAGGGTGCTTTGATTCTAGTATCCCATGACAGACACCTGCTTGAGAGTATCGCTGATAAACTCTGGCTTATTGATGATGGTAAATGCTCTGTCTTTGACGGTGATTTAAACGATTATCAGAACTTCTTAAATCAGAAGAACAAAGAGTATAAGGACGCCTTAAACAGCGATTTAGATAAAGAAAACGGCAAAGTTGCCATCAGCATGTCTAATGAGGCTAAAAATCAAAGCTACAAATCTAAAGAGCAGAAGAAACTTGAAGCTCAGAAAAGACAGGCTTTAAGACCATTAAAGCTTGAAATTGAAAAGCTTGAAAAGAACATGGAAAAGCTTAAAAAGGAAATTGCAGCTATTGACGAGCAGCTTGCTGATCCTGCGTTTTATCAGAGTAACAAGGAAAAGGTTGAAGAGCTCTCTATTCACCGCTCTGATTTGTGTGGTGAGCTTGACGAAAATGAGCTTGAATGGCTTACAAAGCAGGAAGAGTTCGAAAACGCTATGAATGAAAATTAAGCGGAATATCTCATTTAAAAGCACCTGTTAAGGTGCTTTTTTTGCACACATTGTTTTGTGAGTATGTTTTTAGATCTTAGAGCTCTTTGATAAGAGCTTTGCTTGCTGTCATCTGAGTCATCTGATTTACAAACTGCTCTACATGATCTTCAGGGATTGCAAGGGTGTAATTAACCTCTGCTGAGTAATCCTGAGATAAAACCTGAATATTCAAACTTGCAAAGAGTCTTTGAGCTTGAGTTACTGTTTTATGGTCAATAGTCAAAGAATAGTCTTTGGTAATTACCATATCCTCAATCTCAAGTGTGTCAATGCCCTGCTTAATACTATCCTGATAAGCCTTTACAAGACCGCCTGTACCTAAAAGGATGCCGCCAAAATAACGGGTAACAACAGCTGTCAGCTGTCCAATATCAGAGTGCAGAAGGACATTAAGCATAGGCTGTCCTGCTGTACCATGAGGCTCACCATCATCTGAGCATCCTACATATGCAGAGGTATTAGGTTTATCTGCGTTATAGGCAAAGCAGTTATGACGGGCATCAGGAAATTCATGGCAGATCCTGTCAATGAAAGCTTTAGCCTCTTCTACGCTTTTTGTTCTAGCAATAGAGGTAATGAATTTACTCTTTTTTACCACAAGATTTGTGCGATGAAACTCGCCTGCTTTTAGCGCAGGAACTTTATAAGTACTTTTACTTGCCATAATCTTAGAGATTGATTAACTTTAAGGCGCGTTTACCTAAACCATAAATTTGAGCAATCTTGCGGTCAATCTTTTTAATGGTTTCATTATATTTTGCCTCATCGGCATCTTTAAGATCATTTACTAGGAATTCAATTTCCATCTGTTCATCAGCATTGGCAATCGGAATTGGCACTTCCTCTAAAAGAGACTTTAATACCTTGATGGTATGGAATTTCTTTTCAAAGTAGAAACGAACGGCACTTGAGTTTAGAACAGCTGCAAGATAGGTGATTGAGATGTTCTTAAATGTTGGTACAAGTACGTTACAGCTGTTTAATGTTAAGCTTCCTTTAGTATCCACAGCTACAATAGGATACTTAGCGATGAATCTGTAAACTATTTTTTCTCTAGCTCTGTAAAACTCCATAGGAGCGACCTGCTGCAGTTTTGATTCATCAAAAATAATGAAACTCTTTGGGCTGTTGATCTTAAATGGTTCAATATCAAGACCACGTAAAACAGCTTCACTGCCCTCTACTTTAGTGTCATGAATAACACCGTTATTTGAGCCCGTAACGATGCCTAAAGCAAATTTGGCGTGACCACGAAGTTTCACGCAGTGCTCTAAATCGTCCATTTTATCGAGTACTAGTGCTTCCTGATCGGTTATCTTAAAGTTGAAATCAAGAGGCTGTCTGTAACGTCTTACCACATAGTTATGCTCGTTTGTATAAACAATAACATCACCGCTTGCGCCCTTAAAGCTTGTCTTCTCTAAAGTCAGAATAACGCTAGGACATTGAACTGCGTGGAATACCTCACCTAGATATCTTACAGAACGCACACGGGCATTCTCAGAGATAAACGTACGGATCGCCTCATGGGATGCCACATTTAAAAGAGCCTCAGGCAGCACAAACTGAACAATACCGCCATCATTTAAAAGATTTAATGAACGCTCAACAAATAAATCGGCAAAGCATGGACGTTTCTTTTTAGCACAGGTAAGAACTTTGGCATAGCGTTTTATAGATGTCTCATCCTCACAGCTTCCCCATGGCGGATTACCTAAAACCACATCCACTCTTGGAAGCTGCTTGCAGGTAATGGTGTCACACTTTAAAAGGTGCTCTTTTAGAGTCTTCTCATCAGAGCAGTTACCTGATAACACAAAGTTGATTCTAGCTAGAGTAACTGAGAAACCGTCAAGATCACAGCCGTATAAATCCTCAACACGGGCACCGCGTCTTAACAGTCTTAAAAGGAAATTACCAGAGCCGCAGCATGGATCTAAAAACACACGGTGATCGCATACCTGCANTGTCTCTACGGCAGTATCTGTTAAATTCTGAGGGGTGTAGTAACGNCCNGACTGTCTGCGCTTTGAAAGCTCCATTAAGGATAGATAGATAAGACCTAATGTATCCTCATANGGCACATAGTGCAANGTGAATTTTGGAAGATTGTTACATGCTCTTTGCAGTGACTTGATTGAGGTNGTATCAATAAGTTCCTGAATCAGCCAGTTGTAAATGTTAACATCAAGTTTGCCATCTAAATAGGCTTTTAGATAGTGCTCTTCAATATCTGTTTCAACCTTTTTAGCATCTACAAGTAGCTGCAAGAATGATTCACACAAAAGAGCCTTGATGGCTGTTGAGGTACCGGTAAAGATATTTACAAGTAATGCCACAGCCGCATGATTTGGGGATTCACGTGATACGTAGTTTACGTAAAGCTCACGACCTTTGACTGCGCTTTTGTTACGACGTGACTTTAAACCTTCCTGCTTGCCGGTACGAAGATGAGACAGTAAAGCCTCAATGTCCTTCTTTAAAAAGCATTCTGTACCGTCAACTGATGTTGTAGGGATCTTGCCTAAACGAAGCCAGTTTTTACCGGTGGCAAGTGAAATCTCGAGGTATTTGCAAACCTCAGGCAATGTTAAGTATTCAGTTTTTTTATCGTTACTTAGCACGGCTGTTAACCTTAAATTGAAAAAAATTGTAATAAATTAACGCAAATATTATCATACTAAAGGTAATATTTGTAAAAACTAAAAATACCTTTTTATACATAGTGTTATAAAACAATAAGTTATTTTAATTTTTATTTATTAATATTTTTTAAAATTACGATAAATATTTATTATTTCAAATAGTTTTATAAAAACGAAATGCAAAAGTATCGTGATACAATTCCATTATAAGAACGTGATTCTAGAATCAAACATTTATAACTTTTGAAATAAAAGACTGAGATGCTTCTCTTAAAATTCCTTCTAAAGAAGTCATTTTGAATGTTTTAAATTCAAATGTGTTATTTCTAAATGGAGAAAATGCCCTTTTTCCTGATGATTTTGCTTCAAACGAAGTAACATTATAAGTTGGCATTAATTGGTATTAAATTGTTCCTTTTCCTTTTATAGTATTATAATGTTTTTTCCAAATTTTTTGCTCTATGTTCCAAGCAATGCTCCTTTTTGAAACATTTTTATCTCGCTAGAATCTACTTCAAGAATTCCTGAAGTAGATTCAAAAGTACAACTCTTTATTTAATCGAATATAAATTCCGTTTTTTCACCAGATACTAATGTATAAACTACTTCTAATTTATCTGACAATTCTCTAATATTTTTTTTCTAATGCCTTATACAGTTCATAATCAATGAGTTTGTCATTTTCTAACCTTGAAATCGCGATTAGTAAACCATTGATATAACCCGTAACCTGAAGTGTTTCTGTTGATAAATCTGTCATTGTAAAGCCCTATTAATGTCTTGAATTTTGTTAAATGCATCTTTTAAAGATTTTGATGTATTGATAATATCTAGAATACCATCTACAAATCTATTGGATTGATCTCATATTTCAGTGTTAACTTGTAATCGTCATCTAAAATTTAAGATTGCTTAAAAACAACCTCATTCGTAGCAGCAGCTAGAATATATTTTATACTAATCTCAGGTTCTTCGTAAACTGCGTACTCTGTGTAACACGAGAGAGTTAAAGGTTATAAATACACTAAATATCATTTTGTATCATGGACACATTTTTTTCAGTTTTAGGAGATTTGATAAAGTCAGGGGCATTTTCAGAATTCCAGACCACTCTGATTATATTTGTCGTCCTTTTTATTTTCAGAAGAAATATTTTAAAATCAGTTTTTGGAGATAAACCTGAAGTTGAGACAGAAAAAGATCAAAAGTTACAAATCATTTTAGAAAAACTTGATGTTATTCAAAATAAAATCGATTCTTTAACTGAAAGAATTATATGTGACGAAACTAAAATGAACAAAATAGAAAATTCTATAAATCAAATTGTTTTAGAAGTAAAAACAGAAATTATAGATTTAAAAAAGGACTTAATTAAATGAAGTTAAATGAATTTTTAGAATTAACCGAAGAGCTGAGGTAACTATGAATATTACAGAACTAAACACCCTGAATAAAAAAGAGATTAGCCATATAGCCAGATCACTTTATACTTTTTATTTAAGGCCTCAGGCTGAGCAGAATCACTGTATTATTGATTTGACCTCTATTACCTCATATCTGTTTACAAGCTCTGAAAACTTTAAAACTGTTGCAAATTTTGAAATAGCAGTACAGGTTTTAGAAGAGCTTGAAAAATACAGTCTTATAAAAAGAACATCAGAAGAATCTCCTTGGCAGGGCGCAACATATACCCTACCTTTATTTGTAGCCGAGATAAACAATCTGCCAGCTCCTCCTTTTGCCATGAAACTATCATGGAGACCTAGTGCTAGTTTCTCTCAGGCCTGTTTATTAGTAGGACTTACTGACAGCAGCTTTACAGAAACAGACTTAAAAGCTTTCACAAGATACTGGGCAGGACGAAACGAAACCCGTAATCAGGTATCATGGGAGAGAGCCTTTGCGCAAAGACTTTTAAAAGGACATGAGCCTACTGTACGCAGAGCTAGAGATAAAGAAGAGTCAAAAGATCAGGAGATACTGCAGCCTGTTGCTCCTAAAACAGATGAGCAACTGCATGAAATGGCTTTAAAGGCTCAGAAAGAGCTGATGGATGTTTTTAAATAAAAGGTAATATCTACTAAGCCTATGCCTCCGTATAATGCTATAATCAGCATTCAAATTATTCAATTATAGGAGTTTTTTATGCAAATATCATTTAACGGCAAGAGATTAGATCTAAATACCCCTAGAATCATGGGTATTCTAAATGTAACTCCTGACTCTTTCTCTGATGGTGGCAAATGGAATAAGCTTGATACAGCTGTTGAACATGCAAAACTGATGGTAGATCAAGGCGCTACTATTATAGATATCGGCGGTGAATCCACCCGTCCTGGCGCTACTCCTGTACCTCTTCAAGAAGAACTTGACCGTGTTATTCCTGTAGTTGAAAAATTATCTAAAAACGTTGATGTGCTTTTATCTATTGATACCTCTCAGCCAAAGGTTATGGAAGAGGCTGTAAAAGCAGGCGCCCATATCTGGAATGATATTCGTGCGCTACGTCTTGATGGTGCTCTTGAGATGGCAGCAAAGCTTCAGGTACCAGTTATTCTGATGCATATGCAAGGCGACCCAAAGACCATGCAAGTTGATCCTCACTACACAGATGTTGTATCCGAGGTTAAAGATTTCCTGTTAAAGCGTGTTGATGACTCAATTAAAGCAGGTATCAAGAAAGAAAACATAATTCTTGATTTAGGTTTTGGCTTTGGTAAGTCTGCTACTCATAATTACCAGCTTCTAGATCATATGCAGGATTTCGTAGATTTGGGCTACCCTGTTCTATCAGCTCTATCAAGAAAGACTATGATTAAAGTTGCTTGCAATATTGAAGAGCCTAGCAAGCGTGTAATAGGCTCAGTTGCCGGTGCTCTTTTAAGTATTGAACGTGGTGCTCAGTTAGTTCGAGTTCACGATGTCGAAGAAACCCGTCAGGCTTTTGATGTCTACAAGGCATTATTAGCTTCACGCAAAGGATAACTATTTATGTTAGTTATTTTACTTGCCTGTGCAGTATCAGCTGTAGCTGCAGCTCTTTTATGCATGCTGCTTGGCTCTAATTTAATTAAGAAATACTCAAAATCGATATCTCTGATTGCTGTAGGATTTTTAGTTACACTATCTATTGCCCACATTATTCCTGAGGCTATGAGTGAGGCTGACCCGCATAAGATTGGACTTACCACCCTTGCTGCAATTTTAGCTTTGTCATTCTTTGAGATGCTCTTTGGTAACATCCACAATCATGGTGAAATTACCGAAAAAGGCGCTAAGAATGCCATTAAAAATGGTGCCGGTGGTATCTTATTCGGTTCATTGTTACATACCTTCTGTGACGGTCTTGTAATTGCCAGTGCCTTCTTGGCAAGCCCTACACTAGGATTTGCAGTTACCATTGCCGTTCTAAGTCATGAGATTGCTCACGAGCTTGGAGATTATGCCATTATGTTAGATTGCGGTATGAACTACAGACAGGCTTTTATTGTAAATCTTGTGGCATTCATAGGCTGTGTAAGTGGTGGTATCTGCGGTTACTTTATTCTAAGCAAAGTTCAGTCACTCATCCCTTACGCCTTAGCTCTATCAGGTGCAAGCTTTGTCTATGTAGCCTTATCTGATCTACTACCAAGACTTAGAAAATGCGACGGTAAAAAGAATATGCTGTTTAGGATCTTTTATATTCTTGTTGGTGTTGCTCTATCTTTGCTTGTAGCAAGCCATGACTAGTAAAAGTCATTTAAAGACAAAGTAAAACTTAATTTTTTGGCTCTATTAAAAATTTCGGGGTAAAGCAACTTTACCGGGGAATGCAGCTTTAATAAGTAAGGCGAAATAGTCAAAGTCTCTGAGACCGTAAGCCT
>JGI24709J26583_10002189_pt1 | contig 16238 bp, 13 predicted proteins | sample BioPla2DNA1_FD_26583 | JGI IMG/M metagenome (IMG submission 26583) | reverse complement strand
TTTGCCCTCGGGTCCATGACGTTGGCGTTGGCGATCGTGTATCGAATGGCCCACAAAGAGCGGTGGGCCAGCTTTTTCATCGTTTGCCATGCCTCGTTGCTTGGGGCGATGATGCTTTTGGCGCTGCAGACCCTCACCAGACTCTTCATTACCGGCTTCGGGGGACAGGTCCTGTCCTTGATCCTCAGGATCGTCGTCCTCGCCGATGCGGCGTTCCTGATCGTGTTTCTTCCCTTTTTCACCTCGTGGGTGATCGCCCATCCGTGGCGCCAGCCGTATGCCACGCTTTTCCCGTTCCTGGCTGCTGTCTACTTGGGATTGGGGATCGTCAATCAGATTCGTCCGCTTCTGTTCTTTGAACAGGCCCAATTCGTTCTCTTCGTGTTTGTGATCGGCTTCTGTCTGGTGGTTCTTGTCCGCAATCTGAGCTCGATCGAAAACAAGACAGCTCGGACAAGCGCGCTGACGATCATCATCGTGAGCCTTTCGATGGTTCCTGCGATCATGCTCGCCCTGTTCTTCCCCGGGTTCAAGCCGTTTCTCTATGCGGTCTACTTCCTGGCGCTTTCGATCACGATCATGGTCTTCCTGTTCATGGAGTTCGTCCGTCTCGGGAGGGAGGAAACGCGACATGCTCGTGAACTGACGCTCAGCGATCTTGCTCCGTACAATATCACCGAACGGGAGTTTGAAATCATCACGCTCATCAGCCAGGGGCTTACCAACAAGGAGATCGCAGCCGAACTGGATATCAGTGCCAACACGGTTACCAACCATGTGGCCAATATCTTCTCCAAGACGCAGGTTCGAAGCCGGATCGACCTGCTCAACGTGCTGAAGCAGAGCTTGTACCAATGAACCTCAACTATGAGTTCCCACCTTGGCCAAACGGATTCTATCAAGACAAGGCACCGGTTCGCACCGCAGCCAAGCCCTTTACATTGACACGTCCCAAAGCAAAGAACGCGGCGCTGCTCATCCACGGATACGCCGGATATCCCGGCGAACTGATCAGGGTGGGGCGGGAGCTCTTTGAAGAGGGGTTCGATATCTATGTTCCGCGTTTGCCTGGCAACGGAACCAGCGGAGCGGATTTTCAGATGAGCAGAGCGAAAGACTGGATCGGGACACTGAGAAACGCGATGGACGATCTGACGAAGAAGTACGATAAGGTGCTGATCGTCGGTCACTCGATGGGCGGCGCTCTGGCAGTCACGCTTGCCAAGGAGTATTCGGTCTCCAATGTGATTCTCATCGCCCCCGGACTTCTGATTCCTTTCATTCCCGTTTTCAAGCTTCGCCTGATTGCCCCGTTTGTCAAAAAGATCGCAGTCCCCTGGCAGCCCGATCCAGAATACACGTTTTATTACGAAAGCGAAGAGGATGACGACCAATACCTAGGAAGCGAGTACTGGTCCTGGGTTTTTCCTAAAACTCTCCTGGAGCTTGAGAAGGTCCGCAAAGAAGCGGTAAACGACCTCTCCGATCTGAAATCGAACACCCTCCTCATCACCGGAGGCAAGGATCCCATCATCCCCTACGATGTGGTCGCCCTGGTCAAGGAGAAGATCCAAGGTCCTTTCACCCACCTTCATCTTGAAGAAGCCGGACACTACATCCCCTACGACAAGAACAAAGAAGCCCAGGAAGAGGCGTATAGGGGGATAAGGAAGTTTGCTAAAAAAGCTTATAGCGTTTGAATTGAAACTATTATCGCAAGGAAAACGATGATGGGAACAAACCATGCAGCTGCAACTAATTCAATGGAACATCTCATCTCGATCGGATCCAAATGAAATAGCGGGTATCTTGCCGGTTGCATGTCTTGCATCATTTGTCTCTGCAGACTCCTCGCATTACAACCTTCATCTGAGACCAAGAGGAAGACATGAGAGACGAAACAGAATGCTTGGTGTAGCCATTTTTGGTTTTAATATCACCGCAGAGAGTTGTTCTCTTGTCGAGAGATCAGTTTTTCCCGAAAGGATGCTTGATGCGACATTTAAGCACAATCATGGCAAGATCGGAATCCTGACGTTTCATAGTCTGACCGGAGTGGACTAGGACATCGACTTCATGTGCTTCGATGCGAATGAACCACGCATCGACAGTCTCTATGCCGAGAAGCGAGAGTTCTATGACAATCGGGGTCGGGGATCACAAGCGGCCTTGTTGATGGGAAACAAGCCTGCTTGTAGTCTTCGAGATGTGCTGGTTCGATATATGATCGCACAGGGAGGGGANAACCCGAAGATAAGAATTCTCTCGCTTTTNCTTTCATTTACCGGGAACACTTCCAGAAGATATGATCATATGTATGTCCATGAGTCATGGCAGGTGGACAGCATTGAATATACCATTGTGGTCGGTCAGTTTTCCAAATCATGACTGAAAGACTTCAACCCGAATGTATTCATCCCATGACTATTTCAGTATCTTCCGCCGGTATGTTCGATACATGTGATGCTTCTCTGGAACTCTCGCATCAATTATGGATTGCCTCCTTATGGTCTTTCATGGTTTTTCGATATTGCAACGGGGTAATGCCTTCGCGTTTACGAAATGCTCTGATGAAGTTGTTAGTGTCTTCATAACCGCATTGTTCACACAGTATTGAAACAGGAAGGTCGGTGGTGATCAGTAAACGTTTAGCCTCGTTCAAGCGACAGGAGATGAGGTATTGCTGGAATCCATAGCCTGCGATGCTTTGGAAACGGCGTGAAAGATAATACTGGCTTACACGGAATTTTTCTGCGGTTTCCGATAGNGTGATATTCTTAGCAAAGTTCTGTGATACGAAACGTTGCACTTGATATACAATGTTCATGTCCTCTCGATTCTCCCATGAGAAGTATTCGTGTTTGCCTCGGAATAAATCTATAAGCAGCAGTTCGAGAAGAACCTCCAGGCGCAGTTCCTTGAGCCGCAGGTTGGCTTTGAACTCTTCGATGATTTTGTCAAAAATCTTTTCAAGCTTATGATACAGGTCATCATCAAGTTGTATGACGTGTTTGAATCCTTTTGGACGATAAAGGAAAAATGAGACCAATTGGGGCATTCGAATTTTTTCTGTGAGAAACGCATTCGGAATCAGCATGACTCTGCGTTGATAGGGCTCTTTTTTTACATGTATGTGGTGACGTTCAAGATTGCCGATGATTACCAAAGAATGCGGACCGGCCTCGCAGATGGTGTTTTCTATTGAGAACGAAACCTGACCTGATTCCACCAAGACCAATTCGTGACAATCATGGTTGTGATGAACGAGTTTCGAACGATCTTCGCCAAGTGGTTTATAAGCATTGAATTCTGACACAGTATTTCTCCAAAAGCAAAAGTTGCATATTTTTGATTTATACTTAGTATATCATTGTAGCAGCTTGAAGGTATAATGAAATCATAGTTCATTAAGGAATAATCCCATGTGACTTCGTAGAATGAAAGGAGGGACCTGATGGAAAAGAAGGATAGAATTAAGCTTAAAGGCTTAGTTACCGTCCCCGGGATAGCGGTGGGATTGGCAATCGCTGCAGTATATCTTGTATTGACATTGTTGATTCCTTCCCAGGTACGCATGACACAGGGTCATTTGACCAACGCCCGCTTGTATCCTTATTTCGTGTGTATCTGCGCGATGCTGCTAGCCTTGGGTTTTGCTCTGACATTCCGTAAGAATGAATTCACTTTCGATCTCGGGATATGGCCGATGGTGCTTGCCAGTCTCATGCTCTATTTCGGGACAAAAACCTTAGGATTTTATACCAGCTCGGTGATTGTGATTGCCTACATGATGTTGATGTGGAACAACAGATGCTGGTGGAAGATCCTGCTTACCTCGGTACTTACCCCGGTTTCAATTTATCTGGCATTTACTGTTGGCATGAGAATTTTCATGCCGACCGGAATCCTCATCTGACACATATTATGGGGGTGGTTCATGGCATCTTTCTTGTTGATAGTTCAGAGCACATTCACACTCAAGATACTTCTTTTGATACTTGCCGGAAGTCTATTCGGCATGATTGTCGGGGCAATTCCCGGACTCAACACCACGCTGGCTGTAGCCATTGCGATTCCGATTACATTCTATCTTGAACCTGTCGAAGCGCTTGCCCTTTTATCAGCAGTCTATAAAAACGGGATTTATGGTGGATCGGTTTCAGCAGTGCTTTTAGGTGTCCCCGGTACCCCTGCTGCTGCATGTACTGTTCGCGACGGCTATGCGATGGCAAAGAAAGGCCAAGCCAAGAAAGCCTTGGATGCTGCTTTGTATGCATCGGTTTTCGCCGATGTAGTGGGCAACACAATCCTTATCCTGACCGCTTCTTGGCTTGCCCAGTTCGCACTCAAGTTCGGCCCCTCTGAAAATACGCTTCTTGTGGTGTTCGCACTCGTCGTAGTCAGTCTTGTCGGCTCATCATCCTTGCTTAAAGGCCTGTTGGCGTCCATCATCGGTTTGTCCTTGGCGATGCTCGGCATGGATCCGATGACAGGATCCCCGCGCTTCACTTTTGGGAACATCAACATGCTCAGCGGAGTGACGCTTATTCCGACACTCGTTGGCATGTTCGCGCTTTCCGAAATCTTTGTTGAATATTCCAATTTCTGTCATGCAAAGGCTGAAGGAAAGTCGGTTGATGTCCCTCAAGATAAGAAATCACGCCTTTCATTGAAGGAATTCTTTTCCTATTGGCGTACGCTCATCAGATCCAGTCTGATCGGAGTATTCATCGGAGCTCTTCCCGGGAGTGGTCCGTCCACGGCATCTTTCATCAGTTACAGCATGGCTCAACGCTCATCCAAACACCCCGAGGAGTTTGGCGAAGGATCTGTCGAAGGTATCTGCGCATCGGAAGCTGCAAACAATGGCGTCTGTGGTGCGGCGTACATACCACTGCTTACGTTAGGCATACCCGGCGACACGATAACAGCCATCATGTACGGAGCTTTGGTTCTTCAGGGAATCACACCGGGACCGCTTGTATTCACGCAGCAGGGCGACATGATTACAGGGTTGTACGTCACATTGTTCATTTGCTCCATCTTTATGCTTGTATTGGGGAAAATCTTATGCAGGACGCTCACCAATGTCCTGAATGTGCCCAAGGGCATCCTGTTCCCGGTCATCATGATCATCTGTTTTGCAGGAAGCTACTCTATGAACAATACCATGTATGATGTCCTGGTCATGATAATCGCAGGAGTCCTCGGTTACATCTACAAGCGCATCGATATGCCGATAGCTCCGACGTTGATCGGTTTCATTCTTGGATCGCAGATGGAACGATCACTGCTGCAAAGCCTCATCAAGAGCGAAAATAACCTTTCAATCTTTGTGGGCAGTCCGATTGCAATCGCATTTGTGATAATCATCGTTCTCATGGTTGGATCCAATTTTTGGAAGCTCATGAAAGCAAAAAAACAAAAGTAAAGAATAAATAACTTTTTAGCAACGGCGTTTAATAGGCGCTTAGCAATGTAAAATGGAGGAAGAAAAATGAAAAAAGTCATCGTGGCATTGTTTTTGTTGGTATTGGTGCTGCCATGCGCATTTGCGCAGGGGTCCAAGGAGGCTGTTTCGGCTGAAGTGGAATATCCCACCGGACCCGTGACGCTGATCTGCCCATGGGCTGCGGGTGGTTCAACGGACATCACCGCCCGCGCCATCGCATCAGTGGCCGAGGCTCGGTTCGGAAGTCCGGTTGTCGTGGTAAACCGTGAAGGTGGTGGCAGTACGATCGGAACACAGGAAGTCGCTCTATCTACGAAAGGAGACGGATACACATTGTTGGTTGGCACCATCAACGCTTTGGCAGTTCTGCCGCATACCATGGGTCTTGCGTATTCCCCTGCGAATTTCAAGGCAATCGGACAGGTGTGCAGCCGCGATATGGGAATAATCTGCACAGCGGACAAGCCTTGGAACACAATCACCGATTTCATACAAGACGCCAAGGCAAACCCGGGCAAATACCTTGTATCATGCCCTCAGGGCGGTCTTCAGAACATCTTGTTCCAAAGATTGGCCGACATGACCGGAGCCCAGTTCAGAGTCTATCCTGTCAATAACGACACCGAGAACCTCACCGCAGTCCTGGGCGGGGTATCCGACCTTGGAGTTCCCGGAAGCTATGACGTCGCCGCCGGCCAGATAGCTGCCGGACAAGTCAAGGTCCTCGCCTTATTCAGTGACACGCGTGCAGCTTCCCTGCCGAATGTCCCCACACTCAAGGAGCTTGGCTTCGATCTGAGTTTTGCACCATGGACCTCGCTTCTTGTCCCTGCAAGCACTCCCGACTCGTTGGTCGAGAAGATGCGCGGAGTCTGGAGGGAAGTAATCCAGTCTCCTGAACTGGCGGCGCTTCTGGCGAAGAATAAGCAAAAACCTGACTATCTTGATGGTGCTGAGACTCAATTGACCATAGAGAAGCAGTTCAAGGACTTTGGCGAGACAATAAAGAGCATGGGACTCGCTGCTAAGTAAAGAGGATGTGAATGGCGTAAAAATGGGCTGTCACCAAGGGTGGCAGCCCACATTAGGAATTGGGGTTGAAATCATGAAATTAGGTTATGACGACGTACGAAAAATGGCGATGAACTATGGTGCCGATCTGTTTGGGGTCGCACCTGTCTCAAGATTTGACGGGCTCCCTGCTCAAGGACATCCTTGTTCAATTAATCCCGAAGCAAAGAGCGTCATCGTGCTCGGATTCATGATTACTCGCGGAGCATTACGGGGAGTCGAAGAAAATACGGCTTGGCATACCATGGGTGCAGGGGATCCTGTCCAACCCTTGATTCTCGTCAAGACCACCTATGACCTGACACGTTATTTGGAGAATTTGGGTGCAGAATCCACTCCGCTTTACAAACACCCTCTTGAGTTGCGCAGCCAAGGTGTTCCGGTGTCGAAAGATAAACCGGCACCCGACGTACTTCTTAATTTTGATTATGCGGCAATGGTTGCGGGTCTTGGCCAGATAGGCGATGGTAAGCTTTTTCTCACACCTGAATTCGGTCCCAGACAGGTATTCAGCATCATTATCACGGACGCTGAAATCGAACCAAGCGAGATGGTATGGTACGACTTGTGCAAAAACTGCACCGCATGTATCGACGCATGTCCTTCCCACGCATTGTCCATGCGGGAATGGAGTGAGATGAAGGTGATGGGAAAAGATGTGAGATGGCATCGGTTGGCTGTGGAAAGCTGTCTCATTTGCCATACGGGGGCTTCACCAAATCCGTATCTTGCAACTGCCGAGCCTTGGCGCATCGCAGCAGCCTGCGGACGTGCCTGTGTGGCCGCATTGGAGAAACGTGACGTTCTCAAGTACAAATATGTAAATTCGTTCAGAAGGGAGGAGAGCTAGCATGCTTACTTCCGATCAGATAAAGGCTTATGCATTGAATGAACTCGGTGTGGATAAGATCGGCATTGCAAATATCGAGCGCTTTGAAGATGCACCGGATTTCTCAGATCCAAAGAACATCATGCCCAACTGCAAGAGCGTGATTGTTTTCCTGCTTCGTATTCCACGCGGTTGTTATCGTGGTATCGAAGAAGGGACGCACTGGGCAAGCTATACCGTGTTTGGGTATACGGGTATTGCGAGAAGGTTGGTTCAAATTGGATATAATCTATCCAAATATATTGAGAAGAAGACCGGTCATGAAGCGGCTGTCGTTTCTTCTGCAACTACCGTTCCCGAGCGAGGACCACGTGGAAATGCCGTTGAAGGTAAAGCCAGACGAGAAGTCAGCGTCCATCATAGGATTGCCGCCTTTTTAGCAGGTCTGGGTGAGATAGGGTATTCGAAGGTATTCCTTACAGAGGAATTCGGACCGCGGCAACGTATAGGCGTCGTGCTGACGGAACTTGCTCTGGATCCCGATCCAATTCCTATCCCTCATATCTGTGATCGCTGCCGACTTTGCGTCAATTCTTGCCCCGGGGCAATGTCAAAGACAGAAACGGTAACTTGCACCCTCGAAGGAATCGACTTGGAGTGGGTGCAGTTGGAAACAGGCCGTTGCAAGCAGGCTCATTTTGGTTTTGACCGTAAGACGAGTCCCTTTTTTGTCAAACGTTTTCCCGGAGTCTATATGCCAATGGAAAAGCAGGAAAACACTTGGCTTCAGGCGCATGATTTAGGCCATGCTCTTTTTGACGCTCAACCAACTTTGGCAGCGTTGGCTCACCATGAGTTTTATCTGGCTGTCTGCGGAGCCCGCGGGTGCCACAGAGCATGCATGAAGCATCTTGAGATAAGGGGAAAACTGAAGGAGACATTTGAAAAGAAAGTCTTCGCTCCAATGAAATACTGGGAGTTGCCAGAAGAACCAGAGCCTACAAAGTATCACGGTTTAACGTATGGACCAGGGGAAGAAATGCCCGATGAGGTGGATTTCTTCAGCGGCGGGAGCTGGTATTGAGATCGGCAGATATATCNTGGAGGAGTTTAATGACTGATACTTTGACTGAAAAGATTCTTTCCGCAGCTCGTCGTTTCGGAGCAGACTTGGTAGGAATAGGAGACCCGAAACGCTGGGACAGCGCTCCATTTTCCCGCACGCCCATGGCTCAGATGGCTGATTGTAGAGCCACGATAAGCATGGGAATCCATTACCTTGACAGTTGCATTGAACTGGGAGGAACCCCGGACCCACGATATCCAGGACCAGCGGTTTCCAACCATATTGCCAGCGAACATTGCAATTTTGCCGCCTACAGGCTTTGCCGGTACATTGAAAGCCTTGGTTATCAGGCACTTTTTACGCCATCGACCGGATGGTGGAACTATAGGGCTAATGACGCCTCCCCTAGAGGGTTCTCCGGAGATATCACACATTATTATGCTGCTGTCGCTGCAGGATTGGGGGAGATAGGGTGGAACAATATCTGCCTTACACCTGAATTCGGTCCTCGCATACGTCTTGTGACAGTAATGACCAACGCGCCTCTCGATCACTCTCCCATGTACAGCGGAACGCCGCTTTGTGACCAATGCAAACTTTGTGAAAAGCATTGTCCTCCAAAAGCATTCGAAAAAGAAGTCGACGGTATGCTTTCAGTCGACATTGGAGAACGGCGATTTACTTTTCCAAATAAGAATCTGTGGCGTTGCGCAATGGGAGAAAACTTCCAGCTTGACAGTTTCATGGAGTATCCCGAGCACACCACAGAGGATGTGGTGCTTGATCTGTGTGAGGATGCTGCCCACGGAGATCCGTCAAAACGCTTCACGTGGAAAATGGGCATGTGTTTAAAATATTGTGTGCCACGTAATAAAAGATATTTCGATCGAAGCTTTTGTTCCTCGCCACGACGACGGAGACAAGTGATTGCCGACACTTCCAAGACCGGACTTGAACGCGCCATGACGCACATGGAGCAAACCGCCCGTACCATTGGAATTGACAAGCTTATCTGCGTAAGCGAGAAAACGTTGAAAATACTGGGTTTTTTTCCAAATGTGCTTCCCACTTGTCATGGGGCAGTGGTTATCGCCCAGNGTTTTGCTCCCGGTGCTGAAGTTTCGACTCTTCGTACTGCCCAACGAAATGCCCTTTGGATAGCACGAAAGCAGGAGATCGATCTTGGCTTCGACACACTGGTCGAAAGTGGCATTCATGGGCAGAAGCTGGCAGAATATGCCGGAATTTCAACGGATTTCCTGAAAATGCATGTGATGCTTACCAGTCTTCCCATTGAAGATCAAGTCATCGATACCGGCCTGCATACGAAATTTGATGATTTACGCCAGATGATTGCAACTATTGCTGAACAGGAAGATGCACCGCTTCATGGGGTAAGCCCCGTGTCACGATTGGATGAGGTTGCCCAGCAACTTGATGAACTCTATTCCAATGAAGAGTATTTCATTTCAAAGGAACAGGGATGGGGCTTGCGCGCATCACGCACCATTGAAATGAAGGGAAAACCAAAAAATCCCACCATCATCAATATCCGTCGTGTCTCCAAGCGGCCGGAATCCTATATTAAGCATGCTAAGAGCGTCATCGTGATAGGTCTTCCTGCTTTACGAGGAAGTGTGAAGAACGTTCTGGAACCTCCTGCCCAGAAAGCTGTTCACTATGCGGTTACCGTCCATAAAGAATTGGTGCTCCAATGTGAAGCAATCGCTAATACAATCGCACTTGGATTGATTGATCATGGATATCACGCCGCAGTATCGATGAATCTGGATGGTTTGGCACCTGTAAGCTATGCATGGCAGTTTCCTTCCCTCGGTGCCAACCACATTGCCGCTGTCTGTGCAGGACTGGCGGATCTTGGAAAAAACCGTCTTGCCATCACGGAAAAATATGCGAGTCACGTGCGTTATGCAGCAGTCATCACCGATGCGGAGATAGCTTTTGATACATTGAAGCACATCGAGGGACTTGTGTGCCATGCTTGTAATGTCTGTGTGAGAGAGTGTCCTGCCCAGGCGCTTACCGGAGAAACAGTCGAGCTTAGCATCGAAGGGGAAACATACCGTTGCTCCGCTATTGATCAATTGCGTTGCGACTGGGCGGCACAATACGGACTTTTAGGCGATGAAGGTCCAAAATACCTCGGCAGCATCACGGACATCCCCGTACCTCGGGAAATTACGCCAGAGGTTCTTAAAGAGGCGGTAATCTCGAGCGACCGTCTTCAAATCTCGAACTTTGCTCCGATAGTCGAGCGCTGTGCGCTGTATTGTCCGTATGTTGATGTGCGTCGGGAAAAGGATTGTTATGAATAGCTTTATCAGATATGTGTTTGAAAAAGGAGAACCCCATCGTGGCGCATGAGAAATTCAACTACAAGTCATTGGAAGAAATCAAAACCAAAGTGGATATTCTTGGGCTGGACATAAGATTTGATGAGGACCTGTCTGTGCTCAAGACTCCGGTGAAAGTAGGGAACCGTCTTGCTCCAAACTCATTCTGCGTGCTTCCTATGGAGGGTTGTGACTCAAACCTCGACGGATCTCCCTCAAACCTCACGGCAAGACGATACCTGCGTTTCGCTCGAGGCGGATCCGGACTTGTTTGGTGGGAAGCATGCTCCATCCTGCCTGAGGCCAAAGCAAACGAAAGGCAAATGATGCTCACCTCCAGTAACCGTGATCAGTTCAAACAGTTGCTTACGAATGTGCGAAATGCTTCAGCGGAACGTTTTGGTCATGGATTCAGGCCATTGCATATCCTTCAGCTTACTCATTCCGGGCGTTATTGTCGTCCGAAGGGGCATATAGCCCAGCCCATGATCATCCAGCACGATCCAATCCTTGATCCAAGAAGCGGTATTGCACCGGATGACGATAGCCATATTGTCTCAGATGATTATCTGAGGTCTCTGGTGGAACACTATGTAATGAGTGCCAAGCTTGCGAAACAAGCAGGGTTTGATGGAGTTGACATTAAAGTCTGCCATCGGTACCTGCTCAGCGAACTTGTTGCTGCCAGGAATCGCACAGGCGAGTATGGCGGCGGCTTTGAAAACCGCATAGCCTTGATTCGTGAAATCGTTCAAGCTGTTCGTAATGAAGCAGGAACAGATTTTATTATTGCAAGCCGGCTAAACGCATATGATGCACATCCATATCCGTACGGATTTGGCTGCAGTGAGCACAACATGTGGGAGCTCGATCTGTCAGAGCCTCTTGCGTTGGCCAAAATTATGCAGACCGATGGTGTCGACCTCTTCTGCATCACTGCTGGAAATCCCTATTTTATCCAAGCCAATGTAACGCGTCCTTTCGACACCTCCAGCATGGGAATCCCAATTCCGGACGAGCACCCCCTCGAAAGTGTCCAGAGACAATTCTTGCTTGCAGCAGCGATACAGCAGGCTGTCTCTGTACCGGTAGTTGGAAGTGGATATTCGTGGTTGCGAAATTTTGTGCCATATGCCGCAAGTGCAAACATCAAGGATGGAAGAGCGTCTNTCGTTGGATTAGGACGTTCCAGCTTGGCATATCCTGATGCTCCGGCAGATATTTTAAAGTCCGGTTTCATGAAACCCAACAAATGCTGTATAACTTGTTCAAAGTGTACTCAGATCATGAGAGACCATGGAATCACTGGGTGTGTCGTTCGTGATAGCGAAACATATCTGCCTTTGTACAAAGCCGCTCGAGCCGATGCGGACAGCAGGGAGAAGTGTTTCCAACAGGAAAGGGGAAAACTGTGAAAAAAACTGCGATAATAACAGGTGCAAGCCGAGGGATCGGTAATGCAATCGCCTTGCAACTTGGCAAGGATGGTTTCAACATCGTTCTATTTGCAACCTCTCCTGAAGCATCATGCAACAGCTTGGAAAAGTTCAAGAAAGAGCGTATTGATTATATATATGTAAGAGGAAACCTTGCTCTTCACGAAGACCGGATGCGGTTGGTCAATGAAGCAGTCATGCATTTTGGCGGCATCCATGTACTTGTCAATAATGCAGGGGTGGCACCCCTTGCCCGGGCAGATCTTCTGGAGATGACCGAGGAAAGCTTTGATCGCGTGATTGGAATCAATACCAAGGGCAATATGTTTGTCACTCAGGCTGTCGTAAAGCAGATGTTGAAACAACCGGTTGAAGATGGGAAGAGAGGCACGATAGTCAATATTTCTTCATGCTCAGCAGAGGTTTCCAGTCCTAACCGTGGCGAATACTGCGTGAGCAAGGCGGGTGTGAGCATGCTCACAAAGCTGTACGCCGACAGGTTGGCTTCAGAGAGCATTTTCGTTCATGAAGTACGACCTGGCGTGATTGCCACGGACATGACAAGCACCGTGCAGGCAAAATATGATGACTTGATTGCCCGTGGTGAATTTCCGATCGCCCGATGGGGGACTCCTGAGGATGTAGCGTTGGTAGTCAGTGCCTTCTGCAGTGATAAATTCAAGTACACTACCGGCAACTATATTGATGTTGACGGAGGATTCCACATCAGGCACTTATGAGAGGAAAAGATGAAATCTATTACTATCGACGACATTCAAATAATCGATTGTGATGTAGCGGTGATCGGATCCGGAGCATCCGGGCTGAACGCTGCCGCAAAACTTATTGATTTTGGTGTTACCGACGTCCTCCTGGTTACAGAAGATATGCAAGCTGGAACTTCTCGGAATACTGGAAGCGACAAACAGACATATTATAAGCTTTCCCTCGCTGGAGATTCTCCCGATAGCATCAGAGAGATGGCAAGGACTTTGTTTGAAGGGCAATGTGTAGATGGAGACATAGCGCTCTGCGAAGCGGCTCTAAGCGCTCATGGATTTTTTCGACTTGTCGAATTAGGTGTCCCATTTCCCAAAAACCGCTGGGGTGAGTATGTGGGTTATAAGACAGACCATGATCCAAGATCCCGGGCTACAAGCATAGGCCCCTATACTTCAAAAAAGATGACCGAATGTCTTGAACGAGATGTCGTTTCAAAACACGTCCGTGTCCTTGATATGACGCTGGCTTTCCGGTATCTGAACGATTCCTGCGATGACCTTGGTGGGGTGCAGGGCTTGCTGTGCTTTGACAAGATCAACGAAAAGTTTATCATCATCCGCACTGCAAATATCATCCAAGCTACAGGTGGACCATCCGGGATGTATCTGAATTCCGTCTATCCCGTTTCCCAGCATGGTGCCACAGGCATGGCATTCGAGGCTGGAGCGAAAGGCAGAAACCTGACCGAATGGCAATGCGGATTGAGTTCTTTGAATCCAAGATGGAACGTGTNAGGCTCTTATATGCAAGTATTGCCCAGATTTGTTTCTACCGACGTGGATGGAGGGGATGAACGCGAGTTCCTGCTCCCGTATTTCAATTCAAGAAACGAGATGCTGGCAAGTGTTTTTTTGAAAGGATATCAATGGCCTTTTGATGTCAGAAAAGCGCGTTTCAGCTCATTGNTTGATATTCTTGTCCATATTGAAACTTCACAGAACAGAAGAGTATTTCTTGACTACAGGAACAATCCCGGATGTAAAGACGTGGATTTTTCTTCTTTGCCGGTTGAGGCCAGAATGTACCTGGAGCAGGCCAAGGTCTGTTTTGGCACTCCGATTGAAAGACTCAAAGTGATGAACAGCCCTGCAATCGCTTTCTACAAAGAAAATGGCGTCGACCTGGAAAAAGAACTGCTTGAGATTGCCCTTTGCGTACAACACAACAATGGTGGTCTCGCAGTTGATTGCTGGTGGCAGACAAATATTCATGGACTATTCGCTGTTGGGGAGCTTGCAGCAAGTCATGGTGTGTACAGACCTGGGGGCAGCGCTCTCAATGCCGGACAGGTGGGATCGATCAGAGCTGCCGAATATGTCTCAAAAAACCGCCGCAAGGTGAATCAAAAAGCCTTCTCGAAGGCAGTACAGCAGAAGCTGATGTGCCTGAACACTTGCTTGGAAGGAATCATGAGCGACAGCTCGAACATCGACGGGCTCTATGCATATGCTACGTCCGAAATGAGCAGAGTGGGTTCTGCACTGCGGAATTCACATGATATTTCCCCGGTGAAGGAGAAGATCGGTCAGTTGCTTCGCTCCTTTTACTCTGCTGTAAAAATAAAGAGCATTCAGGAATTCCCGAATGCTATGATCATCAGGGATTGCCTGATAAGCCAGTATGTCTACCTCTGGGCAATGCTTGACTACATCGACCATGGAGGAAAAAGTCGGGGAAGCGCACTGTACTCGGATCCTGTTGGTTGCAAACCTCATGAGAAGCTCCCGGAGGAATTCAGGTTCAGTCTTGATGACAATCGCTTGGGTTCAATGGTCCAAGAGATACGCTTCAATGGAAAGGATTGCGAAGCTCATTGGCGTGAAGTCCATCCAATCCCTGAAGACAACGACTTTTTTGAAAACGTATGGCGTTCTTATAGGGAGACAGGAAATATTTTCTAAGGAAGACAAGCTGACTTGGATTCAAGTGTTTAGGCAAAAATATAAGCTTGTTTTGTTGAATTATATAGCTATTGCAGGCATTTTAAACACCCTTCTTCAGTGTCATGACTCTCTGCCCTCTGTTGTCATTATTTCATATTTGCGGTACAACAAAGGAGATAAGAGGAGTCATATTCATGCAAGTACGCGTGCGGTACGCGCCCTCTCCGACCGGATTGCAGCATATCGGTGGAATCAGGACCGCGTTGTTCAATTATTTCTTTGCCCGTTCACAAAAAGGCTCGTTCATTTTACGAATTGAGGATACCGACCAGGAGCGATACTCGCCTGAAGCGTTGGATGATCTGTACGCAACGCTTAAGTGGCTCGGCATCGAATATGACGAGGGACCGATCAAAGGCGGACCCTTTGGCCCGTATGTGCAGAGCGAACGCTTCGACATCTATGAAAAGTATGCCAAAAAGCTTGTTGAAGACGGCAAAGCATATTACTGCTACTGCAGTCCCGAGCGCTTGGAAAAGGTCAGAAAAGAGCAGCAGGAGGCCAAAAGCCAATATCAAGGGTATGATCGCCATTGCCGGAACCTCAGTAGTGAAGAACGCTTAGCGTATGAAGAACAGGGAATCAGACCGGTCATCCGCCTCAAAGTCCCCACCGAGGGAAAGACGAGCTTCGAAGATATCCTGATGGGTAGAATCACCCGCAGGAACAGCGATGTGTCGCCCGATCCCGTGCTCCTCAAGAGCGACGGGTTTCCGACCTATCACCTGGCAAACGTGATCGACGACCATATGATGGAGATTACCCACATCATGCGCGCTCAGGAGTGGATTCCCTCCGGGCCATTGCACATCCTCCTCTATGAAGCGTTCGGATGGGAGTCGCCGAAATACTGCCACCTGCCGATGGTGATGGGTAAGGACGGGCAGAAGCTCTCCAAACGCCACGGTTCGACTGCGGTGGCGGAGTTCAGAAAGGAAGGCTATCTTCCCGAAGCGCTCCTGAACTACGTATCCTTGGTCGGCTGGTCGTACGATGGAACGCGGGAGTTCTTCACGAAAGAGGAGCTGGAAGAACTTTTCAGCTTGGAGAAGATCAACAAGGCTCCCGGAGTCTTTGACTATAAGAAGCTTGATTGGTTCAACGGCCAATATATCCGCATGAAGAGCGATGAAGAGCTCTTGGATCTGCTGATGCCGTATCTGGCGGAAACGGGGTGGCCGTTGAGTGATCGGGGGAAGCTGCTTCATCTGACCGCGGTCGCGAAAGAACGGCTGAAAGTTCTCAGCGACATCACCGGCTTGGCTCGTTTTCTTTTTGAAGAACCTGCATGGAAAGATCTTTCA
>JGI24709J26583_10002186_pt1 | contig 16243 bp, 13 predicted proteins | sample BioPla2DNA1_FD_26583 | JGI IMG/M metagenome (IMG submission 26583) | reverse complement strand
ATGTAAAATTGTTTAATTTATTTATAAATATACAATATAATATATTAATATGCAAGAGGTAAAATTGAAATTATGAAAAAATATTCATTAACTTCTGGATGTATTCCTCCTTCGATTGCTAGGTTTTAGTAGATATCATAGAGTAAATACTATATAATAACAAAAAACTGAAACAATCACTTCAGAATACAGAGGATGAATATGAAACATATAGAATAAAGAAAGGACTAGTCATTATGTATCGAATCATATTAGCATCGGAATCACCTAGAAGAAAAGAAATCTTAAAAACCATGGGAATTCCCTTTGAAGCCATGGCCAGTAATGTAAATGAAGAAGTTGAGGAAAAAGAGCCTGCAAGTATGGTGGAGGCCTTAGCTAAATTAAAAGTAGTGGATATTTGGAAACAAATCAAAGAGCAGAATAAATCCCAGGATAAAATCATAATCATCGGTGCAGATACCATGGTCTTTTATCAGGGACAGGCCTTAGGGAAACCAAAGGATCAAGAGGATGCTGCTAGAATCTTAGGGATGTTAAGTAATGATGTGCACCAAGTATATACTGGAGTTAGCATGATTATTGTAGATCAGGATAGGAAGCTAAAAGAAGAGCATATATCTTTTGCAGTTTGTACCAAAGTCTCTGTACAACCTTTAAATAAGAAGCAAATGGAAGACTATATTGCCAGTGGTGAGCCCATGGATAAGGCTGGAGCTTATGGAATACAGGGGCGGTTTGGTATCCATATCAAAGAAATCTCCGGGGATTATTACAATGTGGTTGGTTTTCCTATCGCTAAAATCTATGAAACATTATTAGAGCTGGGAATTGATCTTAAGGATCAAAGGAATTCGTAAATTAAAATTATTATTATTGGGAAATAATAAAATAGGGTATTGCATAAATTTTAATCTATGTGTATAATTATAAATAAATTTCAAGTATGGAAGCTAATAAATAGTAATTCTGAAAATGGAAGACGAATAATTTCATAGATTAAGGAGGTAATGACTATGATGATGATAAATAGTGGAGTTACTGCGGCAAAGGGTTTTCAGGCAGCTGGTATATATGCAGGAATAAAAAAGAAAAGAAAAGATATGGCCCTAGTATATTCCCAGGTACCAGCCAAAGGGGCAGGGACATTTACAACCAATATGGTTAAAGCAGCTCCAGTAAAATGGGATATTCAGGTGACCAAGGAGAGTCCTTTTGTTCAGGCAGTCGTATTAAATAGTGGAATCGCCAATGCCTGCACTGGAATGGAAGGGGATATTAATAACGAAAGAATGGCAAAGGCGGTAGCAAAAGCCCTTAATATACCCACAGAAGCAGTTTATACTGCCTCCACTGGTATAATCGGTAAACAATTACCCATTACCACCATTGAAGAAGGGGTGCTTACCCTAGTTAAGAGTTTGAAAGATGGTAACGAAGCAGGTAAATTAGCAGCAGAGGCTATTATGACAACGGATACCTATGCAAAAGAAGCTGCCATTCGTTTTATGATTGGTGACAAGAAAATTACCATAGGTGGTATGGCCAAAGGTTCCGGTATGATTCACCCTAATATGGCAACCATGCTAGGGGTACTAACTACAGATTTAGCCATATCAAAGGAACTATTACAGGAAGCATTAAGTGAGAATGTGAAGCATACCTTTAATATGGTATCTGTGGATCGGGATACCTCCACCAATGATTCNTTATTAATACTGGCCAATGGGATAGCTGGCAATGAAGAAATAACCGAAAAGAATGAAGATTACGAGACCTTCTGCAAGGCTCTGAACATGGTAACAACCGACTTGGCAAAGCAAATGGCAGCAGACGGGGAAGGTGCAACGAAATTACTAGAAGTTAAGGTGATTGGAGCGAAAACCTGGGAGGATGCTGCAAACCTTAGTAAGTCCATCATAAGCTCCAATCTGGTTAAGACAGCTGTTTTTGGAAATGATGCCAATTGGGGTCGTATTCTTTGTGCTATGGGGTATTCTGGGGTGGTCTTTGATCCAGATCAGGTTGACCTTTATATTGAGAGTGAAATTGGTAATTTAAAATTAGTAGAAGACGGTATGGCTACGGATTACTCGGAAGAGGTGGCGACAAAAATTTTATCTTCCAATCAAGTAACAGCCATCGCTGACATCAAAGCAGGAACAGCCACCGCAACTGCATGGGGTTGCGATCTAACCTATGATTATGTCAAAATCAATGCGGATTATCGCTCATAATGGAAGCATGATATAAACTTAGATTTTTTAATAACTGAATATAAAAAGGAGTAATTGCCATGGTGCTAATGGATCAAATACTAATAAAAGCGCAGACCTTAATTGAGGCTCTACCTTACATACAAAAGTTTAACAACAAAAAAGTGGTAGTAAAATACGGCGGAAGTGCTATGTTGGATGAAAATTTACAATTAAATGTGATTAAAGATGTTGCCCTTTTAAAATTGGTAGGAATGCAGCCAATTATCGTCCATGGAGGAGGAAAAGAAATTACAAAATGGCTTAACCTCCTGGGACATGAGTCAAAATTTGTTGAGGGATTAAGAGTTACCGATGAGCTGACCATGGAAGTGGCAGAAATGGTTTTGGGGAAAGTAAATAAAAACCTGGTTCAGATGGTCGAAAAACTTGGGGTGAGAGCCGTTGGTATTAGTGGTAAGGATGGATCTACCTTAAAAGTTGAAAGAAAGACGGTCAATGGTCAGGATATTGGATTTGTGGGAAATATTAAGGAAGTAAATGTTGAATTAATTAATACCTTAATTGATAATGATTTTATTCCCATCATAGCACCCATCGGCCTGGATGATGATTTTNGTAATTATAATATAAATGCTGACGATGCAGCCTGTGCGGTGGCAACTGCAATTGGTGCAGAAAAANTGGTCTTTCTAACGGATATTGAAGGGGTATATGCCGATACAGATGATAAAAATAGTTTAATTTCCGTACTTACCTTAGAAAAAGCCGATGAGCTTTTAGCCAGTGGCTATATTGGCGGTGGTATGCTACCAAAACTTAAGAATTGTGTGGATGCCGTGAGGAATGGAGTTAGAAGAGTTCATATTCTCGATGGAAGGATGGAACATTGTCTCTTGTTAGAGTTTTTTACCAACAAAGGTATTGGAACCGCCATTATTGACCGGGAAAGTATCTATGATAATGAAGCAGTAGATTTTCAATAAGCGGTAGAATTTATTTTTTCTTTTTATTTATGATTTGAGCAACTTCTTTTGCAAGAACATTTTCCAGAATAAGTATGTTAGATAAGAACATAATCTTAGTCTTATTTGTAATTTAAAATTTTAGAGAAAAAGGGGACATTATAATGATGAAGCGATATATAGAGCAGGCAGAACAGCTATTCATGCCCACATACAGCCGTTTTCCAGTAGTTCTTGATCGTGGAAAAGGGGTATACTTGTATGATGTGGACGGCAACAAGTATCTAGATTTTGGAGCAGGGATTGCAGTTTTCGCCTTAGGTTATTCCAATAAGGAATACAATGATGCCTTGAAATTACAAATTGATAAGTTGTTGCATACATCCAACCTCTATTACAATCTTCCGGCCATTGAAGCTGCTGAAAAATTCACCAAGGCATCTGGAATGGANCAGGTTTTCTTTACCAATAGTGGTACCGAAGCCATAGAGGGAGCCATTAAATTAGCGAGGAAATATTACTATAAGAAATATGGAATTGCCAACAGCCAGATCATTTCCATGGATCATTCCTTCCATGGGCGGAGTATGGGGGCTTTAAGCGTAACAGGAACGAAGAAATATAGGGAAGCCTTTGAACCTTTAATCGGTGGTGTGGTATTTGCAGAATATAATAATTTACAAAGTGTGAAGGAGTTAATTCAGGAGAATACCTGTGCAATTCTGATGGAACCGGTTCAAGGAGAAGGCGGAATACATCCTGCCACCCAAGAATTTATGGAAGGTGTTAGAAGCTTATGTGACCAACATGATATGTTACTGATTTTTGATGAGATACAGTGCGGAATGGGTCGAACAGGAGAATTGTTTGCTTATCAAAAATTCGGTATAAAACCAGACATTATGACCAGTGCCAAGGCCTTGGGTTGTGGTTTGCCTGTAGGAGCCTTTGCTGCAAGAGCTGAGGTGGCATCTGCCTTTGAGCCAGGAGACCATGGAACAACCTATGGGGGAAATCCTTTTGTAACAGCAGCAGTAAGTCAAGTATTTGATTTATTTGAAAGTGAGAAAATTCTGGATCATGTAAATCAGATTTCACCTTACCTTAGTGAAAAATTAGAGGAAATCGTTCAAAAATATAAATGTATCAAAGAACATAGGGGAATTGGGCTTATGCAGGGACTGGAATTTAATATTCCTGTAAAAGAAATCATAGCAAACTGTCTGAATAAGGGTCTAATCTTGATATCGGCTGGCAGCAATATGATTCGATTTGTACCGCCCCTAATTATTGAAAAAGAGCATGTGGATGAAATGATAACTATCTTGGAAGAAGTATTAAAGGAGATCGGCCAAGATTAAGAATCCCCTAAGAAATATTATTGATGAATTCATATAACCTTTCCGAATACATTTAAAGCAATTTATTTAGGCTTTCATCTTCCAACAAAAGATGTATGAAATCCTGTATATTTTGCTAATAATAAACTTATCATGCACAGACATCCGTCAGAAAATGATGCGGAGCGGGGTCAGTCGCACCCATGCATGAAATATGAAAGTGTATATTAGGAGAGGTTTGATACTATGTGGGGTATTCTTATAGCAATTATTTCAGGTGCATTAATGAGTATACAAGGGGTATTTAACACAGGTGTTACAAAACAGACTGGAATTTGGGTAAGTGCTAGCTTTGTTCAATTTACGGCTTTACTGGTATGCCTAGGAGCCTGGATTTTTACTGGCAGGCAAAGTGGTTTTCAAGAACTTTTTAGAATCGATAATAAATATATGTTGTTAGGGGGGGTTATAGGAGCCTTTATTACCTATACGGTTATTAAAAGTGTGGATACGTTAGGACCTGCCCGTGCAAATATGTTTATCATAACATCTCAGTTAATCATTGCATACCTGATTGAAGTCTTTGGTATCTTTGGTTCCGAACGAGTACCCTTTGAATGGAGAAAACTAATTGGCATGGTTATCATAATAATTGGTATTATAACCTTTAAATGGAAATCATGTTGAAATTATTAAATTTTTTTAGAGGAAATACCTATTGTAAATGGGGTATAAATTATGTAAAATAATATTATCCAGTAAAAAGTATTGAGGGTACTTTTAAGTCTTCTTTCATTTAATATAAGAGAATGTGTTTGCTTCTCTTTCAAATAGAGAATCTATAGGATCTTGTTAAAGAAGGAAGATGATTATGAAAAAAAGTTTAATAAAATTGTCTGCTATCATTAGCTTGATAATTTTAGCAGGAATCTGCTATAGTTGTACTTATTGGAGTGGTAACTCTTCCAAGGCTGTAATTCTATCCTTAGATGATGATTCTAAGGATAGTTCTGATGAAAATCATCAAAACCATTCTGAAGATTTCACTGAGGAAGCCATGGAAGCAAAAAAACAGAGTGGAGATGAAGATATTACTCTAAAAGAGCAAGGGATTTATATCCATATCTGTGGTGCTGTTCATGCCCCAGGGGTATACCAGATGGCGGTTAATACCAGATTGGTTGACCTAATTGAGATGGCAGGTGGATTGACTGAGGATGCAGCAGGGGATTATCTCAATCAGGCACGTATGGTATCGGATGGAGAGCGGATATATGTTCCTACAAAGGATGAGTTGGAAAGTTTATCGGTTCTTGATTTTGTCAAAGGAGATCAGGCAAATAATAAGGAAGCATCCCAAAGCAATTCTTTGATTAATATTAATAAAGCCAATAAGGAGACTTTGATGGCCTTGCCAGGGATTGGGCAGGCAAAAGCAGACCGTATTATTGAATACCGTAATTCCAATGGTGATTTTAAAAGTATAGAGGAGCTGATGAACATTCCGGGCATAAAGGAGGGATTGTTTCATCAGATTTCTTCCTATATAACTATAAATTAAATAAACCATAATATATAATTATATTTTAAATGAAATAATATCATAATATAAAATTATTTTTTTATTTAAATTATGTATAAAATGTAACTTGTTGACCATACTTTGATGAGGTGAGAAAATGGCAAAGAGAGTACTAGTAGTAGATGATGAAAAACTAATCGTAAAAGGGATCCGCTTCAGCTTAGAGCAGGATGGGATGGAAGTTGACTGTGCTTATGACGGTGAAGAAGCATTGGAAGCAGCCAAAAAGAAAGAATATGATGTGGTGCTTCTTGATGTAATGCTCCCCAAATTATCTGGATTTGAGGTATGTCAGCAAATCAGGGAATTTTCATCTATGCCAATCATCATGTTAACGGCCAAGGGTGATGACATGGATAAGATTTTAGGTTTAGAATATGGTGCAGACGATTATATTACAAAGCCCTTCAATATACTTGAAGTTAAAGCTAGGATAAAAGCTATTATGCGCCGCAGTGGAAAAAATCAGAATAACGATGATACTAAAACAGTATCCTACGGAGATCTAAAAATTGATTGTGATAATCGTAGGGTCTATATTGCTGGTAAAGAAGTTAATCTTACAGCAAAAGAATTTGATTTATTAGAGTTATTAGTATTTAATCCCAATAAAGTATATAGCCGCGAGCATCTATTGAATATCGTATGGGGATATGATTACCCGGGGGATGTTCGGACTGTCGATGTGCATATTAGGAGACTGCGGGAAAAGATAGAAAGCAATCCAAGTGAACCAAAATATATACATACTAAATGGGGTGTTGGCTATTTTTTCCAGAATCAAGAATAATCTAAAAATATTAAATAGCATGAGATTAAACATGCTGCTGGTATTTATCGTTATTGGTATAGTACCTCTTTCCTTTTTCTCTTACGTTGTTCTTAAAACCTATGAAGATAAAGCAATTGAAAATCGAGTAAAACAACTACAAGGCCAGGCCAATATGTTATCGAATTTATTACTTCCGACTAATTTATTGGCAAATAGTGATGCTCCTGAAATTGATAAGGAGATCAATCGAATTTCAGAAATATATGATGGACGGATTATTATTGTAAATAATAGCTTAACTATTGTGAAAGATACCTACTCTCTTGAAGAAGGAAAATATCTGGTATCACCGGAAGTAATCCAAAGCTTCAATAATGTTAAGTATAATAACCATGATCATAAGAATCATTATCTTAAATTAACTTATCCAATCACCCATAATACAACCAAGGACGTTATGGGTGTTATTGTTATGAATTTTTCTACCAAGGATATTCAATCGATCAAAGATAGTTTGGAAAAGGGGATAATGGTCTTTGTAGCCAGCTTGGCTACCCTAATATTGGTTAGCGCATTTTATTTTTCCAATAAATTAACAAAACCTTTAACAAGCATTGTAAATTTCATTGATCAGTTAACGGAAGGGTATCTGGATCAAGAAGTATCCATAAAAGGATATTATGAGATTGAAAAAATATCAGATTCATTTAACAAAATGATTTCCAGGATGCAAAAGTTGGAAAAATCAAGACAGGAGTTTGTTTCCAATGTGTCTCATGAATTAAAAACCCCGATTACCTCCATTAAGGTATTGGCTGATTCTTTAATTGCCCAGGAGGATACACCAGTGGAACTGTATCGGGAATTTCTGCATGATATAACCGATGAAATTGAAAGAGAGAATAAAATAATTAATGACCTACTCTCCTTGGTTAAGCTAGATAAAACTGCAGGGGATATGAATATAACCAGTTGCAATATCAATGAGCTTCTAGAGCAGATCCTTAAGAGATTACGTCCAATAGCAAAAAAGCGAAATATTGAAATGATATTTGAAAGCTTTCGCCCTGTGATAGCAGAAATAGATGAAGTAAAACTATCCTTGGCCATATCTAATTTAATAGAAAATGCAATCAAGTATAATATGGAAGACGGTTGGATACGAGTTTCATTAAACGCTGACCACAAATACTTCTTTATAAAAATTGCTGATTCTGGAATCGGTATTCCAGAAGAAGAACAGGATTATATCTTTGAACGTTTTTACCGTGTTGATAAGGCCCGTTCCAGAGAGACCGGTGGTACCGGATTAGGTTTATCAATTACGAAAAATGTAATTCAGATGCATCGAGGAGCTATCAAGGTATATAGTACGGAAGGGGAAGGGACAACCTTTAATGTAAGAATACCTTTGAATTATATAGCATAATGAAGTTGGACTTCCTCGCCGTCAATTGGGGTGGGGAGTGATGATTGAAGCGATGCTATAGTCCTGGTTACAAATTGGTTGTGAAAATAAGTAATAAAGGAATGGATAAGATGAAGAAGTGTTTTGGGATTTCCATCATACTAATAATTATGATACTGTTTTCCGCTTGTTCTAATGATCGAAATAAGCAGGCGGAGGAAAAGGAAATCGATTTTAATATTTACTATATTAATAGTAAGACATTTGAAATTGTCAGTGAGATCTATCGGACGACTACTACAAACCGCTTAGAACTGGTCAATGAGCTGATGGATGTTTTAAGAAAAGGACCGGATAAAATAACCTATAAAAAAGCATTGCCTGATAGTGTAAAGATAAAAGAATTCGTTTTTAATGAAGATGACCGGTTAACGATTAATTTTGATACTAGCTATAATGATTTAACAGGGATATCAGAAATTCTATGTAGAGCTACCGTGGTAAAAACCCTCTGCCAGATCAATGGTATTGAATATGTAGAATTTTANGTGAATGGACAGCCCCTTAAAAATATCGATGGAAGTATTGTTGGCTTAATGACACAAGATCGTTTTCTTGAGAGTACTGGTACCCAAACCTATTACAAAGTATCCTTGTTCTTTGCCAATAAAGAGGGAGATGCCTTGATTGAAACGGATACGAATATTCATTATACTGGAACCGGTTCCATTGAGGAACTAGTTATCAAGCAATTAATCAATGGATCGACAGAAAATGGCTTATATAACACCATACCAGAGGGTACCACATTATTAAATGTTAGTACCAAGGAAGGAATCTGTTATGTAGATTTTAATGAAAAATTCTTAGAGAAGGTTCCGAATATAACCAATGATGAACTGGTGATCTACTCTGTGGTGAATACTTTAGTTGAATTACCCAATTCAAAAATCAGTAAGGTTCAATTCTTAATCAATGGTGCGGTACAAGAAAAATACCGCGAAAGTATCGACTTTAATGGGATTTTTGAACGTAATTTGAATTTGGTTGAGGAGTAGAAAGATTTTAAAATATTTTCTAGAATTATTTACTGGTATATTTTGCTGATGAGTAGGTAACAAGGCTTGAAATAAAGGCCTTACCTCAGCACGCAAGAATAACTTAGAAGAATAATTTGATGGGATAATATAAGAAAAATAGTTTTGAATAATTCAAGAAAAAACCAGTGGAATAATATAGAAGAATAATAGAAAAGATTGATTTTTTAGAATGATTTAAAACATGATTTTGGTATTAGAAATTTTCGATATTACTATGATCTTATTTTATTGAGTTTTATAAAATGTATTTATGAATTTATCTATAACTGAAAAAAGGAACGGAAGGTGATGTGTCTTTGATTAAACGCCCAATGATTTGTGTCGTTGGTTCCTATATCTTGGGATTACTATTGACATGGTATCAAATGATTTGGGTGCCATTTCTAGTAATCCTTTTTATAACATTTTACTTGGTGATCTACCATTTAAGATTTAAAACGAAAGAAGTACGAATTACCAGACAGGATGGTTTTCTTTGGTTCCTGCCTTTTATGGTATTACTAGGGGTTTTTGCGATGAGAGGACAATTGCTTACCCCGGAGATCGAAGGGGCTTTTGAAGAAGAAGCAGATTGTAAGCTGACGGGAACGATTACTATGGTAGTCCATAACCAATGGGGAACGACCCTTTATGTAAAAAATAATAAAATATATTTCGAGAACCGTAACGAACCATATCTATGTGAAAATGTCTTAATCCGTAGTTCAAAGGATGAAAATCAATATCTTGTTGGTAATGAAATAACCGTCTATGGTACAATTCAAAAATTCTCTATACCAACCAATCCCGGACAATTTAATGAAAAATTATATTATCAGATTGAAAACATCGATTATAAAGTAAAAGCAAGATCAATCACAATTACTAACCTAGAATATTCCTATTTTCATTTTCTTTTAGATGTACTAAAGAAAAAACTAATTGGGACATACGATACAATACTTTCCAAGAAAGAATCCGGTGCTATCATTGCTATGCTACTGGGTGAAAAATATCTTCTGGAGGAAGAAATCAAAGAGCTATATCAGGATAATGGAATTTCCCATGTGTTAGCAATTTCTGGACTTCATGTATCCCTTATTGGCATATGTATCTTTAAGTTATTAAAGAAATTAAAGTTGCCATTAATTCCATCTACCTTTCTATCGATCCTATTCATCTATTCTTATGGAGTGCTAACCAATTTTTCTGTATCAACCAATCGTGCAGTTATGATGATGATAATTATGCTTCTTTCGGCTATCTTTGGTAAAAGCTATGATATGCTCTCAGCAACTGCCTTTAGTGCCTTACTAATTCTTTTGCAAAACCCCCTACAAATCTTTCATGCAGGATTTTTATTATCCTTTGGTGCAGTATTGGGAATAGCCATTTTCCTTCCCACTTTGAATAATCTGTTTCCTTCTAAGAATTTTTTGGTATCTGGTCTTTTCACCAGTGTCAGTGCACAAATCTTAACATTGCCCCTGGTGCTTACCTTTTATTATCAATTACCCACCTATAGTCTTCTTGTAAATTTGTTGATTCTACCCTGTGTATCCTGCTTGATGATTTCAGCCTTGCTGGCAGGGATAGCTGGATGTATCTATTTACCCTTAGGTGTGTTTTTGATTGGCGGATCAAATTTCATATTGAAATTATACGAAGGAATATGCAAGTTTTTTCAAATGCTTCCCATCAGCATCATAACCGTGGGGAAACCTGAGATGATTCGAATTCTGATCTATCTTATTTTACTGATGATATTTGTTAGGCTAACAAAGCGTACCCAGTGTAAATCCCTACTTATCCTATTACTCTTTGCTCTAGGTATTCTTATTTTTCCCAAGCCCCATTCTGGATTAGAGATAAGGATGTTGGATGTTGGGCAGGGAGAAGCTATTTTTATGAAAACAGAATCAGGAACCACTTATTTGATTGATGGGGGTAGCACAGATGTGAGTAAAGTTGGGAAGTATCGGCTGCAACCATTCTTACTGTCACAGGGGATAGATCAGATTGATTATGCCATCATAACCCATGGAGACGCAGATCATGTCAATGGCCTGAAGGAATTAATAATAGATCAAAAGATAAAGATTAAGAGACTGGTATTGCCAAAAATTAAGGAAAAGGATGAAAATTATAAATCCATTGAAGACCTAGCAAGTGACAAGGGGATATGCTTACTGTATATACAAAGAGGTGATTTGATTCGAGATGGCGATACATACATTACATGTCTGCATCCTTCCTTTGATTATATACCAAGCTCTAGTAATGCCTATTCTACGGTTCTTAGTATTTCTTATGGTAGTTTTGATATGCTTCTAACTGGTGATTTAGAAAAGGATGGGGAGCAAATAGTAACTGATATGTTAAGGAAGAATGAAGGTCAGATAAAAACAAAACAAGTAAAAAAAGATTGGCAGCAAAATTTCACAATAAAATTTTCCAACGATTATGATGTCTTAAAAGTAGCCCACCACGGATCCCGTAACTCTAGCAGCGAAGAATTTCTAAAACTAGTTCGGCCGGAATTTGCATTCATATCTAGTGGAAAGAAAAGTAGGTACGGCCATCCCCATGTGGATTTATTGGAACGTTTGCAAAGAATTGGAGCAGAAGTGAAGATAACCGCAGAAAGTGGTGCAATAACTATTAAGACAGATGGGGCAAGAATGATAGTAGAGGAGTATATAAGGTAAATTCACATAGTACGGTTTTGTTTTAATATGGGGGTGAATTTTCTGCCCATAGGGCTCTTTTCCTGATTCTTAGTCGTATTGTTTTTCTCAATATTAGGTTGTATAATAAACATATGACAGATGCCAGGAGGATGTTATGAGTTATAAGTCAACCGATGGTCTGATGCGCCATTTACGTAATAATGGAATTGAGTTTTTGTTCGTGAATTTGAAAAATATTTTCTAATTGTTTTTTAGCTGTTGCGGTATACTATAGATAATAATTGGGGTATGTGTTTGCGGACGCATACTTAAGGAAGCCAGAGAAATCTGGCTTTCTTACATTGTAAAATAAAAATATCTTCCAAAGAAATTAATAAACTTCATTATGATTGACTACGATTTTTCTTTATAGAATCAGTTTACATTCTGCAAAATGTCTCCCAACAGTTACCTTGCAAAAAACAGCTAATCAGACGATATGTCCTTATCAGTTAATAATTGTTCAGTCTTATCAGACTATTAAAATAGATATTACTCCCGATACTGAAATTTTGGCTACGTTTGACTGTGTCGAGGAAATAAAAGTTAAGTGTGGGGCAAATCCACAAGGTATATGCTTTGTAAGTTTAAATATATCTATAGCAGGTTGCCTTGTTTGCAAGTAATAACAAAAGTTCTTATAATTTTAGAATATAACATGCTAAAATGATACTCGTTATAAAGAAGGAATGGTTAGAGAAAATATGAACAAGCTAGGCGATATTGCCTAGCTTTTCAATATTAGACGCAAATGAGCATATAAAAGAATAGATAAATGCATAGACTACTTTTGGGTTAAGCTATTTTTACAAAGAGCTAGAGCAATGATAGTTTTCCATATACTTATGGATGTGAAGCGCTATGTAATGGCTATGAAAACTATCTGGATATGACTAAATTTATATGTTATTATAGACAAGCAAAATAACAAACGAAGGAGACATAATAATATGGCAAAAAACAGAGTAATATGTACAGAAAATGAAGTAGATTATCTATCAATCAGAAAAGCGATGACTTCTGGTGCAAGAACAGTAGATGAATTGGTTGAACAAGTAGGTGTATGTACAGAGTGTGAAGGATGTAAAAGTGAGTTAAATGNTATACTTTCTTCTGTTTGTGGTTGTAAGAATGTTTCTCTAAAGGCTGTAGTAAATGCAGTAAAAAATGGCGCTGATACAGTAGAAAAGGTTGGAGAGGTAACTGGCGCTGGAACAGGTGTAAATGAAGAAACTGGCGAACCTTGTGGAAAGTGTAAAGGGCTCATTCAAAACATTATAGATCTAGGAAGGTAAGTAAGGGAAAAAGTATTATAAAAATAAAAAATAGGCACGGACATGGTACATGGAAAATCGACTTGGGAAACCAGGTCGGTTTTTAAATGGATAGATAAGCAAACAAAACCCAGGTAATATTTCGGGAAGATGTTTTCCCATATCAAGATTTTGCTCAGGGTGTATCAGCAGCTCATTAATTACAGGACCAAGGCTTTCGACTGCCTCATAACTTGTGCTATTGCCTGCAAGGATAATGATTCCTTCTTTCAGTAGTGTAAGTATATACAAGAGAAATTCAAAGAAGTAAAGCTGATATGAACTGACTTTGTTTTATTCCATGAATGAAAACTAATCAATTTACATCTTGATGAATGTGTAGTAAATTATAGCTAGAAAGCAATATATACTTTAACAGAGAAAGGACGCGCAGCAATCTTAAATGAACTTACGCTTAGTATCCAAGCAATGATCCAAATAGAATCTATTACTGGTTTCTGGCTGAAGAAACTTGGAAAAGCAAAATGCAAAGTTGAATTAAAAAAGAATGGGATTAAAAAACCATAAAAACATAAGAAGAGGAAAGGAATAGAAGACAAATGCCAAATCCATATTTACCTACTTGGGAGTACATACCTGACGGAGAACCGAGAGTTTTCGGAGACAGAGTATATGTTTATGGTTCTCATGACAGAGTGAATTCAGAAGATTTTTGTGATTACAAATTAAAAGTTTGGTCCGCATCTGTGGATGACTTAAATCAATGGACTTGTCATGGAGATTGTTTTCATACAAGAGTGGATAAGAACCATGAAAGTGATGTGCCTTGGGCGACCAATGAGCTGTATGCCCCAGATGTTGTTGAAAAGGATGGGAAGTATTATTTATTTGCTTACATTGTAAATGAACCAGGATGCGTTGCTGTAAGCGATCGCCCCGAAGGTCCTTTTAAATTGCTTGGAAAATATGATACGGCTGCCCAGCTAGCGGATCTGGAGGCTCATCCTGAAAAATATTTGAGCAATCCTGATGCACTGGACGACTTCCTCATCGACGGTAAACCGGAGGAAGAGGGTACACAATTCGAAATCGCCTGTCGTGATATGCGGGATGCGATCATGATAGATCCTGGGGTGTTGGTGGATGACAATGGCCGAGTGTATGTATATTGTGGATATTTGCATTCCTATATGTTTGAGCTGGATCCAAGGGATATGCGTACTGTAATTCCCGGAAGTTATAAGAAGGACATTATCCCAAAGACTGGGGATTTTGAATTTTTTGAGGCTTGCTCACCAAGAAAATTAGGCAATACATATTATCTCATCTATTCTCCTAGAAAGGGGTCCCGTTTGGCCTATGCAACCTCAGATAAGCCCACAGGTCCTTTCACTTATAGAGGATATATTGTAGATAATTCAGATGATTATCCTGGAGGTAACAACCATGGCTCCGTGTGCAATATAAAGGGACAATGGTATATTTTTTACCACAAGATGACCAATAATACAATCATGTCAAGACGTGCTTGTGTTGAGAAAATTGAGCTAAAGGAAGATGGTTCTTTCACTTGTGTTCCCATGACATCCCTGGGCTTTTCAGAGTGCCTTAATCCCTATGAGGAGACAAAGGCTGAGCTTGCCTGTGTGCTTAAGGGAAAATGCTTTATTGCAGAAAAAGATATCTTCACACGCCCCATCGTAAACATTTGCTCTGGTGATGTAATTGGATACAGGTATTTTGATTTTGGCCATGATTATTCGGGAACAGGTCTAAAACTATGTATCGAAATGGAAGGCTCTGGTCAGACAGGAATTTTGCATGTTCATTTGGATGCGGAAGACGGACCTGAGATTGGAAAATGTGAAATATTAAGACATGACGGAATTATGGAAATAGAGGTAGGTAGTATCACTGGTGTTCATGCACTTTTCTTTACGGTGGAACATGGTCGTGTGAGCTGGATCAAAGGGAATTTTGAAGGTCGGGAATTGTGCAAAATCAATAGATTTGTGTTTTGTAAATAAATTTTAAGGCAAGTCATAGGACAGACCAGTATTCCATATCAATATTAAGTAACCGAGCCAGCGTGTGACTATTCATCCATAAAGAGACCGTTTGCCGCCATCGCTACTTAGGTTGTGGCAGATGTCCTCCTCTGCCACAACCTTATGTACCGCTATGTGCGGCAACCGAGTAAGAACGTGTCTCTGTTGGATTGATAGTCACATGCTATTTTTGTAAATTCAATATGTGATAAACATCACTAATGTAAAAAGTTCGTCGCACATTTAGTGTGACAGCCCCATAATTGTTTTAAAAACATTTCAAGTCATTGCCAACGGATTCATTTCTATTAAAAAATCTCTGCTTTCAAATTTTCTAGCGACTAAGGTTAACAAAAAAATTAACTTCTATTATATCATGGCGATTATACCTTTGATTTGTTGGTGGTGGTGTCATAAAGTCACCATACAAACAAGCTAAATATTCTTTATATCCTTTAGGTACTTTGAATGAGTGACCTTCAAAGTCCAGTTCATCCGTTTGTGATACCCAAGAAAACTTAATAGTTTCTTTCTTATATCCATAGGATCCGCCAACTGCTAGTACAAATTCTGTTGGCTTCTTGTTATATTTTTTTGATATCATTTCATACTTCTTTTTAAGATATTTAATATGGAAGCCTTTTACTCTTTGCTTTAACAAATTATAAATGAATCCTTTTATACTTTTGCTATTCAATGATACTTTATAATTACATAATTCTAGAATTACATATTGATAAAATTTTAATTGATATTCATGAATCAATCTAAGCAATTTACTATTTGGAACATGATCAAAAGGGAAAATATCAATATATATTCCAGGATGA
>JGI24709J26583_10002184_pt1 | contig 16256 bp, 15 predicted proteins | sample BioPla2DNA1_FD_26583 | JGI IMG/M metagenome (IMG submission 26583) | reverse complement strand
ATTTTTACAGGGTCTAATGCTGATAAAGATTCATACATGATATTTGATGTTAAGCGTCAAATTGATTAATTTTGAGCAAAATTATCCGACAAAGATAAAAGTTTTTTAATTAGATATGTAATTTTGAAAAGTTTTTTAAACATTGGTAATGACAGATTCGTATCTTACAATCCAAACGCAATCATCCGGTTTGTATAAATCCAAGGGCAGTAGATTTTTATCTTTTGCACACCCCGCAAAAGATACAGAAGAGGTGAAAGATTTGATCGCAGACTATAAAAAACGATATCACAATGCGCGGCATGTTTGCTATGCTTATATGTTGGGGCCCGAACGAAATGATTTTCGGTTTAATGATGATGGAGAACCTTCGGGAACGGCGGGCAAACCAATATTAGGGCAAATCAATGCAAGAAATTTAACAAATGTTTTGGTGGTTGTAGTCAGGTATTTCGGAGGTATTTTGTTGGGAACGGGAGGTCTGGTTACAGCTTACAGAGAAGCGGCTTCAGACGCATTGGAACAGGCTGAAATTATTGAAAAAACGGTAGATAGCGGTATCAGAATAGAGTTTGAATATCCGGATATAGAGGTGATTATGAGTACGATAAGAGCGTGCGAAGCAGAAATTGTCCAACAGGATTTTCAAGCAACATGTACCATGGTGCTCTTAGTTCCATTAGCTTATAAACCTTCATTGATAGATAGCTTGGAGAAAGTTTCCAAAATCGAAGTTCTTTTCTGATTGAAGTGTGTGAATATTGAAGATTTTTTAATACCTTTGCACGAAAATATGAAGAAAGAATACTTTACATATGATCGGGCTTTATACCAACTGTATCGAAGCTCCCGCATATACAGAAAGTTTAGTAAACCAATGTAAATCAGATTAGATTTGTGTTGGTTTTTTATTTTTTATCATTTTAAATCTGCTGCGTATGAATAACAGTTTAGTTTCGATCACCGATTACAACAAGGAGGATATCCTGTCCATCCTTGACGCTGCGCGCGGTTTTGAAAAAAAGCCGGACAGAGACACCTTGAAAGGTAAGGTGGTTGCCACTTTGTTCTATGAACCTTCTACCAGAACAAGACTGAGTTTTGAAACGGCAGTTGTGAGATTAGGTGGTTCTGTGATAGGATTTTCTGATTCAGGGACTTCCAGTTCGACGAAAGGAGAAACCCTAAACGATACCATTCGTATGGTCAGTTGCTATGCTGATGCTATTGTGATACGACATCCTTTAGACGGTGCTGCCAGGTATGCGGCTGAGATTTCTCCCATACCGGTGGTCAATGCCGGTGATGGATCCAATCAGCATCCGTCCCAGACTTTACTTGATTTGTACTCAATCAGGAAAACGCAGGGTACATTGGAAAATCTGAAAATCTGTATTGTGGGAGATTTGAAATATGGCCGTACTGTTCATTCATTGATCGAGGCGATGTCTTATTTCAAGCCTGAGTTTAAATTTGTGTCACCGGATGAATTGAAGATCCCTGAGGAATACAAGATTTTCTGTCGAAAACACAATATCCCCTTTACAGAGACGGCTGAGCTGAATGGTAGTTTCAATGATGCCGATATTTTGTATATGACAAGGGTACAGAAAGAGAGGTTTCAGGATTTAATGGAGTACGAAAGGGTGAAAAATGTTTACACATTGCACAACGCAATGATCAAGAACACGAAGCCCAATCTGAGAATATTGCATCCGCTTCCCCGTGTAAACGAAATCAGTATGGATGTGGATAAAAATAAAAAAGCGTATTACTTCCAACAAGCACAAAATGGTTTGTATGTCAGACAGGCAATTTTGTCGAAAGTACTGAAGACAGGCGATGTTTAATGTGTAGTGTGTAGTGTGTAATGTTGAATTGTTTAATTGTTGAACTGTTTAACTGAGAACAAAGAGCAAAGAGCAAAGAGCAAAGAAAAAAGACGATTTAGTGATTGGTGTTTAGTGTTTGGTGACTGGTGGATGGTGAATAGTGAGTGGTGAAATTTCTTTTGTGCCTTTTGTGGTTTAATATTCTAACTTCCCTAACTTCCTATAACTTCATTAACTTCAAAACAACTACTAACTACCAACTACTAACTACTTAACTTCAATAACTTCCCAACATCAAACAATTATGGAAAAAGAACTGAAAGTAGCAGCATTAAAAAACGGAACAGTGATAGATCACATTCCGACTGAAAAGGTGTTTAAAATNGTGTCTATTTTGCGACTGAAGGTTTACGGTCAACTCTTGACCATAGGCAATAATTTGGATAGCAAAAGGATGGGTAGAAAAGGGATTATTAAGATCTCTAATCGGATTTTATCTGACGAAGAGACCAGTAAAATTGCATTGGTAGCCCCCAATGCCAGTATCAATATTATCAGGGATTACAAAGTAGTTGAAAAACGTGCATTGCTGTTGGGTGATGAAATTCATGATGTGATGCATTGTGCCAATCCCATGTGCATTACAAACCATCAACCGATTCCTACTAAGTTTGTCGTGATAAATGAAGACGGCATTGTCAGGTTGAAGTGTAAGTACTGTACAAAAGAAGTTTTACAAGACGAGATTAATTTAAAAAAGAAATAATAAACAAAGTGTTATGGGCAAGGGATGATAGTGGGATGTTGTTTGTTTTAATCCTGCATTTATCTGTCTGGTAGCCGCAACAAGAAACAAGAAACAAAACATGAAAAGAGACCGTTTAATTTTTGATATCATCGACCGTGAGAAGAAACGTCAGATGAAAGGTATTGAGTTGATTGCATCTGAAAATTTTGTCAGTGACCAGGTCATGGAAGCCATGGGGTCGGTGTTGACTAACAAATATGCAGAGGGATATCCCGGGAGAAGATATTACGGTGGTTGTGAGATTGTTGATCAATCGGAACAAATCGCCATCGATCGCATTAAGGAGGTATTCGGTGCTGAATGGGCCAATGTGCAGCCGCACTCCGGCGCACAAGCCAATGCAGCTGTTTTTCTGGCTTGTTTGAATCCCGGTGATAAATTTATGGGTTTAAACTTGGCCCATGGCGGACATTTGTCGCATGGTTCATTGGTGAATAGCTCAGGGATTCTGTATCAGCCTGTTGCATATAATGTCAGACAAGATAATGGTTTGGTTGATTATGATGAGATGGAAGAAATTGCTCTTCGCGAACAGCCTAAATTGATCATTGGCGGAGGATCGGCTTATTCGCGTGAATGGGACTACAAGCGCATGCGTGAGATAGCCGATAAAGTAAAAGCAATATTGATGGTTGATATGGCACATCCTGCCGGCTTGATAGCTGCAGGATTGTTGGATAATCCGTTGAAATATGCACATGTCGTCACTTCTACAACCCACAAAACATTACGTGGTCCACGGGGAGGTATTATCCTGATTGGAAAAGATTTTCCAAATCCCTGGGGAAAAACTAAGAACGGCGGAGAGATAAGAATGATGTCTGAATTACTTGATTCAGCGGTGTTCCCCGGAGTTCAGGGCGGACCTTTACAGCACGTAATTGCTGCTAAAGCTGTGGCGTTCGGAGAATGCCTTCAACCTGAATATAAGGTGTATCAAAGTCAAGTAAAGAAGAATGCTAAGACGCTCGCTGATGCCCTGATTAAGAGAGGATTTACCATTGTTTCCGGAGGTACTGACAATCACTCTATGTTGGTTGATCTGCGTCCAAAATATCCTGAACTTACCGGCAGGGAAGCTGAACAGGTGCTTGTTGATGCTAATATAACCTGCAACAAGAATATGGTGCCTTTTGATGACCGCTCTGCTTTTCAAACTTCAGGAATTCGCTTGGGAACACCGGCAATCACTACGCGTGGTGCCAAGGAAGATTTGATGTATGAAATTGCTGAAATGATTGAAACCGTGCTAACAAACAAAGATGATAAGAAAGTAATAGATTCCGTAAAGAAAAAAGTCAACGAAACCATGGTCCAATATCCTTTATTCGCATATTAAACCCTAACTTACTCACTCAAATATGCTCGAACGAATATACGAACTTTCTACACATACCGATATTATTGTTTTTTTTGGTGTGAATAACGCTAACCTTTATTTGTTGAAAAATCTGTTTCCGCAAGTTAGGATAGTTGGACGCGGTCATGCCATTAAAGTTGAGGGGGATGAGGAAAATGTAAATTTGGTGATGCAGCATTTGAAGAACATGGAAAAATTCTGTGTTGAAAATAATACTTTGAGTGAAGAATCTGTTATTCAGATTATTAAAGGGGAAGAACCCGTAGAAACCACTAAAAACTCCAACTTGATTTTACATGGTTTAAGAGGTAAATCTATCCTGGCCCGAACACCTAATCAGCAACGATTGGTCAGGGAATTTGAACTTAATGATCTGGTTTTTGCCATTGGTCCCGCCGGGACAGGAAAGACCTACACTGCCATTGCTTTAGCTGTTAAGGCTTTAAAGAGTAAGGCTATCAGGAAGATAATATTAAGTAGACCTGCGGTTGAGGCAGGGGAGAAGCTTGGTTTTCTGCCGGGAGATATGAAGGAAAAAATTGATCCCTATCTACAGCCTCTGTATGATGCTTTGCAAGATATGATTACCCCGCTCAAACTCAGGGAGTATCTGGAAAACGGCACCATTCAGATCGCACCACTGGCTTTTATGCGTGGACGTACGCTTACGGATGCCGTGGTTATTTTAGATGAAGCACAAAACACCACCCGTTTGCAGCTTAAAATGTTTCTAACCCGTATGGGGCTGAATACAAAGATGATAGTGACGGGCGATATCACGCAAATTGATCTGCCCACTACCCAAAAGTCGGGTTTAATTGATGCAATGTCGGTTTTAAAAAATGTGGAGGGTGTGTCACGCGTTGATTTTGACAAATCGGATATAGTGCGTCATAAATTGGTACAAAGGATTGTGGAGGTGTATGAGAGGAGTGAGAAACTAAGAACGAAGAGTGAATAACTAAGAACAAAGAGCAAAGACAAAAGAATAAAGACAAATTGTTGAATGTTTAGTGTGTAATGTTTAATGTGTAGTGTTTAATTGTTGAATTGTTGAACTGTGAATGGTGAATGGTGAATTTTCTTTTATGCCTTTTGTGGTTTAATATTCTAACTTCCCTAACTTCTATAACTTCTATAACTTCTATAACTTCTATAACTTCCTAATTACCAACTACCAACTACCAACTACTAACTACTAATATAAAATGAACATCCTTCTTCACGGCTCAGGGAATGTTGCTACGCATTTAGCGCTTGCCATTCATAAAACCGGACATCAGATTGTGCAAGTTTACAGCAGGACAAAAGCTTCTGCTGCTGCTTTGGGCAATCGCTTGGGCGTGCCATATACTCATCTTGTGGATGAGATTATGCAGGATGCTGATTTGTATATTTATGCCGTCAGTGATGATGCTTTGGAGTCCTTAGTTTCATTGAATATTGCACCTCAAGCCATGCATGTGCATACCGCAGGAAGTGTTGCCATGGATATTTTCAAAGGCTATAAAAAACATTATGGAGTTTTATACCCTTTGCAAAGTCTTTCGAAAGATAAAACCGTAGATTTTCAGCAGGTTCCTTTGTTGTTGGAAGCATCGGATGAGGTAGTCAAACAGGCTTTGGATGTCTTGGCTAAGGAGATTTCAGGGCAGGTACATCATTACAATACCGAGCAACGTCTGAAAATACATCTTGCAGCAGTTTTTGCCAATAACTTTGTAAATCATTTGTTTCATATTGCTTCCGATATCATGGAGTCTTCCGACATTGATTTTAACTTGCTGAAGCCCTTGATAAAAGAAACGATAGAGAAAATCAGTCATCTTTCTCCCGCGGAGGCACAAACCGGTCCGGCTAAGCGTAATGACCAAAAAATCATGAAACAACATATGGAAATGCTGAAAGATCAGCCTAAGCTTCAGAATTTATACAGAGAACTATCCCAAATGATTTTGGAGCAGTATCTCCATCAGTCTTGAAACGGCATAATTCCCCAATTCGTCGATTTGGATTTGTACGAATTGCTCCCATTTTTTACTTTTTGCATTAATTTCTATAAGCACACATTGGGCAAAAATCTTTTGATGAGTCAGGATGTGTTTGATGGGAGGACTTACAGACCGGATGTGTATGTCGGATTGAATGTCTGAAAACAGCATTTTAAAATAATCGTGTTGGATTAATTCATTTTTGTCCAACAACTTCTCATCCTCAATCAGAGGGAACTCAAACAAATTTTTCCAAATGTCATTTTGTGTTCGTTTTTGCAGCCAGGTTTGATTGCCGGATTTGATAAACAGATAATTGAAAAACCGCTCCTTGGTTTGTATTTTTTGACGCTTTACCGGTAATGCCGATACCTGATTGTCGGAATAGGCTATGCATTTGTCGGCTAAAGGACATTCATCGCACGCAGGTGAAACAGGCACGCATTGTAAAGCACCAAATTCCATGATGGCCTGGTTGTGTAAGCCCGGTTGAGTTTTGTCCAAAATTTCTTGTGCCAGTTGTTTGAATATTTTCTTTCCAGCCGTAGAGTCGATGGGTGTGTCCACACCGAACAATCTTGAAAGCACCCGAAAGACATTGCCGTCCACTACCGCAAAAGGTAAATTATACGCAAAAGAACAAATGGCGGCAGCGGTATATTCTCCTATGCCGGCGAGTTGTATGACTTCTTTATAAGTATTGGGAAACAATCCATCATGCTCGCTTACTATTTGACGTGCAGCTTTGTGCAGGTTTCTTGCTCGTGAATAATAACCCAATCCCTGCCAATACTTTAAAACTTCATCTTCAGAAGCGGTTGCTAAACTGGTTACGTCAGGAAATCGCTCAATAAATCTGTGGTAATAATCCAATCCTTGATTGACGCGCGTTTGCTGCAGGATAATTTCCGAAATCCAGATTTTATAAGGATCAACGATATCCCGCCAAGGCAAATCGCGCTTGTAGGTTTGATACCATTGTATGAGTGTTGATGAGAGGGGCATTTTTGTACGTGCAAAAGTAATTATTTGTTTTTCTATTGCAAAAATAATATTAGTTTTGCAGCCGAAATGCAGCGACAGCAAACATTTTGTATAATTATACATAACATTAACATCCAAAGAAATTGATTCATATGAGCAACAACATTATTGGTAAAAAAATCACTACACTGTGTACGGATAAAAATATCTCGTTAGAGGGATTGGCCGAACTTTCGGGTTTAAAAAAGGAGCAAATTCAAATCATATTAGATAGCGACAATATTCCTTCTTTAGCTCCACTCATCAAGATTGCACGTGCTTTAGGGGTGCGTTTGGGGACTTTCCTGGATGATTCAACTGCACTGGGTCCCGTTGTATATAGGAAAACGGAAAACATAGATCCTGTAACATTTTCCAGTCAGTTATCCTCAGCTAACTCACATTTGGACTTCACAGCCCTGGCATCCAAAAAATCAGGTAGGGCAATGGAGCCGTTCTTAATTACCGTAACAACCGACCGGAACCAAAAACCCGTTTTATCATCTCACGAAGGCGAAGAGTTTATTTATGTGCTTGAAGGAAGCATCAAGATCAATTATGGTCAAGATGTTTACGTTGTGCATGCGGGTGAAAGTATTTACTATGATTCCATAGTTGAACACCTGGTAACATCCAATGGACGTGAACCCGCCAGGATATTAGCAGTAGTTTATACACCTTTATAAAGTTCATAAAGATCACAGATTTTAAAAATATGATTTCCTGAACTCAGTTGAAAGATTTATAAAGATTGTGAAATTTAAAAAGTAACCATTTAGCAACCAGATTATGCAGTTATACGATCTCACTTTGGGCGATTGGCTTGAGCATTGGGCAAAAGAGACTCCTGATAAAGAATATATAGTGTATTCCGACCGTGATTTACGTTTTACGTGGAAGGAATTTAATGCTCGTGTTGACCATATGTCAAAGGGCTTGTTGGCTATTGGTGTTCGGAAAGGCTCAAATGTAGGTATTTGGGCACAGAATGTACCTGATTGGCTGACTTTCTTATACGCTTGTGCAAGGATAGGAGCAGTGGCAGTTACTGTTAACACCAATTACAAACAGCATGAATTGGCGTTTGTGATGGAAAACTCTGATATGCACACGCTTTGTCTGACTGATGGAGCCGCGGGATACAATTATTTGGATATGATTTACGGATTAATCCCGGAATTAAAAACGCAGGCACGCGGACATTTACATAGTGAAAAATTTCCCGAACTTAAAAATGTCGTGTATATCGGTCAGGAAAAATATCGTGGTATGTACAATACTGCCGAGTTGCTGTTGTTGGGAAATTCGAAAAGTGACGAAGAACTGCAAAAGGTAAAATCTGCTGTTCAATGCCACGATGTTGTGAATATGCAATATACCTCCGGAACCACAGGGTTTCCCAAAGGAGTGATGCTTTCTCACCACAACATCGCCAATAATGGTTACCTTACCGGTGAGCACATGAATTTCACGCAAAACGACAAATTGTGTATTTGCGTACCCCTGTTTCACTGCTTTGGAGTGGTTTTGGCAACCATGAATTGTCTGACTCATGGCTGCACGCAAGTGATGGTGGAAAAGTTTGATCCGCTCGTTACCCTGGCATCCGTTCACAAGGAGCGATGTACTGCTCTGTACGGAGTTCCGACCATGTTTATTGCCGAGTTGAATCATCCTATGTTTGAGATGTTCGATATGAGCTCTTTACGTACCGGTATTATGGCAGGCTCCTTATGCCCGGCTGAGTTGATGAAGCAGGTCAATGAAAAAATGTTTATGGACATAACCAGTGTGTATGGTCTGACAGAGTCTTCTCCCGGTATGACACAAACCCGCATAGATGACAGTTTTGAAGTACGTACCACCACCGTTGGCCGTCCTTATGAATTTACGGAAGTGATGGTGAAAAATCCTGAAACCGGTGAGGAGTGCCCGGATGGTGTTGAAGGTGAAGTGTGTTGCCGTGGTTATTTGGTGATGAAAGGTTATTATAAAAACCCTGAAGCTACAGCGCAGGTCATAGACAAAGACGGTTGGTTACATTCCGGAGATTTAGGTGTAAGGGATGAAAACGGAAATTATCGAATCACCGGTCGTATCAAAGACATGATTATACGTGGTGGAGAAAATATATCTCCAAAAGAAGTGGAAGACTTCCTGTATACTATGCCCGGAGTTCAGGATGTACAAGTGGTGGCGGTAAAATCTCCGCGTTATGGAGAAGATGTGGGTGCATTCATCATTCCAAAAGAAGGCTTTCATTTCACCACTGAAGATGTGCGGGATTTCTGTAAAGACCAAATTTCCCGCTTCAAAATACCGCGCTATGTGTTCACTGTGAAAGAATTTCCTCTTACCGGTAGCGGTAAAATTCAAAAATTCAGATTGAGGGAGATGGCGTTGGAGATTTGTGAGAAAGAGGGGATAGAAATTATTTGAGTTCATTTGACAAGCCTCTCTGAATGCTGTTTTGAACCCTGTCTTTTAAATGAAGAGGCAGGATAATGGCTTTCTAATAAAGTAATATTGCACTTACTGCCTGACCCTGCCCACGGGTTATAATTTTACCTTTTTTGGTTGGTTAATTAAAAAAGTTGTATCTTTGCACGCCAAATAAGGTGTTATGTATTTAGAAAATACAATCCAACATATTGTAAAGAGCGCTGTATCAGAACTTTACTCTTTGGAGGTTGAATTTCATCAGATACAAATTCAAAAAACAAGGAAAGAATTTGAAGGGGATTTAACGGTTGTGGTGTTTCCTTTTGTGAAAGTTGCACGTAAATCGCCGGAAGATACAGGCAAAGAAATAGGTGCTTATTTGCAGACTAACAACGACCTGATTGTGAAATTTAATGTGATTAAAGGCTTCCTGAATCTCACCATCAGCAAAAAGTACTGGATAAAAGTACTGAATAAAATTAGTCAGCTCGAAAACTTCGGTACCAATAATGACGGAAATTCTGCCATTATGATGGTTGAATATTCTTCTCCAAACACTAACAAACCTCTCCATCTCGGTCATATTCGCAATAATTTATTGGGCTATTCCATTGCTGAAATTCAAAAAGCAAATGGTTGGAAAGTGGTGAAAACCAATATCGTAAATGACCGTGGTATTCATATTTGCAAATCCATGCTGGCCTGGCAATTATTCGGAAATGGTGAAACACCTGAAACTTCAGGCTTGAAAGGCGATCACTTGGTGGGTAAGTATTATGTGAAGTTTGATAAAGCCTATAAAGCTGAAGTGGAAGCATTGGTGGCGGATGGTATGTCTGAGGAGGAAGCAAAGAAATCAGCTCCTTTGATCCAACAAGCTCAACAGATGTTGGTGGCATGGGAGAATCACGACCCTGAAGTGTACGAGCTTTGGGAGAAAATGAATGCCTGGGTTTACGATGGATTTGATGTTACCTACAAGCAGTTGGGGGTTGATTTTGATAAGATATATTACGAGTCTCAAACTTATTTGGACGGAAAATCCAAAGTTGAAGAAGGTCTTTCCAAAGGTGTTTTTTACCAAAGAGAAGATGGCTCGGTGTGGGCTGACTTGACAGAAGAAGGCCTGGATGAGAAGTTGTTGTTACGTGCAGACGGCACCTCTGTATATATGACGCAGGATATTGGCACCGCTGCTTTGCGTTATGCCGATTATGATATCAACAAAATGGTTTATGTGGTTGGAAATGAACAAAATTACCATTTTCAAGTGTTGGCTGTTTTGTTGGATAAGCTTGGATTTGAATGGGGCAAGGATTTATTGCATTTTTCTTATGGTATGGTTGAGTTGCCCGAGGGAAAGATGAAAAGTCGCGAAGGCACCGTGGTGGATGCAGATGATTTGATGGCCGAAATGGTAGATACTGCCCGCGAGATAGCCCGTGAATTAGGAAAATTAGACCTTTCTTCGGAAGAAGAAATTGAAAATATAGCACGCATGGTTGGAATGGGAGCTTTAAAGTATTTTATATTGAAAGTAGATCCCAAAAAGAACATGACTTTCAATCCTGAGGAATCAATTGATTTCAATGGGAATACAGGTCCTTTCATTCAATACACCCATGCCCGGATAAAATCTGTTTTGCGCAAAGCCGAGGAGCAAGGTATTGTGCACAATATTAATGTAAACGAAAATGTTCCAATTTCTGAAAAAGAAACCAATTTAATTCAATTATTAGCATCGTATCCTACGATAGTACGTGAAGCAGGCAATCAATTTAGTCCTGCAGTTATTGCCAACTTTACCTACGAGTTGGTTAAAGAATACAATCAGTTTTATCACGATCACTCCATCCTTAAAGAAGAAAATCTTGATTTAAGAGGATTGCGTCTCGTGCTGTCTGCTGTTGTGGCAGACGTTATTAAAAACAGCATGGCGTTGTTGGGAATTGATGTTCCTGAACGCATGTAAAAAAAAGATCCAAACTAACATTACCCTACTTAAAAAAATTATCGCTTTTTTAGTTTATTATTAATATAACCTAAAGAATTATGTTTGTAAGAATATTTTTATCTTTTTTGTTATTCCTGATCTCTTGTAAGAATTATTTTACTACAGAAGTATTCACTTCTGAAGATCAGTTGTCCGAAACCCACGTTATTTCCGATACATTACACGTTGCTACCCTTTATGGTGTATCTTCGTATTTTAATTACAATGATCAGGAAATTATGGGGTATGATTATGAGTTGGTACAAGCGTTTGCTCAAGCCAACGGAATTCCTTTAAAAGTTCATTTGGCCGGGACTGAAACAGAGATGTTGAAAATGCTTAAGCAGAAACGTGTGGATTTGGTAGCATACAACATGTTTGAAACCAAGGCTTTGAAAAATAAGTTTGATTTTGTTGCATACCAGGAGGATTCCTATATGGTATTGGTACAGGAAGTTGGACGTAAAGCTGTCAATGGTATCAACGAGCTGAAAGGAAGAACTGTTCATGTGATAGAAAACTCTATTTATCATCAGCGATTGGTTAATCTGAATAAGGAAATAGGGGGAGACATCGACATTCAATTGTTGAGTGACAGTATAACTATTGATCAGGCTATTGAAATGGTGTTGCAAAGAAAAATTGAGTTTACTTTTGCACCTCATAAAATTGCTGCTCAATATAAGGATTTTCATCGGAGAATTGATTGTGGAATTCGGGTTGGTTTCCCTCAGAAAAACGGCTGGTTGGTGAACCGGAAAAATGACACACTCAAGACGATGATTGCTCATTGGGAAGCGGATTCAAAGACGGAGTTGTTTAAGTCACACATGTACGAGAAGTACAAAATTAAAAATCCTTATTTTAGGGCAAAACGCACAAGAATTCCGTATGGAGCAGTTTCTCCTTATGATGATTACTTTAAAACTTATGCTAAGGAAATCAATTGGGACTGGCGTTTGTTGGCTGCCATTGCATTTCACGAGTCAAGCTTTGATTCCTTGCAGGTTTCGCACAAAGGAGCTTCGGGATTGATGCAACTCATGCCGAGCACAGCTGCAATATATGGTTTGGGTGAAAATGATATTTTTAATCCTGAAAAAAATATTGAGGCCGGTGTTCAGTATCTCAAGAGTCTGAATAAAATGTTCAGGAGAATTGAAAATCAGGAAGAAAGAAAAAAGTTTATCTTAGCATCGTATAATTCCGGTCCGGCACATGTTTTAGATGCCATGGCGTTGGCAGAGAAATATGGTAAAAATCCTCATATTTGGTTTGAACATGTGGAATATTACCTTTCGAAATCCAGTGATCCGGATTATTATAATGATGAGGTGGTACGTTATGGGAAATTTGGCGCTTCAGAAACTATTCGGTATGTCAGGAACACACTTGATACGTATCAGAAGTATAAGCAGAGATCATAAGAAGAACGAAGAGTGATGGACGAAGAAGAACAAGGGGCAAAGAGCAAAGACAAGTTGTTTAATGTTTAGTGTTTAATGTTTAATGTTTGTTGAACTGTTTAATCGTTTAATTGTTTAATTGTTTAATTGTTTAGTTGTTGAATTGTTGAATGTCTAACTTCTCTAACTTCTCTAACTTCTCTAACTTCTTTAACTTTTTCCAAAACTAACTACTAACTACAATAATATCTCACTAAAAATTTATGTTTAATTAATACAGTATTTTTATGACATTAAAGAAAAACATCATCGCATTGCGACAAAAGAAAGCCCAGGTGAAAATGGGTGGTGGAAAGAAAGCCATTGAAAAGCAGGCTGCGATGGGAAAAATGACCGCTCGTGCACGTCTGTTATATTTGTTGGACGTGAATTCGTTTCATGAATATGATATGTTTGTGGAACATGAGGAGCGTAATTTTGGTATGGATATGAAAGAGTTGGCCGGAGACGGTGTTATCACCGGAACAGGCACAATCAACGGGACACCGGTATGTGTATATGCACAGGACTTTACTGTAATGGGTGGTTCCTTAGGCTTGAAACATGCCCGCAAGATCACCAAAATTATGGACCATGCTTTGAAAATGAAAGTGCCTATCATTGGTATCAATGATTCAGGAGGTGCCCGTATTCAGGAAGGTATCGGAGCTTTAGCCGGTTATGGGGAGATTTTTTACCGCAACACCCTGGCATCAGGAGTCATTCCGCAGATTTCCGTAATTTTGGGCCCTTGTGCCGGAGGCGCTGTTTATTCCCCTGCGTTGACAGACTTTGTTTTTGTGGTGGAGAACATCTCCAAGATGTTCATTACCGGACCTAATGTGATTGAAACGGTGTTGGGTGAAAAAATATCCCAGGAAGATTTGGGAGGAGCACGCGTACATGCCGAAATTACGGGCAATGCGCATTTTTTTGCCCAAACTGAAATTCAATCTTTGAATCAGATCAAAGAGTTGATTGGTATGATTCCGCACAGCAATCAGAAAAAAGCTGAAAAGGTGGCTCCTAAAAAACCGACTTTCAATAAAAATCTTGAAAATATCATTCCCTCTGATCCCAAACAACCTTATGATGTGCGTGATGTGATTTATGCGCTGACTGATGAATCGAAATTCATTGAAGTACAAGAATTATGGGCGCCTAATATTGTGATTGGTTTTGGACGGATGAATGGTGAAACTATCGGTTTTGTTGCGAATCAACCTATGTATTTAGCCGGTGTACTCGATTGTGACGCATCAGATAAGGCTGCTCGTTTTATTCGTTTTTGTGACGCATTCAACATCCCCATTGTAACCTTGGAAGATATGCCGGGTTATCTNCCNGGAGTGGATCAGGAACATGCCGGAGTGATTCGTCATGGTGCGAAGATGTTGTACGCCTATTCTGAGGCAACTGTTCCTAAAATTACGGTGATTCTTCGCAAAGCTTACGGTGGTGGTTATATAGCCATGAACTCCCGTCACCTGGGTGCTGACTTTATGTTTGCCTGGCCCAGTGCTGAAATTGCAGTGATGGGACCGGAAGGAGCAGCCAATATCATTTTCCGTAAGGAAATCATGGAAGCCGAAGATCAGGATGCCATGCGTCAACAAAAGGTAGATGAGTATATCGAGAAGTTTGCCAATCCTTTTGTGGCTGCAGCCAAGGGTTATATTGATGCGGTAATTGAACCTTCAGAAACGCGTGATTTGGTGTTGCATGCTTTGGAGGTTTCCCAAAATAAATATGATCATCGTCCGCAGAAAAAACATGGTATTCCACCATTTTAATGGCGGTGTTCCATAAGTGCCCAACTGCTGCGTTATTTTCGATATTCGGGCTCAGTCACATACTTCAGTATGCTTCTTTNTCCTCAATCTCAGCGCCTTGCATTTGGACACATCTGAGACACCTTGCTGTTTTTAGTTGAATATTCGTTTTGAGACAGCCTCTTGATTGTTTGAGAGTTCCGAATTGTAATCTTTTCAAAAGGAACTCTTATAAAAGGAAATAAAAATTCAAAGTAGATTAAGTAGATTATTATGGCGAAAAAAAATAANGACTTGGTGGATTTTGCTGTAACTGCAAGAAAATATAAAACCAAGCTGACTGCTAAATATAAGCAAAGAAAACCGTGGGTAGATCCTAATCCCTATGAGGTTCAATCTCTTATTCCCGGGACCATTATTGAGGTTTCTGTAAAAGAAGGAGAAGTGGTGCAGGAGGGTGAACCCTTGCTCGTTTTGGAAGCAATGAAGATGATGAATCACATTCAAATGCCGTTCACCGCAAAAATCAAAAAAATCAATGTAAATGTAGGAGATAAGATTCCTAAAGATATGTTGATGATTGAATTAGAAGCGGCTGATGATGATGATGATGAAAAAAATGTAAATTAAGGAAGAATGTTTTTTTGAAGAATTGAGAGTATACTCCATAAACTGTATAAATTAAAAAAAGAGCTGTCCCAAAAAATAGAGGCAGCTCTTTTTTAATGCGTTATTAATTTAATTATTCAAATAAATCATCTTTATCTAAATCATTGATTGCATCTTTCCTTGTCCACAAAAAGAACAAAAAGTGAAAGAAAAGAATAATNCCCCAAATTAATGCAGTTATGTGAATGATGCTAATTTTTTCCGATTCAGAATTGAAACCAAATACAAACCATAATTNCGAAATTAAATTGTGTGATAAATAGGTAGCCAGGTGAAAACGAAAGCCGACGTCATAAAAAGGTAAGTACTCCCTGTCTTTTTTTCCGAAATACCATCCGGAAAAAAACATAGCCAAACCATATAAAAAGGCACTTAATATAACGATTGACATCGAGTCTTTGTCAATTCCATGGGAAAGAAAAAATCTGAAAATAATCGTCAAAAGGAGTGCTGTACCGGCAAATTTCAATAAATTTGGTGAAATTGTTTTCATTATTTTTAGAGATTTAAAAGTTTCTTGATTTCTTCTGAATAAAAAAGTTTAATGTTACGTTTTACAAATTCCAAAAAAAGTTCTTGTCCAAGGTCGGTCATAAAATAATATTTTCTGTCCGGTCCTTTGTTTCCTTTTCTCAGTTCATAGTCTAATACGTCGATTTGTTCATATTTACGCAACGCTCTGTACAGGCTTTGCTCTTCGCAAGTGATTGTNCCATTTGATTTTGTAATGACGAAATCCCTGATCTCATCCACATACATTTTATCCTCTTGCAAAGCCAAAAAAATCCATAAAGTAAGTTGCCCCTTTTTATAAGTCTCTTCCCAGGAATTTAGAAGTTCTTTTAATTTTTTTTCTCTCTTCATATATCAAACAGTCTAAATCAAGAAGCGCAAAACAAAGGTATAGCAATGTTTTTAAAT
>JGI24709J26583_10002182_pt1 | contig 16258 bp, 13 predicted proteins | sample BioPla2DNA1_FD_26583 | JGI IMG/M metagenome (IMG submission 26583) | reverse complement strand
CATTCGTTTCATCTTTTTTATAAGCGAGACGAATTCATCCTTATAATCATCCTTCGTAAGATCTATATTCTCCAGCGTATCCAATATCATATCGTATGAAGAATCCCCCTTCCAACTGCTGTCGCGAAGCAACATACCGAACATGGCAACGGCACTGGCAAATGAAAGATTCTCAGACGGTTCAAAGGCAAAACTACTCTCGTCAACAGGTACCGAAATAAGCTTGCTTGTATCTCCATCCGGTTCTTTATATCTGGCATTTATGGTAAACCACTCTTTGCTATCCGTTAGCACCTTCTCGGATTGATATTTTAAATCGCTTTCAGGAACCTCCTGCTCAGAATCAATTTCGGCAATTTCATATAGAGCTGTTACTCTGTGACCGGCTCCCATTTCTCCTGCATCCTTAGTATCATCGTTAAAATCCTCGGTATTTAGCAATCTGTTCTCATATCCTATTAGCCGATATCCCTTAATATATGCCNGGTTAAATTCGATCTGCAGCTTTACATCTTTAGCTACAGTAAATAGTGTTCCTCCCATCTCTTCCACGAGAACCTTCTTGGCCTCCAGTATCGAATCGATATAGGAGTAATTTCGCCTACATTTAGGTCACCGTCCGTTGCAAGAATCACCCTATTATTACCGCCTTCAATAAAATACTTTTCTGCTATTTCATATGCTCTAATGATTCCTGCAGAACCGGCTGTACTAAATGGTTCCATTTTTATAATTGTGCATTTGCACAGAAACTACACCCAAATTTTGGCACATCTGCATTGATTCGTCTTTTTGATTGTTATATAATTAACAATCATGGTGTTGTATATGCTGGGATTCCTATAAGAATCACAACATATATAGTAATGTTAGGAGGGGTTTACATGAAAGGCTGGTTGTTTACGAAGACAGGTGTGGCACCTAGACTTATTGAAAAAGAAGATCCCGTTGTAGTTCCGGGAGAGGTAATCATCGATGTGAAAGCTTCAGGATTATGTCATTCTGATGTAGCCGCACTGGAGGATCCGGGTTGGATGCCACTTATTAGTGCGGCTCCGGTTATTTTTGGACATGAATGTGCCGGAGTCGTTACCGAGGTTGGTGAAGGTGTTACTGATTTAAAGGTTGGCGATCGTGTAGGCATATGTCCTATGCATCCCGACACCGGTGCAGCGATTGGTTATTGTCGCGACGGTGGATACGCCACGAAGCTGTTAGTTCCTGCATGTCAGTGTGTCAAGTTACCTGATGAAGTGTCATTTATACAGGGCGCTGCCGCAACGGATGCCGGTATGACATCCTATCACGCTCTATTTGTGGAAGGCAAGGCCAAAGCCGGAATGAAGGTAGGTCTTATCGGTATTGGGGGATTAGGACAATTTGCGGCTCAGATGGCACTTATTGAAGGCTGTGAGGTGTATGCAGTGGATACAAGTCCCGCTGCCCGTGAGCTTGCCCGTGAGATAGGGTGCAAAAAGGTATATGAGAACACTCTCGATCTTAAGGAAGTTGAACCCGAGCTAATTGTTGACTATGCAGGCTTCGGTAAAACCACCGCCGATGCTCTAGAGGCAGTGGCATTTAGGGGCACAGTAGTAGTGGCTGGCATGGGTATTCTTGAGTCAACTGTCAGTACATACACAATGATTTTAAAGCAATTGACGCTTAAGGGAAGTAACGGCGGTACTCCTGAGGATATCAAGGGTGTTTATGAGTTCTTTAAGACAGGCAAACTAAATCCTCAGCTTACTACTATTCCGTTTGACCAAATCGATATTGGATTAGAGAAGCTAAAGAACAGAGAAGTAAAAGGACGTCTGGTTGCTGTGTTAGACTAGATTTTAGCTCTTATTGTCAAGCAAATAGAAATTACATAAAAGAAGGGCACAGAGCCGATCATCATCCAGAGAGGTTTCTGTTAGCTCTTCTATTTTTTTCAACCGATATAATAATGTATTACGATGGATATGTAATTTTGCAATTGTGGTTGAATGTCTGCACATTGATGTTATATATATTTTAAGAGTTTTAAGATACTCCGTACCGTTTTTGTTATCATAATTTTGCAAAATCCCTATGGCCGGATGAATATAGCTTAAAGAATCTATATTATCCCGTACATTGGACATTATATTCTCTAACACGAAGTCATTGTATATAAATATATTATCCTCAGGCTTGCATTTTCTACCAACGATAAGCGCCTGTTCGGCTTGGTATTTGTATGTCTGTATTGTAGAAAGATCATCAAATATATTACTTACCCCTGATTCCAGCTTATACATTGTCAACAGATAATCTATTTGTTTTACCCTTGTCTTTATGAAATCCTTGGGTGTAATTTTATCCTTGAGCTTCGTGACAAGAATATATAATCTATCTTCAATTACCGCCGCGTACATTGTGGGCTCTGTTTCGTCTACAATGTTTTTAACGTAATGAAGCGTGGTTTTATTTCTGTCACCGGCGGTGACTACTACACAATACCTTGGTGATAGGGTTAATCTAAGACTTTCAGTCCACCCTGAAAATTCCTTTTGGGTCTTAACTCTGCCTTGGAAAAGGTCACTGATAAAAGCCATTATAATAGCGTTTCGGGAGCTTCTATGATGGAAGTTCTTTTGCATTTCAATTCTGACTGCCTGGCAGACCAGCTGTAACAGCATTACATGAACTTCTGTGTATTCCCTGTTCGGAAACAAAACTCCGACATATCCCTCGACTACTCCGTCTATCTTAATGTTTCCAACCAATCTTGGAATATCCTTAACCAGACTTCGGTCGAACCACACAGGCATATCGCTGCTTTCGGACTCACTTATGATGGAATCCTCCAACAGCTGCCAGGTCATCTGAGGTGTCATCTCATGCTCGTCTAAGTATTCATCCCATATTGGATCACCTATGGCCTTATCTGGAAACTGAGCCAACTTCTTAAGCTCTGCATTAACAATGATAATAGGCATCCCAAATAGTTCATAGCCTACCTCGGCTATAGAGCTAAAGCCACCTCTTTCCAATGCATGAAACAGCTTCTTATAGGCCTCAGTAATAATATCCTCTTTCCTTTCTTTGCTCTCTTTATTCATAATTTAATGCCCCCTATTCAAACAACATGTACCGTGGCATATATATTATACCATTTTTTGAAAATAAATGCTTTATATTATGTTGGCATTGGGGTTATATGTTATAATATCCTAAATACCATGAGGTATTATGACATTTTATTATGAGTAGTGTATATGTCGGTATAATAAAGTGAAAGGAAATTATGTGATATGAATAAGATCTCTTACAAATCAATTTTATTAACAGCAGTTATTGTGTTAATGTGTATATTTAGTTGTGGATGTAAAGCAAAGAGGACACGCAATATAGCTGTAATCGAGCCTCTGGAGCAATCCCAGATATCCAGTCTGTCTATTAAAAGCAAGTATCTGGATAAGAATGTCCGCTTCATGATATACTTACCAAAGGGCTATGGGGATGGGACTGAATACCCTGTTTGGTATGGTCTTCACGGCTTTAGCATGAATGAAACCGCATGGATTAATCATGGAATAGCGGAGGCTGCTGACGAATTGATAGACGAGGGTATCATTGACCCCCTTATCATGGTGTTCCCATTCGTTAAGGATGCCACCCTTAAAGAGATTGAGGCAGACTTAGCAGACGATGGCAAACTGGGTGAGAGGAATATAGATAAATTTATTAGCCAAGAATTAATTTCATACATAGATTCGCAATACTTTACAATAACATCACAGGATGGCCGATTTATCGGAGGATTTTCTATGGGAGGAATGATGGCACTTAGAATAGCCTTCCATCATACCGATTTGTTCTCTAAGGTAGGAGGATATAGTCCGGGTGTTCTGTACAACGATTTTTCCGATAAACAGTTGGAGGAATGGTTATTTCCGAATGATAATATCGATGAGATAGACGATGTCGAAGCATTCGCAAAGGAGAAGGGATTTAACAAGCTTAATATATATCTAGATGCCGGAAATGAGAATGACCCTTTCGCAGTCGGGGTACAGTCCCTATACGAAGCACTTCAACGACGTAATATAACATCAGAGTTTATCATATATGACGGAGGACATTCGATACAGACAGAACTATTGAAGGATTATTTAATATTCTATACGGGGAAATAATTCGGTACCAGGTACGGAGTTCGGTACCTGGTACCCCTATTATTATTCTTCACGCTTCAAAACGATTAACTTGCTGTCATTGCTACCCAAGGTAAGATAATTTCCATCGTCTGAGATATATATTTTATTGGCAATAAAGCCTTCCTTAGGNTTTAACTCTTCTGATACCCAGCTTTCGCCTCCATCATTAGTCGTCAGACAGTAGGTTTTAGTCCCTTCACCGGGCACGATTCCTGAAAACACAATGATTCCATTATCTTCATCCGAGAAATTTATATCTGCTAAAGCCACGTTCGATTTATACAATCCGGGCTTCCCTTTCTCATCTATGACTCCATACTTCTCTAATTCAATATCCTTACTGCTCCAGGTAGAGCCGCCGTCAGAGGTTATAAATAACATGCCATTGGTGGACAATATATAACCATCCTCCGAAGTTCTTAGTGATATTGTGGCAATACTCTTTAAATCCTCCGGTAAATTCATCTCTGTCCAGGTGCTTCCGCCATCAATGGTCACAGCACATTTCTTATTNGTTGCGACCCATCCCGTATTTTCATCTACGAAGTCAATATCAAGATGTATGGAATTCAGCTTAGCATCACTAACCTCACTCCATGTCCTACCACCATCTTTAGTCACCCGTACATTGTTACCATTACCGCCAGTCCATGCCAGATTCTCATCAACGATATCCAGACAATAACGACACATAGAGCTGTTCACACTGTCAGGCCATGTTTCTCCCCCATCATAGGTATAGTGTATTTCCCCGCCAAATCCTACCGTTAATCCGTAGCTTTCATTGAAAAACCCTTCGATATTGGAAGAATGCTTTATATCGGTATCCACAACTACGGACCATTTAGCCGCTGATGCCGTGGTACGTTTCCCCCCGGAGCATCCCGCCAGNAGCATGACAGCTATAATATTAATTACTAATATAATACTTAATACTTTTCTTATCATAGTTTTCACCCTCCTTATCACATATTCTACAATCTGAGTGAAGGAGGGTGAATTGCCAATCGGTAATAAAATACTGCTTATCGGAAATTTATCAGCCTTCGAACTGACTTCTATATTCTGACGGTGTACAGCCAACGTATTTTTTGAAGGATCGAAGAAAATGAGCATTATCTTTATAACCGGCTCTTTCCATTATTTCGTTAATAGTCAGATAGGTTTTTCGTAAAAGCGAGCATACTATCTGTATTCTGAGATTAAAAACATATTCCATTACGGTTATACCCATGACAGATTTAAACTTTTGATTCAATGTGGTTTTATTTGTATGAAAATACTTAGTTATATCCTCCATGGTAATCTTATCAAGACAATGGACATTAAGCCAGTTAATGACACCGCTAATCTCATCATTTATCGCCCCAAGATAAATATTATTATATGCTTCATTCCCATCATAAATGGTATTGGTAAGCAGAAGCAGCTCTATAAAGTAAGAACGGCTGCGGCATGGCCAGAAATGATCTCTCTGCTGTGTCAATTCTTCATCTGTCAGGTGAATCAGCTGAGAAACTCTATTGCCAAGATAACGATTGGTTGCACAAGCTCCAATGTAGGATTCAGTCCTTTCAAAAAAGGGCCTGAAAAAATATGCATCTTCACCTAACGTGCTTTTCCAATCCTCAATACTGTCAAAATCAATATATCTTTCGAAACAGCTGGGTTCAAAATACATAACGTCCAGCTTAAGATCTACCGCATTATTTATTTCGACATCATCGGATTCATTGAGGCACAAAATCATAGGACTAATAATAATCTGGCTTTTTTGGCCGTTTCTTAATACTCCATAGCCTTCCTTTACATATACAATCCTATATCTGTCATTCGGACAACTGTCGTCCGTTTCGTCAACATCCCTTTCACAGTAGATTTTAACCTCCCGTCCGGGATGTATCTCCTTACCTATTGTGGTAAATTTTAAATTCCCCATAGCTTCCCCCTTATATATCCTCTTACTATGAAATATCCCATTTGGCTCTGCTGCCCTTTTCTCCCTTTGTGACAACAAGCTTTGTGCCAATCTGAGCCTTTAGCTCGGTGACATGGGATATAATTCCCACCAATCTTTTGCCTCCCGATAATTCATTGAGTATCTTAATTGCCTGCATTCTCGTATCATCGCTTAATGATCCGAAACCTTCATCTATAAACATGGTATCAATATGTATGCTTCCGGCATTGTTTTGAATGATATCCGACATACCGAGAGCCATTGACAGAGCAGCCATAAATGATTCCCCGCCCGATAATGTCTTCACATCACGAACCTGGTCATTCACCAGACTATATACATCCAGGTCAAGTCCCACTTCTCCTTGCCCCGATAAGTCCTCCATATCACGGCATTTAAGTATAAACTGATTGTTGGACATCGTATATAATCTCTTGTTGGCCTCATGAAGGATCATGTTAAAATATCTTCTCTGAATGTATGTCTGGAAATTAAGATGTCTGCCGCTAAGCTTGCCATTGGCCGTATCTGCCAATCTGCTTATGGCACTAAAGATCTTCATGATTTTTTCTCTGTCATTTGTAAGCCTGCTTACCTTAATATAGACTTCCTCATTTCTTGTACGGATTCCGTATATGTTCTTGCTTTCCTCCTCTAGCTGCTTTCTAAGCTCATTGAGTTCATTTTGCTTCAGCACCAATTCATCTGTCTGTATTCTGAACTTATCCTTGGTCTGCTCCCTATAGTTCTCGATACTTGTATTATTTCTTATGACCTCTTCCCTATATTCCTGATCTAAATTATGCAATTCTTCAATCTGCTGAGGGCTTAATATAGCCTCCCTATATTCATTAATATCCGAAAAGCCTTGCCTTGAAAGCTCGTTGTTTAGCTCTGTCTCTGATTCTTTGGTTTCCTTTAATAATCTACTGTAGCTTTCCTCCTCAGTCTTAAGGTTTCCTTTTTTCTTATTTATTTCATTTGTTATAGCTTGATAAGCTTCTGCTGCGGCCTCCTTTGCCTCAGACAATTCCTTCAGCTGTGACTCGGCTACTAATAACTCTTTCTCAGCATGGGCCTTNCTTTCATATATCAAATCCTTTTTAAGACTGTCTATCTTGGTATCAAGCTTTATGAGACTTGCAGCCACTTCCTGCCTCGCCTTATCGGCTTCCTCCTTATTCTTCTCATAGGACTCCAATAATTTCTCCAGTTCCTTAATTCGAATTTCGTTGGAGGAGAATAACATCTTCGCCTCCTCTGCCTTAGCTTTATTGTCCGTTTTTTGCTTAAGCTCAATAATACACTGATCTAACAGACTCTTTATATTGTATTCAGATATATTATCAGAGTTAATTGTGTCATCGACAAGCCTTCTTCCCTCAAAGACTGTAACCTCAACCTTCTTTTCATAGTTTTGCTTTGCCTTCTGAAGCGCTTCATATTTTTGTTGCATTGCACCGAACGACTCATCCATTTCGTCCTTAGCAGCCCGCAGCTCGCCTTCATCAATAACTCGATCATGATATTCTGCTTTTTGAGGATGAGATGTAGAACCGCAAACAGGGCAGGCTTCACCTTCCTTTAGGTTTGCCGCCAGAATTCCCGCCTGTTCTTCTATGAAGCTATGGTATAACTTCTCGTACTGATTTTTTTTATGCTCATAAGAATCGTGTTCTTTCTTATGTTCTATATCTGCATTTTCATAGGCGGTTCGTAACTGATTAACAGAAGCAATGGATTTAATAAGCTCTTCCAATGCTTCCTTTCTTTCTGTTAATCTGTCCACATCATGCTTAAGCTGTGTGTACTTATCCGCGACACTCTTAAGCTCCTCCTGTTGTCCTGATAATTTANCCCTGCTTGTCCTCACTTCATCTATAAGCCTGATAACCTTGTTATATTCTTCAACCGCTCTAGTATTACTTTCCTTCAGAGCAGTCATTTCATCGTTATATCTATCAAGCTCCTCATATTTAGGAAGCAGATTCTTAATGGAGCTGATTCCTGAGATAAGTCCCGGACTCTTCTTCCTGTGCACATCTTCCTTCTGCTCCTTATCCTTCTTTAGACTCTCCAATCTCTCCCGATTTTCATCAAGCCAGTTCTTAATATCCGAGATTCTACTCTTACATTCACTTAAGTCCCTTTTCTTACTAAGGAAAGCTTCCTCCTTGGACACTACCGCCTGAGCTTTTCTGGCCTTATCGGCTCTTAGCCTGATTTGGTTCATTTCGCTCTTTCTCTGCTCCAACTCTTGCTTTTTTATAATAGCTGCCTCTAGGGCGTCGAAAAGTCTGTTGTTATCCTCGGCCTGTTGAATCTTAGTGTTAATATTCCCCAACTTTATATTGTTATCATCTAAAGCTTTCTTTACCTCATCTTCCTTTTCCTTTGCTTCATCTATAATCATATTTATAAGCTCTAACTGCTTATCCGAATCGGTCTCCGTAAACCGCGGCATATCCTCCCACAGCGAATGTAATTTACTGTCCTTTATGCACCTGATATCCTCTGTCTCACGGATAATATCCTTCTTGTTATCCTCCAGCTGTCCATATATGGACTTGGCTCTTAATTTTAACTCCTCCTCGATCTGCCAATAGATTCTGGTGTTAAATATCTTGGTAAATATTTCTTTTCTTTCCCTGGAGGATGCGTGAAGCAGTTTAAGAAAGTCACCCTGGGCAATCATTGCAATCTGTGTAAACTGATTCACATCCAGACCTATTATACTGATTATTTTTTGATTGGTTTCCTTTATCTTACCGTCATATTCCTTGCCGTCAGGCATAATAAGAGTGACCGTCGGCTGATCTGTGGTCATCGTGTAATCTCCGTCCTTATTTCTTCTCTTACTTCTGCGTACCTGTCTGGGACTTCTGATTATCGTATATGTATTTCCACGGTATGAAAAACTATACTCCACATATGTTCTCGTATCATCGTCGGCATATTGACTGCGCATCATCTCACCGTTACGCTTGCCTCCGCTGGTTTCATCATATAGAGCATAGGTTATGGCATCGAATATAGTGGTTTTTCCTGCTCCGGTATCACCTGTTATAAGAAATATTCCGTTATTTACTTCTTTAAAATCAATAACTTCTTCGCCGGCGTAGGAACCGAAGGCTGACATCTTAATATATAACGGTTTCATCTATTCCTCTCTCCTGTAGCTTATTTATAACATCAATCATAATGCTCTCTTCTTCACTGCTCATTGGAACTCCCTGCATTTCCTGATAGAATTGCTTAAATGCCTCAAGGGGATCAAGTACTGCGGCTTCAAGGTCTTCCGCCTCAAGCCGTGCTCTGGTTCTGCTGTTGTCGATCTTAACCTCAAGGATATGGTCGTAATGCTCTTCTAATTGATCCTTAGGTCTATATATCTCATCCTCATCGGTTATGGTTATACTTATATAATCATGTCTGTTGGTATCGGTAGCCCTACTGATAATATCACTTATAAGGCCCTTCTCGCTTCTGACATCCCTGATTGGATAAAGGGGAATTCTATCTATAACCGGCTCCGAGCCTTTGTCATTAAGAGTTACCATTGTAATGGCCTTAACATGCTTTTCCTCACTAACAGAATATTTTAATGGGGTTCCGCTGTATCTGATATGTTTCATCCCTATGCTTTGTGCTCCGTGAAGATGTCCCAATGCCACATAATCAAAGTCCTTTACCGCTTCTATATCCACGCTGTCTATGCCTCCGACGGTTATATATACCTGCTCAGAGTCACAGGTCTCGGGAGATACATCCCCTGATATATAAAACTGATGGGATATCAGCACATTTCTTTTACTGTAGTCAATATTCTCTCTTTTAATAAGCGCCTTAACAGCACTGTCATAGCTTGTTACAATGCCCTCATCAAACAAATGTCGGACATGACCGGGTTTTGTAAAGGGAAGCATATAGAAATTTACATCACCATACTCATCCTTAAGCACAATCTTTTTCAGGTATTCATCTTCATTACCGGGGGACTGTACCGAAATAAATATATTCTCCTTCTCTAGGAAGGCACTGGCATAATTCAGTCTTTCCGCAGAATCGTGATTACCCGCTATAATCAGAACCGGAATATCAGGCTTTAGTTCAGACATATCATTAAGAAAACGGTTAAATATCGTATAGGCTTCAGCCGAAGGAACCGTTTTATCATAGATATCGCCTGCAATTATCAGAGCATCTGGCCTTAGCTCCCTGGCTCTGTCGACTATCTGCGCCAGTATGGCTATCTGGTCATCCTTCATATTATAGAAATGGAGTTGCTTGCCTATATGTAAATCAGAGATATGGAATATTTTCATAATACCCTCCCTAAAGTATAGGTATTTAATATATAATCAGCATTAATCATCGCTCTTATGATATTTTATCATATTAGTCCGTGAAAATCAGCATAATTTATATGGTATGTCTCTGTAATGGCAAAATCTAAAAATGCTCCGTAGATGACTACAACTTCTGTAATTCGTCTATGGAGCACATTTATATTTGTGTGTTTTATAATGATGTTTATTTTATAATCTGTCCAGGAACTTCATATCCTCATCGTCAAAAACAAAGTCCACATCTGCATTGGATATGATACGTTCCTTCTTAGTCGATTTTGGAATGACAACCATATCCTTCTGTAGACAATATCTGATACATAGCTGGGCTGTGGTCACGTTATATTTGGAAGCCATCTCCACAATAGCCTTATCATTCAAAATTCTGCCGGTTGCCAAAGGAGAATAAGCTGTAATCAGTATTTCATTTTTATTGCAGTAATCTACCACTTCCTCCTGCCTGTCGCCGATATGAAAGCGTATCTGATTCACCATAGGAACATACTTACACATGGCAAGAATCGGCTCCGTATGCTTAGGCTCGAAATTAGATATGCCGATCGCCTTCACCTTGCCGCTGTCATAGATTTCTTCGAATGCCCTCCAGCAGTCTATATTGCCCACGGTGCAGTCCCGACCGATATCACTCCATGGCCAGGGAGCATGAATAAGGTAGAGATCAATATAGTCCATATCAAGACTCTTTAGTGACTTTTGGAAGCATTCGTGAGCTATATCATAGCCCTTCATCTGAGCAGGAAGCTTTGTTGTCACAAATATATCCTCTCTGGGTATGCCGGAATCCTTAATGGCTCTTCCGACACTGGCTTCATTACCATATGCCATGGCTGTATCAATATGCCTGTAGCCTGCCTCTAAAGCCCATTTGGTAGAATTATAGGCCTCCTCGCCCTCGGGAATCTGCCAGGTTCCAAGCCCAAGCTTAGGCACTCTTATACCGTTCTTTAATGTAAATGTATCTTTTAAAATCATATGAATCAGCCTCCTTCGATATTTGGTACCAGGTACCGTACCAGGTACGGTACCTGGTACCGATTTAACCGTCCCGATTTAACCCAGTACAATTCCGGTTATAATGAAATAGAATATCAGCGATATGGCATCGACTATGGTGGTAATAAAAGGACTAGCCATTACGGCAGGATCAAAGCCAATCTTCTTTGCCAACATCGGAAGAGAAGACCCAACCGTTTTCGCAATTATTACAGTTATCAACAATGTGCTGCTTACTATAAGTGATATATTGAATCCTACTTTATCTAATAACATTAGCTTAGAAAAATTAACGATAGCCAGAGTTAAACCGCTTAGTATTGCTACCTTGGACTCCTTCCAGAGAACCTTGAAAATATCATTAAACTCCAGCTCATGTAACGACAGTCCACGGATAATGGTTACTGATGATTGACTTCCCGAGTTTCCTCCGGTATCCATGAGCATAGGAATATATGCGGTAAGAATTACATATGTCTGAAGAGCATTTTCAAAGCGTGTTATTATCATGCCGGTAAACGTAGCAGATATCATAAGTATAAGCAACCAAGGCATCCTGCTCTTCCATATATCAAAGGTTGTCTTTTTGAGATATGGCGTATCTGAAGGTGTTATAGCTGCCATCAATTCGATATCCTCCGTGGTCTCCCTCTCTAATACGTCCCAGGCATCGTCAATGGTGACAATACCTACCAGCCTGTTATCATTATCTACTACCGGTATAACAGTCAGGTCATATCTACCGAACATATTGGCTACTTCCTCCTGGTCCTCGAATGTATTTACCGAAATTACATTCCTGTCCATTAATTCTTCAATAGTATTACTGTCCTCGGATAAAACGATAGTCCTAAGGGTGATATAGCCAATCAGGGTATTCTTGTTATCGGTGACATAGCAGGTATCAATTGTCTCACTATCAAGACCAATCCTTCGTAACTTAGCAATAGCCTCAGCGATTGTCATATTGGAACGCAGGCTGACAAACTCGGTCGTCATTATGCTTCCGGCCGAATCCTGAGGATATTTCAGAATCTGATTTATGGTTTTACGGGTATTTTCTGTCGAATGTTTAAGAATTCTCTTTACAACATTGGCAGGCATCTCTTCGACAATATCCACCATGTCGTCAATATAGAGCTCGTCTATGACTTCCCTAAGCTCTTTATCCGAGAAGCTATCGATAAGGGCTCTCTGCCTATCCTTATCCATCTCGACGAATGTATCTGCCGCCAGGTCCTTTGGTAAAAGCCTAAACAATAACAGAATGTTTCTGTCATGAAAGTTATCCAGAAGCATGGCCAAGTCATAAGGATTAATATCCGAGATTTTTTCCTTAAGAGCTTTGTAGCTTTTTTGCTCGATCATATCTATTATGTCTTGTTCAAAATCAGTTATTTTAGCCATAATCCACTCCTTCCCAGCATAACTAAAGTATCATGATTGATACTCGCCACCATGCCCGGCAGGAGTTAGGCATCATATAAATGAAGCGTCTATATCAATGAACACATCTTTAGTTATGCTTATATTTTTAGTTTTTAATACTTTAAGTGCTATTATGCTGCTACAACTACCGTCAGCATCCATTACTATATTCGCTCCTTTCATCTTATTTGCATATTTTGCCTACCATTAATAGTCTATCTTCTTAATAAAAACATGTCAAGCTATTACATAAGCAAAAAAAGAATAAGGCCCTATATTAATAGTGACCTTATTCTTCTCGGTATTTTTCTGTCAGACATGTAAGTCAATTTGTATTATAGTCCGTGGGGAGAGGTATTGAGCTATAATTTATTTGAGTATCCTGTCAAACAATTGGCCCGAGGGATATACTCCCTCTTTATCCAGGAGCTGTTCCATCCGTATAGCCTCATTCCATTTAACTGCCCTTTCGCTTCTTGCCACAGAACCAACCTTTAATTGTCCTGCATTAGATGCGATAGCCAGATGAACTATTGTTGAGTCCTCGGTCTCACCTGAACGAGCAGAGATAACCGGCAGATAGCCGTTATTCTTAGTGAACTCTATTGCGTCCAGTGTTTCTGTTATGGTACCGATTTGATTCATCTTAATTAGAACAGCATTACCAACGCCTCTGGTCAGGCCTTCCTTTATTCTTTCTATATTGGTCGTAAAAATATCATCACCAATAATCTGAACCTTATGCCCAAGCTTTTGGGTTAGAATCTCCCATCCTTTCCAATCCAGTTCGGAGCAACCGTCTTCAATCGAAATGATGGCATACTTATCTACCCAATCGCATAACAGTTCAACGAATTCCTCTCTGGTAAATTCCTTATTCTCAAGAGTAAATCTATATACCTCTTTTTCTTTATCGTAAAACTCACTGGATGCTATATCAAGTGCAATACAGATATCTCTGCCCGGTTCATATCCTGCTTCCTTTATTCCTTCTGTCAGGAGAATTAATCCTTCTTCATTGGACTTAAAATCTGTCGGCCAAAAGCCACCCTCGTCGGCAACGGAAAGAGGTTTGCCATGACGTTGAAATACCTTCTTTGTAGCATTATAGATATTGACCACCATTTCATGGGCTTCGGTAAAATTTTTTGCACTCATGGGAATAACAAGGTAGTCCTGTATATCAATTGAATCCACGGCATGGGCGCCTCCTCCGAGTATCTGTATCATAGGTACCGGAAGGGTTTTTGCATTGGCACCGCCAAGATAGCGAAACAGAGGTTCACCCTTGGCATTTGCAGCCGCATGAGCGATAGCCATAGAGCATCCCAGTATGGCATTTGCACCAAGCTTGCTTTTGTTTGGAGTATTGTCCAGTGCAATCATCAAATTATCAATTTCTACCTGATGAGTTGCATCCATACCCAATAAAGCGGGAGCCAAAACCTGATTAATATTTTCTATTGCCTTTTTAACGCTTTTACCGCCAAGGTATTCCGGGTCCTTATCCCTAAGCTCGAGAGCTTCATACATACCCGTGGATGCACCGGAGGGTACTGTGCCTCTTCCCACAGCACCTCCTTTTAGAATAACATCCACCTCTACTGTAGGGTTAGCTCTGGAATCAAATACCTGTCTGGCAATTACTTTTTGAATTTCATATTGAGACATATTTACCTCCTGGTTTAGCCTAGTCAAAATTATTTGCATTCAGTTCGTAATCAGCTTAGGTTATCTAAAACAAGCTTAATAACCTTCTTATAATCAACGATTTTCTCATTAATTATGGTAAAGCCTAACTTTCTTATTAAATCCTTATCGGAATCATCTGTTATATACTCAGCCGGTGACTTACCGTCAACACGGGCAATCATCAACAAGGAGAGAGTTCTTACATAGCTGTTTTCCAACTGCTTTTTATCCATATAGTCCATTTTGTCAAAATATATTTCCAGCATATAGCCAAGCATGTTTAAATACGAAGGAGCATATTTTTTATTCTTAACAGCCTTTAGAATAAAATGATTTGAGAAGAATGCCACATCAAAGGCAGGATGGCCGTAATGAGCCACTTCAAAATCCAGAATCCAGATTTTACGGTTACCGTTCATTATATTCTTTGGACTAAAGTCACCATGCACCAGTGATATTTTATTATCCATCATATCACTTATTACTTCCTTCGCAAACTGATCCAACTGCGGATATTTACCTACTATGAATTCAATATATGGAGATATTCTCAAATTATAGAATACCTCTTTGCTGTCGAAGTCTTTGGCGACCTTACTGTCTCTTGAGCAGACGTTATGAACCGTCACCAAGGATTCAATAGACTTTCTAGCCACTTCAAAATCTAATAAGCCTCCCAGAAGATCCGCTTTCCACATGGTGCAGTCCTCCGGAGCTGCTTCTCTGCCGTATATATAGTTCTCGTCATCATAAAAATACACTTGAGGAGCATTTTCCGGCATCAATTGGTGGTATATAGCATTACTATCATACTCAACCTTCATACGGTTCGGGTCACAAAGCCAGGTTTCCTTAACCTTAAGCTGCGCCAAAGCCTGTTTAATAATCATAGGCTTATCCTTGGCATATACGAAGGCCACTGTTCCGGAAACGCCACCCTTACAGTAATTGATTGAGTAACCGTCTTCCTACGCTTATGCTTTGACAGCAGTTCCTTCTTTTTGTATTCATACTTATTGACGGCTACGGAAGCCCATGAGGTGGCGGCAATATTGATTATAATGGCAAGTAGTATAAACGGACTCGCCAGTCCAATAAATACCGAAAGCAATAAAATCATAAGAACAAGCTGAGGAATCTGAAACATCCTATGATAGATTAATTCCACTCCGCTGTTATTATCGTTCGTGGCATCGAATGCCATGGCACGTTCTTCAAAAAATGCAGCCGATTCCATATATTTATAATCCATATTCAGAAGCTTGACTATCATTTCCCTGACGTAATCAATTCTGAGTGCGGTCATCTTAGGATGCGAAATATAACTTAACCATTCCTGAAGAAAGTTAAAAATCGCACCCGCTGCAAAGAATGCCAATACAATCCATAGGATACCCCATCTATTTGGAGCAGGTCCTGTCAGATAATCGATTAAGACCTTCGGTAATGCGATTGACAGCAGAGGTACTATAAGTGCCGTTAATGTAAAGCATGCGCATACTACAAAGACACTCTTATCATTTACCCTGATATTATTAAGCAATCTTAATATAATCTTTTTATCGCTCTTTCTCATAAAGTCCTCCTCAACCCTTTTATATTGCCTCTCGTAATTATAGCATATAAAT
>JGI24709J26583_10002175_pt1 | contig 16282 bp, 13 predicted proteins | sample BioPla2DNA1_FD_26583 | JGI IMG/M metagenome (IMG submission 26583) | reverse complement strand
TTTACAATACCTCTGTAGGCTTCCTTCCTCCAATCCGACTTATCAGAAGAACCTGAATAGCCTACATTTGCCTTTACCCATTTGTATATTTCATATGCGATTTCTCTTTTTGTCATTCCCTCTTCTGTTATTTTATCCAGAATCGGATCTACCTTTGAATAAAGCATTTCATCTGTAATACTAAGCGGTTCAACAGTTATAGTTGCTGATTCCTTCGTTTTGTTCCCTGACGAGTCCTCGGCTGTATAGTAAACCTTATAGGTACCCACCTTGTTGAGATTCACTTGACTTGAATCTATTTGAAATTTTACGTCAGTATCTTTATTGTCCTTAACACTTACACCCTTTCTATAAGACACTGTATCGCCCTCATATACGGTTTGATCCTTTATGCCGTAGAATATAGGCGGTTCGGTATCAAGCATTACATTTAACAGGGATTTAACCTCTGTCTTGTTGCCATAGTAATCTTCAACTATAACAGTAACTTCCTGATAACCGGGTGTATCAAAGTCCGGTTCTTGGGCAAATGAAACCTTATACGCCGATATATCGATTACATCCTCAACAAAATCAATCGGCATTAAAGTATCTCCCTGCCAAACTTCCTTATTTACAGGAGAAGCGATTGGCGGTGTGGTATCTACCACTTCAATATTAGAGCTTAATATTTTACCGTCCACTTCGATCTGTATAGGATGAACCGTCGGCTTGCTTATGTCAAGAGCTGATATATCCGATATAACCATAACACTTATTACATTGTTATCCACAAAATCCTCCGGCTTTACATCCAGTACGGTTCCTGCTTCTACCTGAACAGAGCTTTTTACTTCAAGGACTGTAAGCTTAGACTCTATAATACTAATATTATTGCCTGAATCCTTAAGTGCTATTTTTATATTCTTCTCTCCCGGTGTGGATGTATCGGGTTCAGATATAAAGGATGCTTCAACATCGGTCGCATCAATCACATTATCAATAAAATCAGATGCATTTATCTGCTCATCCAGTAGTGCAATAACCTCTACAGGCTCAGCTGTAGGAGGTATTGTATCTACCACCTCAAGATTTGATGTAAATACCCTTCTATTAACCTTAATTTGAACTTCATAAACGCCGGGAGAACAAAGGTCAATACTATCTATATCCGTAATAAAGCTTGCTGCTTTGTCCTTATTTAGCATAAACTCCGAAACATCAACAGAATGTGTACCGGCTTCAATTGTTACCGCATTGACAACCACCGGTCGCATTTCAATATAGACAAGATAAGCTGCTGCTGCCAAAGACATCAAGCTTAATAGTATTACAGATATCTGTGCTATACGTTTTCTCCTTCTCCTTCTTTTCATGATGCCTCCATACACAACATTAGACTATACATTCATTATTTTATAGTAATCTTAAAATAATAGATTGTCAATACAGCTATAAAATCTATATAATAAGACGCTGTTAATTAATATTCGGTTCGATTATTTACTGATCTTTCTTATTATATTATTTACGCAATTTATCATTTTATAATTACATGTAATTAAAGCTAATGCGACATAGTTCACCATTATTCTTGCTTCTGCATAATATATAATATCACATTATTCTTAATCTGATTACCAATATTTTAAGGAGATGATTTTATGAGCTGCCATGATTTCAGAAATTGCAGACGCAATATAAGGGGACGTTTTGATCCTTTCGATGGTAGGTTTGATGACAGAAGATGCTGCTTTCATGTTAATTGGGGTTCATGTACAGGAAGCAGGTTCTGCCATAGACGACATCCATTCAGACAAAAATTTCGCTGGCCCTATTAACATTATCAGAATATCGTATGGGATTACTTTCCGGTAAGCAGATATATGCATATTAATCATATGCGTACAAAACAATATTATTCTCTTTACTTTAACACTGTATAATGTTAAAATTATAATATGTGAATATATCACTAATTGATAATAGAAAGGAGTCCTAACGATGAGCAAAACCATCAGAACCCCTGCTGTTGATCGATTATTTGAAGCTATACTTAGCTTAAAGGATTCTGAAGAGTGTTATATTTTTTTTGAAGATATCTGTACTGTGAATGAGCTGTTATCCTTATCTCAAAGATTTGAGGTTGCCAGAATGCTGCGCCAGCAAAAAACCTATCTTGAAATTGCCGAAAAGACAGGAGCCTCTACTGCTACTATTAGCCGTGTAAACCGCTCCCTCAATTACGGTAATGACGGTTATGATATGGTGTTTGCACGCATGAAAAGCTTCAATTCTACAAAATAATAATATAATCAAAAGGCTGTTTCATCACTTATGAATGTTGAAACAGCCATTATTATCATATTCATAATTATTTATTTTTCATTCTTATTATTATTTTTAACATTATTCTTTTTTGCGTTTTAAGTGATTACCGGTTTTTTAGAATTATTACCTTCCTTGCTGTTATTAGAAGCTTCCTTATCATTTAATCTCTTAGCAGATTTTAATGAATTATCTATAAGCTGTTCAATAACATGCTTTCTCATATACACATCAAAGCACAGAATACATATAAATGAAAACAGCGACAGAAAATCCCGATCCTCTTTATTCTTGACAAATTCAAAGGATTCCTTGGCTTTTGTCATCTTTCTGATCATATCCTTCGTCAGAGCATCCGTTTGTTCCTTCTCGAGTCTGAATATTTCTTCATAGATTTTCTCCAGACCGATATCGGACTTACCGCCATAGAATCTCTCTGTCAGAGGATTGAATATGCTTTGGATATCGCTGATAGATAATATATTTTTAAAATAATAAATAAATATAAGAAGGAACATGTGCTCCTTAGTATATTTCTTCTTAATCGGAGGAGGAAGCAGTTCATTCTTGGTATAATTATTTATCATGGTCTTTGTAAGAAGCTTGTCCTCACTATACCTTTTGGATGATTTCAAGTGCTTGTCCATAAAGGTCGTGACCTGATCCATGTATAAATCTATGTTGGGTATATCATCCGGCATTATATATTTAACATTCTTTAAATCATTTATCAGGCTGGAGATATACTCCTCTTTCGATGCGTCCAATTTACTCACCTCAAAGCTTATTATATAGTATTCGATACTAGATGTCAAAGCAAAAATAATGATGTATAGATGCGTAAAATCATATAAAATATGAGGTTGTCTTGAAACAGATACTGCAGCGTGCTATACTTGTTTTATGCTTTTTTGCATAATACATATGGACAGGCAGGTAGATACATGAATATACTTGATACTCTTAATCCCGAACAAAAACGGGCCGTACTGCATGACAAAGGACCCCTTCTGATACTGGCCGGGGCAGGCTCAGGAAAGACCAGAGTCCTGACTCACCGGATAGCATATCTTATTGAACACAGGAATGTAAAGCCTTGGAATATCCTTGCTGTTACATTTACAAATAAAGCAGCCCGAGAAATGAAGGAAAGGGTGGACCAGATAGTAGGCTATGGTTCGCACGACATCTGGGTAAGTACATTTCATTCCACATGTGTAAGAATTCTAAGACGTTTCATTGACAGAATCGGCTATGAACGCAGCTTCTCAATATATGATACAGATGATTCAAAGACCCTGATGCGTGAGGTCTGCAAATATCTTGATATAGATACTAAGCGGATACCTGAAAAAAGCATACTTAGTGCAATATCAAGGGCTAAGGACGAGTTGATTACTCCCGAGGAATTTGAAAAAAGTGTTAACGGAGATTATATGTTAAAGAAGCAAGCCGAAGCCTACAAGGAGTATCAGAAGCGTCTTAAAGCAAGCAATGCTCTGGATTTTGATGATTTGATTACTAAGACTGTAGAGCTGTTTATGACGGATAAGGAGGCTCTGACTTATTATCAGGACAGATTCCGTTATATCATGGTAGACGAATATCAGGACACCAACACCGCACAATTTCGCTTAATTCACCTTCTGGCTTCAGGCATAAATGAGCAGGGAAAGAGAGAATATAATCTTTGCGTTGTCGGCGATGATGACCAAAGCATATATAAGTTCAGAGGTGCCAATATCCAGAACATCTTAAGCTTTGAGAAGTCATTTCCCAATACAAAGATCATTAAGCTTGAGCAGAACTACCGTTCAACCAAGAGTATATTGGATACTGCCAACGAGGTTATAGCTAACAATATCGGTCGTAAGGACAAATCCCTCTGGACAGATAATGAAAAGGGTGAGCCTGTAAGCTATACTCAATTTGAATCAGATATTGAAGAGGCTGACAGTATCACAAGTGAAATTAGGAGAATTGTTGAGAATAACGGTGCAAGCTATAATGATTTTGCCATCCTATACAGAACCAATGCTCAGTCCCGTATATTTGAAGAGAGACTGATACAAAAGAACATTCCCTATAAGATAATAGGGAGCGTGAATTTCTATGCCCGTAAAGAAATTAAGGATATACTTGCGTATATGAAGACCATAGATAACGGTCTTGACAATATCGCCGTAAAGAGAATAATCAATGTACCACGCCGTGGAATTGGTATGACAACTATAGACAGGGTAAATGACTATGCTCTTCTTAACGGCATAAGCTTTTATGAAGCACTTGTCCGTTCGCAGCAAATTCCGGGTTTGGAGCGTTCTTCTTCAAAAATTATGTCATTTGTCAGTATGATAGAGGGGCTGCGCACGCAGCTGCATCAGAAAAACTATAATTTGGCCGAATTGATAGATGATATCTTAGATGCTACCGGATATCTGAGAGAATTAGATGCCGAGGGTACGGATGAGGCAAGAGATCGTATATCAAATATCGATGAACTTGTAAATAAGCTGGTTACATATGTAGAAGAAGCCGAAGATACTCCTACCCTTAGTGGATTCTTAGAAGAGGTTGCTCTGGTATCTGATATAGACAGCTTTGATGAAAGTGCGGATAATATCGTGCTTATGACACTTCATAGTGCAAAGGGCTTGGAATTTCCTTATGTTTATATGTGCGGGATGGAGGAAGGCATATTTCCCGGCTACATGTCCATCTATGCAGATAATCCGCAGGAGGAAATCGAAGAAGAAAGACGGCTTTGTTATGTGGGAATAACCAGAGCCATGAAGCGTCTGTCATTATCAGCAGCAAAGCAGCGTATGTCGCGGGGTGAAATGTCATATAACAAGCCATCCCGTTTCATACACGAGATACCAAGATATCTTATGAAGGTAAATGTACCCGATAATGAACCTACAAAATCATTTGCTTTTAATAAATCATCCTTATTCTCCGAGTATCGCCAGTCTCAGAAGAATTATAAGCCATTTATAACTCCTGAGCCAAGGCACTTTGCAGGAAGCAATCTGACAAAACCGGAATATGGTATCGGCGATAAGGTAAAGCATGTCAAATTCGGAATCGGCAAGGTTACCGACATAACCATGGGAGGTAAAGATTACGAGGTTACGGTAGATTTCGAAAGATACGGCATAAAAAAGCTACTGGCATCATTTGCGAAATTAACCCTTGCAGATTAGTAATTGAAGAAATCATTGAATAAAAAATGGTGAATAAAAAACCGTACGTTAAGAAATTATATATTATAGTAATTTCCTCTTTGATATGTTATACTATATACAGAAAGTTCATAATAATGAAATAATTAACATGAAAGGAAGTGCTACGATGGCTAATAAATTTGATGACTTTTTAAATGCGATAAAAATGGGAGAGCTTATGCACAGGAAAAGCCCTGCTGAAAAGAAAAAGAATACCTTAGTATGCATACTTGCTATAATCGGAGCCATAGCAGCGATTGCTGCCATTGCATATGCTGTTTACAGGTACATGAATCCTGATTATCTCGAAGATTTTGAAGATGACTTTGATGAATATGAAGAAGATGACGAAATCATAGAACCTGTTCAGGAATAGTTTATAAAAGGTGACAGGCACTGTTAACAAATTGTGAACATTTTTGTTCACAATTTGTTAACAGTGCCTGTCACCTTTTATATCATCACTTCTTCAATGCTTTTTCAGCATAATCTGTAATTACAATATCTTCATAGGGTACACGTTTTGCAAGCTCACCGGCATCCTCCAAGATATCCTGCAGCAAAGTCAGGCTGGCTTCCTCAAATACTAGGTTATCCTTCCATGTATCCTGTTCATAATATCTTGTCACAAGCAGGACAAGAGTTTTCTCATCGGTCTCTTTAAACTGTCCGGATATGGCTTTTGCTATTTCTTCCGGAGTATGGCTCTGCACATAATCCATTCCCTTTTGAATGGCATTTGTAAATCTCTGAATTACATCAGGATTCTTCTCAATATAACTCTTCTTTGCCGAAAAAGCCGTATACGGAACCTTACCGCTTTCAATACCTAGGGATGCACATACCTTGCCGACACCCTCAAGCTCAAGACCTGTAGCAGCCGGTTCAAACTCTATCGTATAATCTCCTTGGCCCGATGCAAATGCCTGCGATGTCAGCCCAAAGTCGATATTCTGAATAATATTAAGATCCTCTCTCGGATTAATTCCATGCTTCTTTAATATATACTCGAATACCATCTCGGGCATACCGCCTTTACGCCCACCTATTACCGTCTTTCCTTTAAGATTCTCCCATTTAAAATCTTCATTCTTATTCCTTGTCACCAAGAAGTTACCGGCACGCTGTGTAAGCTGTGCAAAGTTTATTACATAATCCTCAGCACCTTGATTATAAACATAGATGGATGCCTCAGACCCCATGAATCCGATCTCACATTCTCCGGAGATCAGTGCTGTCATGGTCTTGTCGGCACCCAAACCGTTTACTAGGTTTACCTTTAATCCCTCGTCCTTAAAATATCCCTCTTCAAAGGCCACATACATAGGAGCATAGAATACAGAATGTGCAACCTCGTTCAAGGTAATCTCTATCATATCGTCNTTTCCCTTACAGCCGGTGAATAAAGAAGCAGCCACTGCTAAAAAAGCAAGTACACAGATAAGCTTTCTCTTCATTGAACCTCCCAGAAAAATTTGCTCTTATTAGTATATGTAATAAATTTGTAAAGGTGTCAGGCACTGTTAACAAATTATGAACATTTTTGTTCACAATTTGTTAACGGTGCCTGACACCATTAATACCTTACGGTCTTTTAACCAATGTTACGTTCAATGACTTTTCAACATACTCGCCATTTTGAAGCTCCATAATTCCAAGAACAATCTCATCTCCCGGCTTTGAGTAGCTAAGAATGTTTATCAGATCGTCTATAGTCTCAACTTTTATATTATTAAATCTGACTATGATATGTCCGGGCTTTAGTCCTGCTTCTTCTGCGGGTGAATCCTGTATTACATCATTTATATATATACCAACAGGCATATTAAATTGTGCTGATATATCACGGGTTACGTTTCGTGCTGTCTCTGCATTGATTCCCAAGAATCCCATCTCTGTGACTTTTGATGCTTTATTATTCATAAGCAGATTTATCATGGGGATCGCATCCGATATCGGAATGGCATAGCCCATACCTTCGATTCTGGTGCCGGCAAATTTCAGTGAATTAATTCCGACAACCTCGCCGCTGATATTGATTAAGGCTCCTCCACTGTTACCGGGATTAATTGCCGCATCCGTCTGAATTAACTTAAGAGTAACACCTTGGTTGGTAATCTCCCGATTAAGAGCGCTGACATAACCAACAGTAACAGACTGTCCATAGCCAAGCGCATTGCCAATGGCAATAACCATCTCTCCTGCTTTTAGCTTGTCTGAATCTCCCAGCCGTGCAACCTTGATGGCATTTAGTGTGTCTTCCGGCAAATCCCCGATAGAAACCTCCAATAAGGCAAGGTCACTGCCTGCGTCCGCTCCTTTTATAACTGCGTTAGCCTTGTATTCATCAATAAACTCTACTTTGATTTCTTCAGCATTATCAACTACATGATTATTCGTTACTATCAGTATAGAAGAATCACTCTGACCTATTATTATTCCTGAGCCGCTTCCTTCTACCTGCTGGTTAAACTTTCTGCCAAAGAATATATCATACCGAGTGATGATATCGGTTGACGTAATAGACACTATGGAGGGCATTACTTTCTCAACAACATCCGATACATCGGTAATAATACCTTCAATATTAACAGGTTGAGCCAAATCCTCATCTGTTAATTCTATTATTGAAGCATCCTCCGAATCTCCGTCCTTATCATCTGCTACAATAATATTATCTTTATTGTATTTGAAAATATAATGATAACCTGAGGCAGCAGCACCGGAAATCACCCCAAAGGCTAAGGCTGCCGCCATAAAACCCAGCACTCTAAGGAATAGACCCTTCTTTTTTTTCTTTTGACCTCTTTCCTTAGGCTGTGGTGTATGAACATTTTCATAATAATTATTATCTATATTCATATTCATACCAAGACCTCCTGCCAAAATCATTTTTCTCCTGATTAACTCACATTTTAGCAGTCAATTATGTTCACTTTGTGATTAGTTTTTGAAAAAAGAATGAACACCTATTATTATATAGGAATATAGGAGCCTAATATTTTAAGCTCTAAAGCCTCCTGCTTAATACTGTAGAGAGCATTCTTTATCTGGGCATTGTTAAGGCTGCCTTCAAAATCTACGAAAAAGCGATAACTGAATGCTTTCCCCTTTGTAGGTCTTGACTCTATCCTCGTCAAATTTACATTATTATGAATGAAGTGCGATAATATATGATAAAGTGCTCCGCTTCTGTGCGGCAATACAAAACAAATGCTGATCCGATTAGCTTGCGACAGATACCTTCTTTTGTTCGATATAATAATGAATCTTGTCCGGTTATGCTCCTCATTATGAATGGAGGTCTGCAGTAACTCTAATCCATAAGCTTCTCCTGCCCTTTTACTGGCAATGGCAGCCTGTGATAAATCATTTTCCTGAAGAATTCTTCTGGCACAGCTTGCTGTACTTCCGCCCTCAATCTGTTCAATGTAAGGATGCTTCTTTAAGAAATCAGAGCATTGAAGTAAGGCCTGAGGATGAGAATATACCCTCTTGACCTTAGATATATCCGCACCGGGAAGCCCCCAGAGGTTGTGATCAACGGTTACAACATGCTCTCCGATAATATAATTATCATACTCCGCCAACAGATCAAATATATCAGAAAGAGTACCGGTCGATGAATTTTCAATTGGAAGCACGCCATAATCAGCCTGTCCGTTCTTAAGAGACATCATAACCTCTTCAAATGTCTTCATGGCAATACCTGTGCCCTGTCCTTTAAAATATTCCAGCATAGCCTGCTCGGTATAAGATCCGATTTCACCATAATAGGCAATTTTGGTCGCTATATTTGCACCAAAATTCTCAACAGCTTCAAATCCAAAATCGTCAAAAACCATAAGTGCATTATACTGTGCTCTTCTGCTCAATAACATAATCTGTGTAAATAAATCCGAAACAGCATCCGCATTCTCATGGATTTTCACCATATCTCTCAGCTTCTTAAGTTTCTCCTTCTCCCTTTCAGGATCATAAACCGGCAGGTCCTCTTTCTTTTTATATTCAGCTACATTTAAGGACAGCTTCATCCGATATTCAAAAAGCTCAAGCAGCTTCCTGTCAATCTCATCAATCTCTTTTCTTATTTCCGTCAAATCCTTCATAATAAAACAACCGTACCTTTCTTAAAATCATAAATCATATATATATGTATATATCCGATTCTTCTCCATATGTCCATTAATTATTTGTAATTGCATATTCATATGTAACGATATATAATATTTGTAACATATTTAACCATCCTGGAGGTGTTTTATTTGTCAACCATAAAAAAGGTATTGATCACTCTATTTATCATAACAGCCATTACATTCTTCGGAATTGTTATATATTCTTCCGGTCGTACATTTCTCAATGATGAAGATTTAGTGGGTAATACTACAGGTAATATTTATAACGGCGGTCTGTTCTGTGAACGCGACGGTAAGATATATTTCAGCAACGACAATGACGATGGCAGCTTATATGTGATGAATTCAGATCACACAAAATTTAAAAAACTGCATAATGACAAGGCTGCATATATCAATGTGGATGAAAATTATATCTATTATCTTCGAGCTAACAATACCAGAGAAAACGCCTCCGGCAGCATTTTATTTTTTAATAATACGGGCATATACCGTCTCAATCAAAACGGAAAAGCTCTTAAGGTTATTTGCAGTAATCCCGGAGCCTATGTTACCGTAAAGGGCAACCATATATATTATCAGAACTATGACGTGAATTCGGGACTATATCTCTACCGAAATCAAACCGATGGAACCTTGGAGAGATTGCTTCTTAAAGAAGCAGCCATACCGTCAATAATTATGGACAACAAGCTATATTATGTCGGTGTTAATGAGAACCATAACATCAATGTTCTCGATCTGTCAAGCTTTACCACACAAACATATATAGAAGGTAATTTTGGATACCCCATATTCAGCGGCGAATATATATATTATATGGATCCGACTGATAATTACACCATTAAAAGGATGAATAATGACGGCTCTGAAAGCATCGTGTTAGTAAATGAGCGCTGCTCCACCTATAATATTACCAACTCCGGCAAATACCTGTATTATCAGGTAGATGACCTGCAAAACAGCAAAATATGCCGGATTAATCTTAATACTATGGAATCTGAAGTCCTGCTTAAAGGTCATTATAAGCAAATTCATGTGACCGAAAACCATGTTTACTTTAAGGATTTTGATAATAAAAATACATACATAATAAGTGCAGACGGCAGTTCAAAGCTTTCAACCTTTAACCCTCCAAATCTGGGTGAAGATTAACTCTTTATGCCCGACATTGCCTTACCTGATTATCAAACAACTCCTTCATGGTCTTATCATATATAGGGTGTCTTAGCCAAGGTGCAATCTCAGCCATAGGCTCTAACACGAATAACCGTTTGTCCATCTCCACATGAGGAATGGTCAAATCTTCAGACTGTATGATGTAATCATCAAATAAAAGAATATCAAGATCAATTGTTCTCGGACCCCAGTGAATATCTCTGACACGCTCCAGTTTCATTTCAATCTTGTGTATTAGAGCTAACAGTTCCTGTGGAGTCTTAAGAGTCTTCATACATAAGGCACCATTTAAAAAGTCATCCTGTATGACAGGGCCTACCGGCTTTGTATTGCGAAGAGCGGATACACGAATAACTTTGCAATCCTCTTCCTTATCTAAAAGAGCGATTGCTTTTTTAATATAATCTTCTCTATCTCCCATATTCGAACCAAGACCCAGATATACCTGATGCCATTTTCTGCTTACAGACACAGACACGGTATCTAATGTCATAAGAATCGGAGCCCAAGGCTTCTTGATCTTAATACTCACTTCATTAAGATTATCATGTTTAATCAAAAGATACTTGGCAAGTCTGTCTGCTATTGTCTCAATCAGCTTGAATGTATTCTTCTTCAGGAAATCGCTGATTTCCTTACATATACTCGTATAATCAAGAGATTTTGTAATATCATCATCTCTTGCGGCTTCAGAAATATCCATATAAAGCTCTGCTGATATTAAAAACTTCTGCCCCAAGGAGTTCTCCTCCTTAAGCACTCCATGGTAAGCAAATACCTCTAAATCTGATATTGTGATCATATCCATTATAATACCCCCATGCATTCACTCGTTTGGTGACTGATACCGAATTGCTTCGGTCATACGAATTGCTCTTATATTTTCCTTAACATCATGCACTCGTATAAATTGTACACCGTTCATAACTGCAACTACTGTGGTTGCCAGTGTTCCCTCCAACCTGTTTTCCACAGGTTCATTCAGTGTCAGTCCTATTACGGATTTACGGGATGCACCAAGAAGAACAGGAAAACCAAGCTCATGCAGCTTCTTCAGATGATTCAACAGGTATAGATTCATCTCGTATGTCTTTCCAAAGCCAATACCCGGATCAAGAATAATATCATCCTTAGATATACCGGCATCCAAAGCAATCCTTATGCATTCTTTCATATCATTGATAAAATCCTTATAAAAATCCTTGTAATCAACCGTCTTTCGGTTATGCATCAGGCATACCGGCACTCTGTTCTTTACTGCCACCCTGACCATATCGGGGTCGTACCGCAGTCCCCATATATCATTTATTAAATCCGCACCTGCCTGACATGCGGCGTCCGCCACTCTGCTTTTATATGTGTCTATCGAGACAGGAATATCGGTAACTCTTCTGATTGCTTCAATTACAGGAATCACCCTTGACAGCTCTTCATCTTCCGATATCATTGTATAATTCGGTCGTGTGGATTCCCCTCCGACATCAATAATATCCGCACCCTCTTCTATCATTCTTAAAGCATGTGAAACAGCTTCGTCCAGCCGATTATGTCTACCCCCATCCGAAAATGAATCCGGTGTTATATTCAATATTCCCATCACATAGGTACCTTTATCAAGCGGGAATACTCTGCTTCCAATTTTAATACTCCTGTTCATATGCTTTATAGCACTCCAATCGTATGCTTTACTGTTATTTTATCATTTGAAATACTGCGTTCTGAAGGGACTTGTCCTCTTCAAACTCTCCGCGGCAAATATAGGTTACTGTCTTTGTGCCCGGCTTGTTTACACCTCGCATGGACATACACAGATGCTCCGCCTCCATCATCACCATTACACCTCTGGGTCTCAGATATTTCATAACCGCATCAGCAATCTCTGCTGTAAGATGCTCCTGGATCTGAGGCTTTCTTGCATATGTCTCCACGGTTCTTGCAAGCTTACTAAGCCCAACCACCTGTCCGTTCGGAATATAAGCAATATGTGCTTTACCAAAGAATGGCATCAGATGATGCTCGCATATTGAAAAGAAGGTAATATCCTTCTCCAAGACCATCTTATTGCTCTCTGTATTAAATGTAACACTTAGATGTTCCTTGGCATTCTTTCCTATTCCGCCAAAAAGCTCGCTGCACATCTCGCTTATCCGCTGCGGAGTGCATTCCAAACCCTCCCTGTTTATATCTTCACCGATTGCCTGAAGGAACAATCGGACTGCCTGCTCAATCTTTTCCTTATCCATTATTTCTTTCATCCTTTCGTGCTTTTACGATGCTTTTAAGACTGCCCAAAAATGATAATGAGCCAAAGGCTATTATAACATCTCCTGTCTTTGCCTCAATATATGCCCTTTCAATAGCATGCTCTATATCCCTCTCATCATATACCTTACCGCAGTATAACTTTGCACAAGCTGCAAGCATATATGAAGGTAATGCTCTGTTATTATCAGGCGTCAGAGTAATCATTGTATCAGCCAATGGTGCCAGAATACGCAGCATGCATTGATAGTCCTTATCAGCTAATACACCTATAATAAATATTAATCTTCGATTTGTAAAGTATATTTCTATGGAATCACGCAGATTAAGGGCGGCTTTCTCATTGTGGGCACCATCAATATATATGTCAGGAGATGCTGCAATCTTCTCAAACCTGCCCTGCCATCTGACAAGTCCCGGTCCTGACTTAATGGCATTTTCGCTTATAGCATATCCCATACTGCCCATATATCTTGCAGTGGTTATCGCAGTTATTGCATTTTGTACCTGATAACTCCCAAGCATCTGAATACTGTATTTTTCATGTTTATTAGCATCAGGATATTCAAATGTAGTATAGCCATCATAATATCTTACATTTTCAGCTTTAGATGAGTCTGCTGTAAAAAGCGGAATATTAAGCTCGGCTGCTTTAAACTTAAATACACTTAAAACCTCCGGTGCCTGCAGTGATGTTACAGCAAAGGAATTACTTTTCATAATACCTGCCTTTTCATAGGCTATCTGTTCAAGTGTATTGCCAAGATACTGCATGTGATCCATACTAACAGGCGTAAGGATACTGCATACCGGATGTCTAATGACATTAGTCGCATCAAGCCTTCCTCCCATACCTGTCTCCAGTATCAGAAAATCAACCTGCTGATACTTCATGTATAAGAAAGCCATGGCTGTCTCAATCTCAAATACTGTAGGATGAGCATATCCCTCATTGGTCATATCATTACATGCTGATTTTATTATTTCCAATGTTCTGCATACATCCTCTTCGCTTATATATTCCACATGCAGTATATTATTCTGGTTACTGTCTTTATTTTTTTCGAAATCATCCGTATAATGATCTAATGTAATAATCTGTAATTTCTCCCTGTATGAAAAAACCACAGGTGATATATATATGCCTGTTCTGTAACCTGCAGCTGCAAGTATCCCCGATAAAAATGAAATAGTGGAGCCCTTTCCGTTGGTACCCGCCACATGGATTATACTCATCTCATCCTGAGGATTGCCGATACGTCTTAGCAGCTCGGTTATTGTCTCAAGACCGGGAATACTGCCCAATCCTTCTGCCTTCTTAATAAATTTCATGGCTTCATCATATGTCATATTCATGCTCCTTGCAGTTATCGTATACTGAATAAGCAGATTGGAAACTTCATAACCCCGATTTTCCGTATATGCACTAATCAGCTTACCGTTTATATTTATTACGTTCATATTTATTTCTGTCTTTTTACAAATATATATAGCTTACTGAAGATATAATTAAGTATTATTACGATAACAGATAAAGCTCCCTTAACTAACCATCGGTATACTCCCAAAATCTCTACAAACACCAGCAGTCCTGCCTGTTCTATGCCAAGAGACACAAGTCTTGCTCCATAGAATTTTATCATTTTCAACAGCTCGTCTTTTACTGAACTGCTTCTTGAACGAAATACACTCCATTTGTTAACTATATACGCAAATGTAACAGCAATTACCCAAGCAATCCAATTAGCTGTCAGATTTGACATACCCAGCCGATATAAGCACTCATAGCTTATAAAGTTAACAATTGTAGTCAGAATGCCGCATATAGCATAGGTAATTGTTTCTCTGTTGACCGCTTTTTTAAACAAGGTATGTGATTTGATTTTATCAATCATATTCTTCATAATATTTCTCCTGTAATTTTCCTTATAACATTGTACTGTTTTTATGGAAGTTGCCTAAAGTATACCGGTAGTATAAAGTATTAATCACAGTACTTGAGTAAAACCTCTGTTATGTCTGATGTACAGGTTATTTATAGCACAATTAACTGCATTATACAAGCAATTACGGCAATACTGATGCTAAAAAGCCCCGCATATTTTATACGGAGCTTTTCATATATAGCATTTTATTGATTGAATGATTTATCACCAAAACGAATGAAAATCACTATTAATAAGATTTACTATTGTCTCATTCTCGTGATAAGTATTAATAATATAATCATACCATTTACTGCCGGTGCTATCCCTAAGCTCAATTACATGTGCAAAAAATCCTGATCGTGCACTAAGCTTAAGGTATGGATATTCCTCACTATCACGCATTCCTATTTTATCAATGACTGCATTCAATGTACTATGCCTCATATCATCATCCATTTGCTCAAACACCATATCAGTAGCCAAAAGTATTTCACATAAAACAATACCATTCTCACGAGTACTGCACTCATCATTATATGCCATTTGTTTATTATTATTATCAAAGGTGTTTTCAGGCATAAATTCATCTTCTATATAAGTACTCAGCAGTATCTCTGCTAAATCTAACCTTGTAAGAAGCTCATCGGTAGCATTAAATCCTGTGCAAAGGTATTCCAGATAGTATGATGGATAATTGTATAAAAAATATTTTGCATAAGGCCATAATTTAATAACCTCCAAGAGATCTTCTGTCCTAGCAGCTTCCAAAGCTTCTTTTGGTATATAAAATCTGCTAAATGATTCCGACCACTGCATCTGAGAAGTGTCTTCATCTAAATCAAAGGGGAAATCCAGTCGCCCATCATCTTTTAGCCATTCATCCGCAGAGTAAACCACATGGGGACTTTCTTCATAGTATTTTTCATAGAGTTTTGGTAGATCCTCATTTTGATTTGACAATAAATCTTCTGACTGTGTTGGGGCGGACATTACCACCTCTGTAGGAGAAGGTGCCTTAGATAATTTAGGAGTATCTAAAGGTTCTTCTGAAATCATGTCAGAATGATTTGATCCAACAAGCTGTTCAGAATTTGAGTTATTTACACAGCCATATAATGTTATTAACATGGCAATTATTGTTATTAATACGCATATTTTTTTAAGCATTATACAATTCCTTTCCCTAATAATAGTAATATATTGTCCCGCCGGTATAATATGGACACAAGGACTGGAAATG
>JGI24709J26583_10002174_pt1 | contig 16288 bp, 20 predicted proteins | sample BioPla2DNA1_FD_26583 | JGI IMG/M metagenome (IMG submission 26583) | reverse complement strand
AGAACGTTTAAAAGANGANGGATTTAGAGCTGAATATCATAAATTTCCAATGTATGATACTCCTACAGGAGAGATAATAGCGGCTAATATTTTAGGTAAGCCTGAATATGGAAAGTGTACGTTTCCAGAAGGCACAACTAATATTCCACCTAAAGTAGCAGCACTTTATTATGCAGCTGATCGCCTTTATAATATTGAAAAAATAAAAGAAAAGTTAAATGATGGAACTATAATTATAATGGACCGTTATGTTGAATCAAATATGGGACATCAAGGTGCTAAGTTTGACAAAGAATCAGATAAAATAGAAATGCTTCTTTGGCTTGAACATTTAGAATTTCAAGTTTTAGATCTTCCAAGACCTGATAAAGTAGTCTTTTTATATCTTCCTTATGAATATGGTGAGAAATTAAGAAATAATAGATGTGAGCCTCTTGATGGAGCAGAAAGTGATCCAAAACATTTAATAAATGCTGAAAAGACTTACTTTTTAATGGCTGAGCGTTATAAGTTTGATAAAATAGATTGTGTACAAAATGAAGAAATAAGATCAATTGAAGATATAAATAATGAGTTATATAATATAGTTATTAAGTATCTTACAAAATAAATGTAAATAGGCGACACTTTTGTCGCTTTTTTTCTGTAAATTTTGTATAATTGATATATATGAGATTTTATATTCTCGACATAATTTTATTCATTTAAATGATATATTTTATGAAAAGGAGAATAAATGAAAGTCAAAATTTTTGATGAATCTCATGAAAAAGATCTTGAATCATCTATTAATAGTTTTTTAGAAACAACTTCTGATATAGTAGATATAAAATACTCAGTCGAACTAACTGTTAATGGTGAAGAACAAATATATTGTTTTTCGGCAATGATTATTTATAGAGATTAGTGAGTGGAGCTTAATGAAAAAAAACAGTTTTATAGAGGGTACATTTATTGCCACTGCATCCATAATATTGGTAAAAATATTAGGGATGCTTTATGTTGTGCCTTTTTATATAATTGTTGGTTCTAAGGGTGGAGCTTTATATAGTTATGCCTATAATATTTATTTAATATTTTTAAGTATATCATCCGCGGGTATTCCTAGTGCGATTAGTAAGATAATAAGTGAATATAATGCTCTTGGTAAAATAGAAGCTAAAACAAGAGCTTTTCAGCTTGGAAAGAANTTTATTGGTTATTTTTCAGTGGTGGCTTTTATTATTCTTTTTGTCTTTGCTGAAGAACTNGCAACATTAATACTNGGTAACTTATCTGGTGGTAATACTATAGAAGATGTAACCTTTGTTATTAGGTGTGTTTCTTTTGCTATTTTAGTAGTTCCTTACTTAAGTGTAACTAAAGGATATCTACAAGCTCATAGATATATAACTCCATCATCAAATAGTAATTTAATTGAACAAATAGTAAGGATATTTGTAATCTTAATGGGGTCTTATCTTGCTTATAAAGTATTTAATGCAAGTCTAACTTTAACAGTAGGTATTGTAGTATCTGGTGCATTTTTTGGTGGACTGGTTGCTTATTTGTATTTACTTAGAGTGATTAAGAAAAATAAAAAGAAACTTCATTTAGATAAAGAATATAAAAAAGATAAAATATCTGATAAAGAAATAATTAAAAAAATAGGAATGTANGCACTTCCATTTATAATAATAAATGTTGTTAATAATATTTATAGTTTTACTAATATGGTTCTTACCCTTAGAACTTTAGANCACCTTGGATACTCAGCAGCAGATGTTGAATTTATTACCAGTGTTATTTCTACCTGGGGAGTAAAACTAGGAATGATCGTAAACTCAATTGCAATGGGAATGACTGTTACTTTAATTCCTTCAATAGTAGAAGCTTATACTAAGAAAAACTGGGATGATTTAAATGAGAAATTTAATAAAGCAATTCAAATTATTATCTATGTATCCCTTCCAATGACTATTGGTCTTTCAATTTTATCTACTCCAGTATGGACAGTCTTTTATAATATTAATAGATATGGTGGGGAGATTTTAAGAGTATTAATCTTTAACTCACTAGGGGTTAATGTTTATATGATTGTAAGTACTACTCTTCAAAGTATGAATAAATTTAAAGGGGTATATAAAGCAACAATTTATGGGTTCTTACTAAATGCTGTATTAGTAGTACCAGCTATGATAACTTTCAATCATATTGGAATACCTGCATATTATGGACCAGTATTTTCTACCTTTTTAAGTTATGCAGCTTCGATTTATATTGGTCTTAAAACAATTAGTGCTGAACATAAAATGTCTTACAAAGATACATACAAACAAGTATTTAAAATATTACTTCCAATTGCACTTATGGTAATTGTACTAGTGCCACTTAATAGAGTGCTTCCATTTAATGTATATAGCCGTACTTCAGCTGTTAAGTTAATTATTATTAATACTATAGTAGGAGGATTTATTTACTTTTTCGTAAGTTTCAAAATGAAAATTCCGCAGCACATCTTTGGTGGTAAAGATTTAAATAAGGTCATAAAAAAACTCACCTTTGGTAAGTTTCAAATTAAAGAAAAATAATTAGACCATATACATTGAATTAGAATAATTATAGTCATTTTCAGTAAATGGCATACTAGTAGTATCGCCCTCTAATTTATTGACTCTCATCTCTAAACGGTTTATTTTTCTTTCCATTTTAGAAAGTCGAGAATCAATATCTGTTGGCATCATTTGCTGATGCTCCATTCCAGGTCCTGCATAAAAGTTTGAGTTTGCGGCTACATGATGAGGACCTCCTTGCATTGGCATACCTTGCATACCACCCTGCATCGGCATACCTTGTCCAGGAGACATCCCTTGTGGAGCCGTGCCATAACCATATCCTGAGAAAAAAGAATCACGATCTTTTTTCATTTTATCACCTCTAAAATATTATATGTTTAGTTAAAATAAAGTTTAATAAAGGAGAGCCTTATGAAAAGAATAAATACTAGAGCAGGAATAATTGAAAACAATTATATCTATTTAATATTTAGAAGAAAAAAGTAGAGAGAGTACTATGTAATTCCTGGTGGCGGTTTAGATGATGGTGAAACCTTAGAGGAAAATGTTTTAAGAGAACATAAAGAAGAATTAATTAATAAAGTGAAAACCATTTAAAATTATAATTATATTTGTTATACTAAAGATACTTAGAAGGGAAAAGGCATTATGAAAAAAGTAACAATTTTAATTTTTTTATTATTTGCAAGTTCTTCTTGTGTTAATATTAATAATACTAATTATAATGATATAATAAAAGAAGCCCAGAGTAGTAAATTAAACCTTTCTAATCAAAGAAGAAGAGGATATAAATATTATTTACCTAATCATGTAAGTGTTAATGAAATATATGATTTTAATGAAGTTATTGTTAGTAAAAATTATAAGATTTATATGTATGTAGATATGGTTAGTTATTATAATAAANTACTNAATGAGTATNAAATAAATGAAAATGCTTATTTTAGTAGTGATATAACTTATAACGGTATAAGTGGTTATTTAGAAATAAACTCAATAAAAGATAAATATTTAATTGAAATTATGTATAATTATGCTAAAATAGAATTAATGGTAGATTATGATTATTTAAAAGAGGCAATAACTAACTCGATAGTAATATTATCTACAATTAAATATAATGATGAAATTATAGAAAATATGATGGATGATGACTTATTTAACTTCCAAGAAGAAAAACTTAATATTTTCGATGTAACTGGATCTGAAAGTAACTTTTTAGAATATGCTGAGGAGTTTGATAATTATGAAGAACCAGAAGTTCCTGATTTAGATTTAATTAATTAAGGAGATATACCATGAATGTTTTTAGAAAAATAAAAGATGTATTATTTGATGTTGAAGAAGAACTTCCAACTATTAGTGAGGAAAAGAAAGAAGAATTACCTCCAAAAAAACCTTTAGAGGAAAGTACGATTAAAGAAGTAAAAGTTCCCGCAGAAGAATTGTTTAAAACAAAACCGCTTGTTACTGATACTAGATTTAATTTTCCGATTGATGTTGATGAAAAGCCTGAAACTAGACAAAGATATAATGAGTATAGTACTAGGGAAACATTATCTCAAAACAAATATAAAAGTAGAGATTTAACTTATGATTCTTTAACTAGACCTAAAAAGACTAAGCCTTTTAAAGCATCGCCAATTATATCACCAGTATATGGTATACTAGATAAGAACTATAGTAAAGATGATGTAATAGTTAAAACTGATATTGGAGTTAAAGGTCCCAACTTAGATGAGGTTCGCAAAAAAGCCTATGGAAGAAATGAAGAAGAGGGGGAGTTAAAAGAGGAATTTGATAAATCACTAAAAACTCTTGACGCAATATTAATGGAAGAATCTGAGGAAGTAATTGATAAGCCAGAAATGACAATTGAAGAACTTCCAAAGAAAAAAGAAGAAAATACAATACCTGAAGAATACGCATTTATAACTGATGCAATTAAAAGAGAAACAACGAAACAAAATAAAAAAGAAGNNCAAACTAAAAAAGAAGAAAAGTTAGAAAATACCATAGAATCTGATTTATTTAATTTAATTGATTCTATGTATGAAGATAAAGAAAGTGAGGAAGAATAATGGAAGTTTTATCAGCAATACTACCAATAATCATTTATTTTTTATTAATTGTTTTACTTGTTGTTGTAATTATTTTAGGAATTAAGATTATAATAACAATAGACAAGATTAATGAAATAGTTGATGATATTAGAGGTAAAGTTGAATCCTTAAATAATATTTTTGGAGTTATAAACTATGCCACTGATAAAATTGGTTATTTTAGTTCTAAAGTATTTGATACTGCCAGCTCTTTGGTAAACAAAGTTTTTGGAATAAGAAGCGGAAAGGATGATGATGACTATGTATAATGGTAAAAAAAGAGGTTTTTTAAAAGGGGTTATAATTGGAGTAGGACTAGGGTTTTTATTCGCACCTAGAAAAGGTTCTGAAACAAGAAAAATTTTAATGGAAAAGTTAAATGAACTTAAAGAAAAAGTTAAAGAAATTGAACTAGAAGAAGTAAAAGAAACTATTTCAGTTAAAATTGATGAATTAAAAATGGAACTAGCAGACTTAGATAAAGAAAAAGTAGCCGCAATATCAAGAAAAAAAGCTACTGAAATTAAAAACAAAGCTGAAGAATTATATAAGCTAGCTGTTGAAAAAGGTACTCCAGTACTTGAAAAAACTGCTAAAGAAGTAAGAAATAAAACTATTGAACTACTTCATGGAGCTGCTGAAAAGTTAGAAAAAGCCGATTCTAAAGATAAAAAAGCTACTAAAAAAGCTTAAAATAACTTAATGTTGACAGGACCTTACAACTCCTAGAGTTAAGACGCAAGTTCTGCGTTAAAGAAATAAAGAGCATGAAAATCATGAATAAAGGTGGTACCACGGGAATACTCGTCCTTTAGTTTATGATTTTTTTTTGGAGGATAAATGAGAAAATTTGAAAAAATAAGTTTTAAAGAATTTAAAGAAATAATAAGTGATGATAAGGAATTTTATGATAACTTTAAGTTACCTGAGAGAAAAACTAAATACTCAGCAGGTTATGATTTTTCATCACCAATCGATAAAAAACTTAAAAAAGGAGAATGTGCATTAATACCAACTGGAGTTAAATGTAAATTCCCAGGTGATGAAGTTTTGATGATATTTATTAGAAGTTCACTTGGAGTAAAACATAAAATTAAGTTATCTAATGGAACTGGTATAATAGATGCTGATTACTACGGAAATACTGATAATGAAGGACATATCTTTATCGCAATTGAAAATACCGGAAAAGATGACTTCATTATTAATAAAGGAGATAGAATTGCTCAAGGAATATTTATAAAATATTATACCGTAACTGATGAAGAAGAAATAATTAATGAAAGGAAAAGTGGATTTGGATCCACTGATGGAAATTAATATGAAATTATATGATGAATTAAAATGGCGTGGTTTAATTGAAGATATAAGTAGTCCTGATATAGAAAAAATGCTTAATGAAGAAAGCATAACCTTTTATATCGGAACAGATCCTACAGCAAAATCGCTTCATATCGGACACTTCTCATCGTTTTCAGTTGCTAAAAGACTTGCAGATTATGGTCATAAACCAATTCTTTTAGTAGGCGGAGCAACTGGCCTGATCGGAGATCCCAAACCCGATAGTGAAAGACCGATGATTACTAAAGAAGAACTTGAGAAAAATTATAAAACTTTAAGAAAACAAGTTGAAGATGTCTTTGGATTTGAAGTTGTTAATAATTATGATTGGTCAAAAGATATTAATTTTATTGATTATTTAAGAGACTATGGAAAGCATTTTAGTGTTAATTATATGCTTGCTAAAGAAACTGTTAAATCAAGACTAGAATCAGGAATAACCTATACTGAGTTTTCATATATGATACTTCAAGCCTTAGACTTTTTATGGTTATATGAAAATAAAGGATGCACTCTTCAAATAGGTGGGCAAGATCAGTGGGGGAATATTACTGCTGGTATTGAGCTTGCCAGGAGAAAAGCTGGAGCTCAGCTTTATGCATTTACTATGCCACTTATTTTAGATAGCTCGGGAAACAAATTTGGTAAAAGTGAAGGAAATGCAGTCTGGCTTGATAAAGAGATGACAAGTCCCTATGAAATGTATCAATTCTTTATTAATCAAAGTGATGATGTAATAATTAAATATCTAAAAATGCTTTCATTTTTAAGTGTAGATGAAATTAAATCAATCGAAAAAAATCATAATGAAAAACCCAACTTGAGACTTGCTCAAAAAGCCCTTGCTAAAGATATAATTACCTTTTTACATGGAGAAGATGAATATGAAAAGGCAAGAGAGTTAAGTGAAAAAGTCTTTAGTAACAATGATGCTTCATTATTAAAACCAATTATAGTAAATAGTGTTACTAATATACTAGATGTATTATTTGAATCTAAAATAGCTCCATCTAAAAGTGAAGCTAGAAGATTAGTAACTCAAGGTGGTATTGAAGTAGATGGAGAAAGAATCCTTGACCCTAAATATGAAATAAATAATGAAGAAGTAATAATTAAAAGAGGAAAAAGAAATATTTATAAAATAAAAATACATAAGTGATTATTTTAATTCACTTATGTATTTTTTTAGTACTCTAGCACTTGGACCAAAAATAATTTTAAGTTGATTATCTATTTCAACTATACCTTTGGCTCCTAACTTTTGAATCGCATCTTTATCAGCAAGACTAACATCTTTTAAAGTTACGATGAATCTTGACATATTTATTTCTGTATCCAAGATATTATCTTTTCCACCAAGATACTGAACTAATTTATTAATTTCAAAAGTAAAATCTTTTTTATTTAATTTTAAAACAATTAAAGAAATAATTAAAAGTGCGATAAAAATTATTATATATTGCCACCACATATGCATCACCTAATTAATTATACACTAAATAAGTTAAAAATAAAACAATAAAAAAACTTTTATATTTTCATAAAAGTTTTTAATATTTCTTATACACAATCTACATAAGTATCTGTTAAACATCTAATAGCACATAAGCAAGATAAATCCATTGTAAAGAAACTATTAGTAGCTAGCCACTCATCAAAGCAGCCAGATTCATTGTTAGTATTTGGTTCAAGTACTCTAAATGTAGCACAGTTTCCTTCTAATTTTTCAACTCTAAATACTGATGAGCAATCAAGAGCTGGACTAGCTCCTTCTGGATTAGAGCAGACAATTGTTAAATCTTTACAAGTTGGCATTGAAAACGGGACTCCGTTACCACAGCAAGTAAATAATTGAATTGGTCTTGTATTACATACTAGGCAGCTTGGTCCACCACCTAAACTAGGTCTATCGCATCCTTCAGTACAGCTTTTTCCAGGACAAGCATTTTTTTGCAGTATATCAATTACGCTTAGTACTTCAGCAATACAGTTACCACTTCCAGATCTTTCTTTATTACACATATATTTTCACCCTTTCATATATACTCAATATATTTTATGATGGTTTTTAAAATTAGTGAGTAAGTATTAGAGGTATTTATTACTGAATAAATAATTTACTAAAGATAGTATAAAAATATAATTGATTATGTTATAATCGTTTGTGGAGTGATTTAAGTGAATTTACCTAATATGCGTGATGCTGCTAAAAGATTTAAAAAAGCAGAATATATATATGAAAATAGAACTAACCAAAGAATATATGAAGGGAAAACTTATTATATAAGAACCTATGGTTGTCAGATGAATGTTCATGACTCAGAAGAAATTAAAGGATTACTTGAAACCTTAGGTTTTAGTGAAAGCAAAGTACTTGAAAAAAGCGATTTTATTATTTTAAACACATGTGCAATAAGAGAAAATGCCCATGATAAAGTTTTTGGCTTTTTAGGAAGACTAAAACATTTAAAAGNAAAAAATCCTGAACTTTTAATCGGACTATGTGGCTGCATGGCTCAAGAGGAGTCTGTAGTAAAAGAAATTAAAGAGAGACATCCCTATATAGATATAGTATTTGGAACCCATAATATAAGTGAAGTTCCAACAATGCTTGAAAAATACAGTGGAAAACAAAAAATAAGTGTTTATAGTAAAGAAGGCGATGTAATTGAATTTGATAATCTATATAAAAGAGATTCAAATATAACTGCCTTTGTTAATATTATGTATGGCTGTGATAAATTTTGTACCTACTGTATTGTTCCTTATACAAGAGGAAAAGAAAGAAGTAGATTAAGTAAAGATATTATTAAAGAAATAAAAGACTTAAAAGAAAATGGTTATAAAGAAGTTACTTTACTAGGTCAAAATGTAAATGCTTATGGAAAAGACTTAGAAGATAGTACTACCTTTAGTAATCTTCTTGAAATGGTAAGTAAAACTGGTATTGAAAGAATTAGATTTGTTACTAGTCATCCTTGGGATTTTACTGATGAAATGATTGATGTAATATCTAAATATGATAATATTATGCCCTATATTCATCTTCCTGTTCAAAGTGGTTCTAATAATATTTTAAGATTAATGAATAGAAGATATACTAAAGAAGAATATTTAACATTATTTAATAAACTAAAATCAAAAGTTAAAAATGCCTCTATTACTACTGATATTATTGTTGGTTTTCCAGGTGAAACCGAGGAAGACTTTAAAGAAACTTTAGATTTAGTAAATAAATGTAAGTTTGATGGAGCCTTTACTTTTATTTTTTCCGCAAGAGAAGGTACTCCTGCATCAAAAATGAAAGATAATACAACACTAGAAGAAAAAAATAAAAGACTACAAAGTTTAAATAAACTAATTAATAAATATAGTAAAGAAAGTAATTTAAAAACCCTAGGGACTATTCAAAAAGTACTAATAACTGGTATAAGTGAAAAAGATAAAGACAAAATAACTGGTTATACTGAAACAATGAAACTAGTAAATGTAAAAGGAAGCAAAGAAAACATTGGTAAAATAATTGATGTTAAAATAATTGATGCTAAAAGCTTTAGTTTAGATGGAGAAGAGATTTAATTAACTAAACTTAACCAATATGGGTTAAGTTTTTTCATGTTATTTAATATCTTTTAATTTATTATTATCTTTGATATACTTATAGTAGAAAGTGGGTATTAAAATGAATGAAAATAATAATTCATTACAGCCAGTAGTGTTAGGTGAGTTAAAGAAACAAAAATCTAGTAAGCCATTGCTTGTATTTCTTATCTTTTTTATAATTATTACGGTTACTATTTTAATACCACTTATTGATGATTCTTTATCTGATCCAGATACACCTCTAGGTGCCTTATATCAAAAAATATTTAATAAAGAAGATGTTGATGAAGAGAATAATATTAATAGAGTTATCTTAAATGAAGATACCTTTATATCTTTTGAAGATATAACAATTTCTAATATTACATTAGAAGGAAACTTTATTAGATATTTTGTTAAATATGATAATGAAGAAAATAATATTTTAGATTATACTCCCTATTATATAGAAGTATTTGATAAAGAGGATAATTTTGTAACCAATGTTAAATTAGTCGGAATAGTTACTGATGATGGTTTAACTATGAATATTAGCCTTCCAGAGGTTGAATTTAACAGTAATGAAGATTATTATGGAAAAGTAATCAAATTAACTGAATTTGAAGATATAACAATGTTTGTTGACAATGATGGTTACTCATCAATAACTTGTACTAAATTTCAAAATACTCTTAAGTATCAGTTTAAAGATGGTCTTCTTAAAAGAGTGGAACATAAATTTGTAAATAATAATATTGATAATATTGATGCCTATATTTTATCTCTTCACTTTCAAAAAGAAAAAGCCGATTATTTAAATAGTTTAGATGAAGGTTCAACAATAGTTAAAGAAACTGATGTTGGTTTTGAAATAATAGCAAATTTAGATTTAACAAAAGTTGATACATATACTCTGGGTGATTATTTAGTCTTTACTTATTACCGCTTAGATGAAGATGCAAGAAAAGTTCATTATGAAATGAAAGCTAAAGGTTATGATTGCAAATGATATTTACAATAAACGACTTTGAAGGTCCCTTAGATTTATTATTACATTTAATAAAAGCAAATAAAATGGATATCTATAATATAGATATTTCTTTAATAACAAACGAATATTTAGAATTTATTGAATCAAATGAAGATTTAACAATTGATGCCTCAAGTGAATATTTAGTAATGGCAAGTGAACTTATTCATTTAAAAAGTAAATTTTTATTAAATGAAGAAATTGAAGATGAAGAAGAATATGAATTTAATAATCCAGAAGATTTAACTAGAAGACTATTAGAATATGAAAAAATTAAAAGTGTCGCAAGTGAGTTTAGAAACCTAGAAGAAAGAAGACAAGAAGTATATACTAAAATACCAAGTAGAATGGATGAATATAAAGATAAATTCACCGATATAAATAGTAATGTAACATTAGATGATTTACTTAATGCCTTTTCTTTATTTTTAAAAAGAGAAGAATTAAAACAGCCAGTAAATACTAAAGTAACAAGAAAAGAATATAGTGTTGAAGAAAGATGTTTAAGTATCAGAAAGAAACTTAAACAGTGTAGTGGTAAAATTAAATTTATTGATTTATTTGAATCTATATCTAAATCATATGTAGTCGTGACATTTCTTTCAATTTTAAATATGACTAAAAATGGAGAAATAATTTTAACTCAAAAAAATAACTTTAAAGATATATACTTAGAAACGAGTGGTAATTAATGAATTTAGAAGGAGTACTAGAAGGTATTTTATTCGTTGTTGGTGATGAAGGTATTAGCTTAAAAGCAGTATGTGAAATAATGGATATAAACGAAAGTGAAGCAAAAGAGCTTCTTAAAAGCTTAAAGAAGACCTATGAAGATAATAAAAGAGGTTTAAGAGTTTCTTACTTAGGAGATGCCTTTAAACTTACAACAAAAAAAGAACATAAAGAATATTTAAAAAAATTAGCTGATAATCCTGAAACTAATGCACTCACTCCTGTAGCTCTAGAAACCCTAGCAATAATTGCATATAATCAGCCAGTAACCAGACTTGAAGTAGATGACATAAGAGGTGTCCAGTCTGGTCACATGATTAGAAAACTAGTTGCTAAAGGCTTAGTTAAAGAAGTAGGTAAAAGTGATCTTCCTGGTAGACCTAATTTATATCAGACGACAAGTGAATTTTTAGATTATTTTGGTCTTGCTACTATAAATGATCTTCCTCGATTTGATAAAAACATTGATGAAGATGATAAAGATCTTTTTACTTCAATTTATAAGGAAAATTAAGTTACCAATATTAAATAAATATCATAATATATACTCAACTACAGGTTGAGTATTTTTCAACTTAGACTTTATTTTAAAACTTAAATAAAAGTTGTATATTTAAAAAGAAGGAGGAAATAGAAATGAAAAATATTAAATGGTATTTATTAATACTTATCGCACTACTACTAGGAAGTTTAATAGGTAATAATCTAAATTTCAAAGAAGAAAAAGAAAAAGAGCTTCCTAAGCCAGAATTAAGTGAAGGAATGAGAGGGACCTTTGGAATTGATAAAAACATCAATGAAGAGACAATTGATAATTATTTAAATCGAAAAGATAGTGTCTACCGTGATGTTAGAATGCTTGTAGATGAGGCTGATTATGAAGCAATTGGAGGCGATTCTTATCTATCAGGTATTATAGACGGTTTTGAAGTAACTCCACTTCCTAAAATAGTTAATGTAAATAACCTACCAGAAGAAGTAGGTGATACCTATCAAGGAGAAACCTTATTTACATTGCTTGATGATGGAAAATATAANATTAATTATAAAGAATCAATGGATTATTTGGAATATCACTTTCCTAAAGATAAAAACATCTTCTTAATGTGTGGTGGTGGGGGCTATGCTGGAATGATGAAAGACCTGCTTATTTCTCTTGGATGGGACAAAGATAAAATTTATAATGTTGGTGGACACTGGTTTTATGAAGGAAATAATAATATTCAAATTAAAAAGACAATTGATGATAAAGTAACCTATGATTTTTATAAATTAAAAATATATGATATTGATTTTGAATATTTAGAAAAAATAAAATGAAAAAAATATTATTATTAACAATAATACTTATTAGTTTTGGTTGCTCTAATAAATTTTATTTAAATGAAAGTTATTATAAAAAAGCTGAAATAATAAAAATAGATCAAGATGAATATAATAGGTTAGTAAACTCTGAAGAAACATTTATTATTTTTATAAGTGCTTTATTATGTCCAGCAGTAACTGATTTTAGAGATATTATTAATGAATTTACTATAAATAATAACTTAACAATCTATGAAATTAATTTTGAAAATATAAAAGAAACTAATTTAGATAAAAAAGTTAAATATTATCCATCAGTCGCAATAATTAAAAAAGGAAAAGTAGTTAGATACTTAGATGCAGATTCAAAAAAAGATAAAGAATGTTATGAGTCTATTTCAGGGTTAGAAGAGTGCCTCGGCAAATATATTTATTTAAATAATAATGCTTGACACTCCTTCTTTTTANTGTTANTATATTAACCGTTATACAAAGGAGTGTTAACAATGAAACTTGGTATTATTTCAGAGATTGAGCGCGATCAAGAAAAGCTTAATTATGTAGCTGTTGAAACCTATGAAAATGAAGATGTTAAAACAATTTACCCAGATATTAAATCTGAACAGTTTTTTTCTTTAGGTGAATTAGTGAAAATTAATAATAATGCATTAAGTAAAGTAAATGAAGAAAACTTATCTATTGAAGAGATTAGTAGTTTATCTTATCTTCTTTATGCTAAAAAAGAAAAACTAAAAAAATATGTTGATTTATACGAAAATTATTATTCTAAATATAAAGAAACAAATAAAGAAACCGATAAAAACGCTTTTATTAAAGTAAAAAAACTAATTAAAATAGAATTACTTATTATTGATAGACTAGTACAAGCTTATGAAAACTCAATTGAAAACATTAATAAAAAAGATGAAACTTTTGAAACGGAAGATATAAAATTAAAAATATCTAATTTCATAAGATATGCGATTTTTAATAAAGTAGATGTAAATACATGGCTTTATTATTATTTTCTGTATGAAAAATATAAAGACAAATTAGATTCAAAATTATTAATCTATCTAGCAGATACATTATTAAATGCTGGAGTATATGGCTGTGAAACTGTTAAACAATGTGAAGCATATGGTTATGCATACTCTAACTTAAGAAGTGACTATTTAAAATTAAATAATAATAATTTAAAATTATAGGAGTAGAAAATGAAAATAGGAATTGTCGCAAATGTTAATTATAATGAAGATCATATTTTAGATAAACTTGTCGTTGAAACAAATGAAAATGGTTTATTAAGTGAAATAAATATAGAAAACCTTCCTAAAGAGAGATTATTTCTTGGAGATATAGTATATGTTATTGATGGAAATGTAAAATTAATAAATGAAAGTTTAAATTTTAATGAAAGAAAAGAACTAAATCAACTTTATTTATTAAAGAATCAAACTTTAAACAATTATAAAGAAATAATAAGTAGTTTAGAACATCAAGCTATTAAACAAGATCATTTAGATAAACCGATTAGATTAATTAAAAGAAGTATAGAACTGCAAAAGTTTTTAGTTGAAAAATGTCTTGAAAAATTAAATGGTGATAAAACGTTTATTAAAAACTGGGAAGAACTAGCAAAACTTCCCGCAAATGAAAAATACAAAATAGTAATGAATGGGGATGGCTGCTCTGGTCATATTGTTCCTGTTGATGATAATGTAGAATTAAAAATGGGAATAAACTGGATTTATTTAACTNCTCATACTTTTTATGGACCAAATTATGAAGAAAGCACAAAGCTGTTAAATAAGTTTGGTTTTAATGTACAGCTTGATAACTGGGATAAAGAAAAAGAAGAAATGAAAACTATAACTAGGTAATTTCTAGTTTTTTTCATATAATTAAATACTAACTTATGATAATATATTAATTGAAAGGAAAATTAAAATGATAAAATATGAAACAGACTCAAGACTTGTAACGAAAGGAAAAACCTTTGTAGCTATTAAAGGATATACCGTTGATGGACATGATTATATAAATCAAGCTATCGAAAACGGAGCAACCTTTATTATATCTGAAAAAGATTTAGATATAACTGTTCCTTATTTAAAGGTAAAAGATACTGAAAAATATATAGAACAAAAACTAGAAGAAGAATACTCAAGTAATTTTAAAGACTTAAAAATAATTGGAGTAACTGGTACTAATGGAAAGACTACAACTTGCTATTTAATATATCAAATGTTAAAAGAATTAAATAAAAAGGCTGCTTATATCGGAACTATTGGTTTTTATTTAAATGATGAAATAAGAGAGCTTCCAAATACTACACCAGATATATTAAGTTTATATAAACTAATAATGGAAGCAAAAGAAAAAGAAGTAGAATATATAATAATGGAAGTATCATCACATGCTTTATCACTTTCAAGAATAGCAGGTATTAATTTTGATGTAGCAGCATTTACAAATTTATCTCAAGACCACCTTGATTTTCATAAAGATATGATAGACTATTTAAATGCTAAAAAATTAATTATTAATCACTTAAAACAAAAAGGAACTTTAATCGTAAACCTTGATGAAGAAACATCAAAAGAATTTATCTTTAAAAATAAATTAACAATTGGTAAAAACGGAGATTATAAAATAACAAATTATAATTATAATCCTGATTCAACCGATTTAGAATTTACATTTAAAAACAATACTTATAAAGTAAAAACAAACCTTATTAATGAATTTAATATTTATAACTATTTAATGAGCCTAGCAATACTAAATAATTTAGATATACCAATTGAAAACATAATAAAAATAACAAACAAAGTATATCCTCCAAGAGGAAGATGTGAAACAATAAAAGTAAATGATAGTTATGCAGTAATAGATTATGCTCATACACCTGATGCCGTAGAAAAAATAATTAAAGCATATAAAGAATTAAACGTTGGAAAAGTAATAACAGTACTAGGATGCGGTGGAGACAGAGATCCTAAAAAAAGACCAATCATGGGAGATATTGCAACATCATTAAGTGATAAAGTTATCTTTACAAGTGATAATCCTAGAACTGAAGATCCAAAAAAGATACTAGAAGACATAACTAAAAATAATAAAAGCACTAACTATGAAGTAATCGTAGATAGAGAAAAAGCAATCATAAAAGGAATAAGCCTTTTAAATAAAAACGACTTTCTCCTAATTTTAGGAAAAGGACACGAAGACTATCAAATCATCGGAACAGAAAAAATTCACTTCGATGATGCCGAAGTAGTTAGAAACAACATAAACTAAACCAAAACTTAAAATCTTCAGTTTTTTAATTCATTGATTTAAAGAACAATTAAAATTTTTGTTAAATGAGTTGGTAAAATGATTAATTAATGATAAAATATTTATGGTTAATACCTGCTTTCTAATGTTTCTCTAAAATAATTATAAAGCGTATAACGGGTATTAGCCATTTTTTTGAAAATACATTTATATAATTTCTCGACTTTGTGAAATCAAATATTTGACATTTAAGTAATTTATGGTATTATTATTTTAATGTTTTAATTAAAACATTAAAAAAAGATACATAAAAATCACTTTTTATGTATCTATTCCTTTTGATCTCGGTAGTTGTTATT
>JGI24709J26583_10002170_pt1 | contig 16309 bp, 15 predicted proteins | sample BioPla2DNA1_FD_26583 | JGI IMG/M metagenome (IMG submission 26583) | reverse complement strand
TTTGTTGAACTTACAACTTACTGAAATTGTATCATTTTAAGTATTGATAGTAAATATATATAGGCATTTGCAGTATAGGCCACTTTTACTTCTTATTTTACTTTACTCTATCGTACGCCTTGTTGTCTTAACTAGATTAAAAATGCTATCCTATACATACTTTTATTCGCACTGTTTAGCAGAAAAACAATAAGCTTTAAAAAGGTCGGTTATGTGCTGATTAAAGTAGTGTACAAGACTGGGAGGAAAAGTATGAGAACATTATTTAACTTTAGAGATTTAGGTGGAATTGTTGCAGAAGATGGCCGAAAGGTTAAAAAAGGTCTGCTTTTTAGAAGTGGCAACTGGGATAACACCACCGAAGAAGATATTGAATTTTTAAAGTCACTAAATATCAAAAACGTGTTTGACTANAGGGACAATGAAGAAGTCCCCAGCACCGCACCATATGATAAAGCTGGCGTTAAGTATAACCATTACCCCACTGCTTCTCGTACTGAAAAACTGTTAAAGTTACAAAAAGCTGGTCTTTTGAAAAAAATCAGAGCTACTATCACCTATGAAGACATGGCCATAACATATGCAAACCTTCCTTTCGACAATCCCGGATACGAAGCCATGGTTGAAGCCATAAAAACTAAAGACGTCCCTTTGTTACAACATTGCTTTGCAGGAAAAGATAGAGCAGGTGTCGGTGTCGCAATTGCCCTTATGGTTCTTGGTGTTTCCAGAGAAGAAATCATGAAAGATTATCTTGCAAGTAAAGAATATGAAAAGGAATTTTTATTTCTGCCGATGCGCTGGCTCCCAGCCTGGATACGGAAAATAGCTTTAAAACGCGGCGAAGTTCTTTTCACTGTTGACCCAATGCTATTAAATGCCACATTTGATGCAATAGATGCAAAATATGGTGATACAAATACTTTCCTGAAAGAAGAATATGGTCTAAACCCTGAAGATTTAACCGAAATTAGAGACTATTATCTAGAAAACTAACTTAAAAAAGCATATTCCCAAATACTATATATTTACCATATTTTCTTTATTCTAATCGCATATTTTGAAAATTTTTGAAAAATATTTTTATGCAATTATTTGCATATTGATTTTAATATATGAAATAATCTTGCATATTTAAGAGTTTTTATACATTTTGACTAAAAAATCCACTGCGTTAGAATGCGTTAAAAAATCAAATATTGACAAGGGTACGCTTAAATGCTAAACTTTAATAAAGTAAATAAAGGAGGAGAAAGCTAATGAAATCTTTTATTAGCGCTATGGACAAGCTACCAAAGATAGTCAAGATTATTCTTGCACTGCCTTTCTTAGACATAGTATGGGTTGTATACCGTTTGATTAAGAGCATTTCAAAGAAGAATACACTTGGTATTGTTCTTGCTATATTGCTACTAATATTTGGTATTCCTTTCCTATGGCTAATCGATATCATAACCATTATTATTAGTGACAAAGTTCTTTGGTTAGATTAGTAGTATGAAATCAACTTGCCTAAATAACAGGCATTATTAAATCTTAGCGAAAGCTAAACAAAAAAAACAGGAGGATTAAAAATCATGGCAGAATTAAACATTCAAGGCACAAGCCGTACATTTGAAGAAAAACTAGCAGCACTAGATGCAGACAAGAAGGCAGCATTTGAGCAAATTCAAGCAGCCCTTCTCGCAAAGAAAGGTGTAAAAGAGAGAGTAAGCAAAAAGTATCTAACTTTCAACCGTGGAAGAGAACAAATTGCAAGAATCAGCATCATCTCAACAAGCCTACGCGTACACTTAGCAGTAGATCTAGACGAGTACAAAGAGCAAACTTGGATGAAAGACTATTCAGGCAAAGTTGCTTATGAAAGAGTACCAGGAATGGTCAGAGTCTCTTCACCACTAGCAGTAAGAAGAATTCTAGCAATTATAGAAAAACTATAATTTAAAATTTCTTAAACTGAAGTAAAAGAGCCACCCAAGCGGTGGCTTTTTTGTCATATTTGCAGTTGATTTTCGATATTTTAGCTATTTTCGCTATCGCCCTGCACTACTTAAGATTAAACTTTCACACTTATTTATATTGTTTCTAATTAGAATCTTCAGCCTTATATAGTAATTTTATATANAAAACTGTTTTTATTTATTACTGTATAATACTTGGTTTATGTTGAAATAGCATATTTTGTTCTTAATACATTATATTTCCAATCATCGTAACGTATAAATCCATCTTTTTGTAATCTTCCTAAAACAATACTTGGATCTCGGTCAATTCTATTTGCAAATTCTTTTATTTTTACTATAGAAAAATCATTTGCCTCAACAAACCGAGTATACTCAGCTTGAGGAATTAAAGAGTTTTCTGCATATAAATTTGCTTTTTCTTCCACTGCGCCTGATTCATTTTCAAAAGAGATGCCGAAATCTCTATTTATTATGTGCCCTATTTCATGGAATAATGTAAACCAAAAAGAATCTGAGTTATTATTTCTATCATTGACCATAAGCATTATATGATCCCCCAGTTTCTTTGTAGCACCATTAATTTTTGACCCCGGTATGTTGGGCAATACAATTAAATCAACACCCGATTCCTTAAACGCCTTCTTAATCAATCCATAAAATTCATTATGTTTTTTAGTCAACGATAAAGCATAGTCGACTGACTGTAAAAACTTGTTTTTATCGTACTTAGGAAAATCTTTTTTTGTCAACGATAAATTTGTTGCTATTTGAACCATAATATTTGCACGAACAATACTAGCTTCGGACTGTTCTAATGCAGGTCGTCTAAAATTAACATACATATCTGTATTTTTAAAAACAGTCAAAGACGAAACATGCAAAAACTCTCTAACATTTTTAATCTGCTCATCGGTTTTTTGGGGGATGTCTGGTAAGCCAAAATTATCTCTAAAATATGAATATTTGATATATTTAAACACTTCTTTTTCTGCATCTAATTCCTTTTCGCGATTAAACCTAACAATTAAACTATCATACTCTGTCTGTAAATTTAACCAGTATTGAACAGATGTACCAATCAGTCGAGATAATTTATTTGCGATATCTACTGAAATACTTTGGCCTCCCCTAACTATATAGCTAATATTTTTAGGAGTGGTTCCAAGTCTATTTGCAAAATCTTCCTGTGTTAAACCAAGTTCGTCAATGTATTCCTTTATGTAATAGCCTGGATGAAATGCAATTTTATTTCCAAATTCTACATAATTACTCATAATGTTCACTCACCTCTTTTATTTCAACAATTCTAACATTCATAGCAATCTCATCAATATTACAAGGAACAAATGGTTGTTCGTTCTCATCTAATGGTTCCAAAATTATTCTCCATTTTTCTCGAATTGTTTTAACGTCAATTGCGAAAAACCATCAAAATTTTTTCCTTTTCCCTTATTAATCAACTTATGAAAGCGCATTTGTTTCTGCACAATGATATCCTTTATATTTTCCGCTTGATTTAGCGCATTTATTCTCGAAAGCAAAGAAATCGCCAACGCTTTTTGACCACCAAAAAACTTCATAGCTTTCTTCAAATCATTGCAAATTTCTTTAACTTTAGCATCTTTGTATATAACTCTCAAGAAAGAACCTCTTGCAAAACATTAGATTACCCATCAGGTAATCTGATTATATCCTGTTATAATAAAGTTGTCAATAGCAATTATCTCTATCATGAAAAATAAAATACAATGTAGACTATTCACGTTAAATATAATTTATAAACTCTTATCTAAATGTATAAAATATTCTGGTAAGTTAAATAACTAACTAATGAGTTTTATTTTCATAAAAACCCTTGTTAAAGTCTTCAAGCGGTGGCTTTTTTGTTATAGCGCTATTATATTTGCGACTATATGATTTCTATTAAATGACAGTTTTATCTAGCAGGAAATCTATTATATTGATATGCAATATACCATCGTTATCATACCATCTTTTTCCAACATCTCTACGTATTATTATTTTAGGAAATGAGTCTTGGATTAGAGAAAAAGGCCTTTTTTCAATGTGTTGTTTTTCTTCATTATCAATAATATATGTAGATTGTATATACACCTTTTTCCCTCCCAAGGTGGCGACAAAGTCAATTTCTCTTGGCAGCCTTACAGAATTAGCATTATTGTTTACTACCCTTTCATGTACCACCCCAACATCGACTGAAAAACCCCTAATGATTAGTTCGTTATAGATGATATTTTCCATAATATGAGTGATTTCTTGTTGCCTAAATCCAAGTCGCGCATTTCTTAATCCAATATCTTCTGCATAATATTTATTAGGAAAATCAAAGTACGACTTCCCTTTTACATCATATCTTTTACTTTCAGAAAATAAAAATGCATCTTGTAAATGTGTTATATATGCTCTTATTGTGTTTGAAGATACGTCTGTATTTAATTTGGATTTTAGTGTATTACGAAGTTTATTAGGATTAGTTAAAGAACCTATAGACGAACAAAGCAAATCTATAATATGTTCTAAAACATCTTGCCTTTCAATTTTTCTTCTTTCAACAATATCTTTTATGTATACTTCGCTAAATAGCGATTTTAAATAATGCATTTTTGCGGCATCATTAGGTCTAGAAATAATGAGTGGCATACCGCCATAAACTGAGTAGTCATTAAAAGCTACTAAAGAGTCTCCCCCAACAGCAGAAAAATATTCCGAAAAGCTCAGCGGATGTACTCTTATCTCGCTAGCACGCCCTCTAAATTGCGTCAAAATATCTGATGATAATAACTTTGAGTTGCTCCCAGTAACATAAATATCTAAATTGGCTATGCTATTTAGATCATTTAATGCATCATAAAACGAAATTTTAGCACCGTCTGGATTATATGGATTAGCGACAACATCACTCATTTGAATTTCATCTATGAATAAATAGAAAGGCTTATCTTTTTTAGACACAATGCCTCTTACATAAGAAGCTAATTCCAAAGGATTTCTGTACTTTATGTCTTTTGCTAAATCTAGTTCAATTGAAATAATTTGGTCTTCTGTGATACCGCTTGCCAGTAAATGATTTCGATAAATTTTATTTAGCAAATAAGATTTACCAGAACGCCTAAGACCAGTTATAACTTTAACTAATCCATCAAATTTATATGCAATTAGTTGATTTAAATAATAATCTCTTTTTATTTCCATCTCGCCACCGCTTTGAACATTTGAGCCCAAATGGGCTCTACTTTTCATTATAATACCATAATTACCAGGGTATATCAATATTTTATGTTTTTATTTTGATTGAGAAAAGCTAGCATTATTATGTGATATATCTACCTTATCATTAGTTGTAATATGAAAAGCTCTAAAACCAATTATATTTTTCACTTTATCCTTAAGAAGCGTCGTCACAAACAGAATACTTTCGTGAATGATAATAAATATATTTTTTGATATAATCAATTTATAAAAAGAATAATAGAGGATTTATGTTAGATTCTAAGTTCAAAAAAATCCCATTAGGAAATATCGAGCCCAAAGGTTGGCTTAAGAGACAGCTGGAAGTACAAGGAGATGGACTTTCGGGAAATGTCATGGATTTGTTTCGAGACTTATCTAAAAAGTCAGCATGGCTTGGCGGAAACGGAGAAAGCTGGGAAAGAGGACCATACTATGTCGATGGATTAATGCCCCTTGCGTTCCTACTAAAAGACGATAAACTACTCCAGCTGACCTATCTTTGGATTGATTCGATTTTAGACTCGCAAGATGCAGAAGGTTTTTTCGGGCCTAAAAAAAATAAAGACTGGTGGCCAAGAATGGTTGTCACCAAAATGCTACCAGATTACTTTGAAGCATCTAATGATGAGAGGGTTATTCCATTTTTGACAAAATACTATCATTATATGAATAAAAACATTGAGGAAAGACCCTTATTTAGCTGGGCAGCCGTAAGAGCTTGCGAAGAGCTAATTGGAATTAAGTGGCTATATGAAAAAACAAAGTTAGAAGAATTAAAAGAACTTGCTAGCAAGATTCTTAAATATCGTTTTGACTGGGTAGGTGAATTTGCTAATTTACGCTGGCCCGAAGCATCCAAAAACTATTATTCATCTAATAAATTTAATATCAAAAAAGTTCTCTTTTATGCCCCTGACTTTATTAGAAACATTCTAGGCATAAAAGAAAGGAAAAAAGAAAAGACTGAAAAGAGAGAACAGAATTTATTTAATCAGTTCTATCACGCTACTCATGGAGTAAATATTGCAATGGCTCTGAAGTATCCAGCATATGAAGCACTCTTTACGAATGAAAACAATAAAATGAGCATTGCTAAAAACGGATTTAATAAAATCATGAGTAAAANCGGAACTGCAATATCTTTGTTTACCTGCGATGAGCATTTAAGTGGAGTCGAAGCATTCCAAGGAACGGAGCTGTGCACTGTTGCAGAAAGTATGTTTAGCGCAGAGAAAAACTATGAAATAACTGGAGATAGGTTCTGGGCTGATCTTCTTGAAAAATGGGCATATAATGCATTCCCTGCAACTTTTACTCCTGACATGTGCTCTCATCAATATGTCCAACAAACAAATCAGATTTCTGCAACTACCGCTAAAAGAACATGGTATGACGCATNCAACAAAGCAAATATCTATGGCCTTAAACCCAATTATGCATGCTGCCTTTCAAACATGCATCAAGGCTTTCCAAAGTTTGTAGAGCACATAGCATTTACAAAAGATAATACTTTAATTTTAGTCGCCCCACTCGCCTCTCAGATAAATACAGTTCTTAACGATGAGGAAGTATCTCTATCTATTGACTCTGAATACCCCTTCCGAAACAGTGCGACAATTAAAGTAAATAAAGGAAATTTTAACATACTTATCCAACGCCCAGAATTTGTAACAANCATACGTGTAAATAGCAAAGACTTCTTTGATGATGAGATATTGCTCCACGTATCTGCTAATGAAGAATATAAAATAGAATATAACTTCAAATTAAGAACAAAAAGAAATCCTGACTCATCAATATCTGTTTTCTATGGTCCTTTATTAATGGCATTACCAATAAAAGAGAATATAAAAATGGGCGCATCAAGGTTTTCAAATAGAGAGATGAAGCCCGCTTCGGAATGGAGATATGGGATTAAATCAGATCTTTCTGACGCAATAATTAAAACTATGGACAGTTCATCAAAGCTGCCTTTTGGAACTCCTAACATTGCAGTCGAGGTCACCGGAAAGAGAGTTGAATGGAAAGTTAAAAACAATCAATGCGACAGAGTCAGCTTAGTAAAAGACAATAATAACGAATATGAAAGATTAGTGCTTGTCCCTTACGGAACTACAAATTTACGGATTTCACAACTCCCCGAAGTGCATTAAATGTATGAGATAGGAATGATGTAATCATTTAAACCTATTTTCCTTTTTTCTTGGTATGTACAAATAATTCCACCTGACCCTCGTTTTACATCACCTAAATTATCTAGTACTGAAAAGTTTGATATATCTCTACTACTGGGATTAGCTGTCTTTTTAATCTCTATTGGATGTAGTATGCCATTTGTTTCTATTATTAAATCAACTTCACGCTTATCTTTATCCCTATAATAATATAATGGAGCATTGGTGATTCCTGCATTAAAATAACTCTTTAGTATTTCACTAATTACAAATGTTTCAAAAAAAGCCCCTGCCATTGCTCCTCTTTCCAAGGTTTCTGGGGTTGACCATCTTGTCAAATGTGCAGCTAGCCCAGTATTTAAAAAATATAACTTTGGAGTTTTAATNGCTCTCTTAGTGACATTATTAAAATATGGTTGTAATAAATAAACAATACCAGATGCTTCAAGTACTGAAAGCCAACTCTTAATTGTTGGAGCACTAACACCCACATCTCTAGCAATATCGTTATAGTTAAGCATTTGTCCTGTCCTTGCAGCGACTACAGTCATAAACCTAACAAAATCACTAAGATTGCCTACTTGTGTTAAATCTCTTACATCTCTTTGAATATACGTACTTAAATAACTTTCATAGAAAAGTTCTATATCTTTTTCGCTATCTTCTAGTGCTGGCATATGCCCTTTATATACGCGTTTAAATATCTCATTATAACCAATATCTACGACATATTTACTTCTCTCAGAAATATATTCCTCTGTCGGAACAAATGGTTTATGGTAGCCGACACCGTGAACCTCTCTGAGCGAAAGCCCTTGTAAACTAATAATTCCTACTCGACCAGCCATGCTTTCTGTAACTTTTTTCATTAAATGAAATGACTGTGAGCCAGTCAGATAAAAAAGTCCTGTTTTTCCACTCCTGTCAGCTATCATTTTTATGTATGGAAAAAGCTCTGGAGCATATTGGACCTCGTCAACAATAAGAGGTGTTGAATGTTTTTGAAAAAAATTACCAGGCTCTTCTTTTGCTATCATAAGAGCAACTGGATCATCGAAAGAAATATACTCCAAATCGCCAAGCAAGTTTTTTAAAAGCGTTGTTTTACCAACTTGTCTAGGCCCCGTTATTAACACGGCTGAAAACATTTTTGATGCCTTTTTCACAACATCTTCTACATGCCTCTTTATATACATAAAACTACCGACCCCCGACTAAATCAAAGTGTAATTTTATTTTAGTCGAAAAGTTCGCCTTTGTCAAGACCTCGCGTAAGACAACTCCGCTAGTTGATGCACAGAAAAACAGCACGTCATCACGTGCTTGTTTTCCATAAAATTTTGTTAATTAGTTAAAATTCTGGTTGTTTTATTTAAAACAATCCTTCTATGTTTCTATTTTCATCGATGGTCATTTTAATGGCTGCTGGCTCTTTAGAAAGTCCTGGCATTAACATAATCGCGCCGCATACCGCTACTATGAACTCTGCCCCACCCCTGATTTTTAGCTCTTTAACTTCTAAAGCAAAACCTTCAGGCCTACCGAGTAATTTCGCATCAGCAGACAGTGAGTATTGTGTTTTTGCTACACAAACTGGGAACTTACTGTATTTTCCACTTTTTTCTATATGCCTTAGATCTTCTTTTGCCTTGTCGCTTAGAACCACACTTCCTGCACCATAAATTTCACTAGCTATTTTTTCTAATTTTTCTATAACACTTAAATTTTCGGAATATAAGAAGTTAAAAGTCTTTTTATTTTCACAAGCTTTTATTACTTCTTTTGCTAACTCTTCACAACCTGCGCCACCTTTTGCCCAAGCTTCTGCAACAACTGCCGTTGCGCCAAACTTTTCAGCAGCTTTTTTAATTATATCTAGTTCTTTTTCAGTGTCGGTTGTAAACCTGTTAATAGCAATTACTGGAGTTATGCCAAACTTTTGAACGTTTTCAATATGCTTTTCTAAGTTACATAGACCTGCTTTAAGTCCCTCAATATTTTCACTATTTATATTTTCTCTTGCAACGCCGCCATTATACTTTAACGCCCTTGCTGTAGTCACTATAACAACTGCCGAAGGAGTTAAGTTAGACTTTCTACATTTAATATCCATAAACTTTTCAGCGCCTAAATCAGCACCAAACCCTGCCTCTGTTACGGTATAATCAGCTAGTGTCATAGCAGTTTTTGTTGCAATAACTGTATTGCATCCATGAGCAATATTTGCAAAAGGACCGCCATGAATTAGTGCTGGTGTTCCACCGAGTGTTTGGACCATATTAGGATACAAAGCATCAGACAAAAGTATAGTCATTGCATTTTCTGCTTTTAGTTCTCTAGCATATACCTCACCGCCAGACTTGTTGTATCCAACAACAATGTTCCCAAGCCTTCTCTTTAAATCCTTTAAGTTGGTTGCTAAACAAAATATTGACATAACTTCACTTGCAGCTGTTATATCAAATCCATCCATTCTTGGCACTCCATTCTTCTCGCCCAATGCTACTTCTATTTGCCTTAGTGCCCTATCGTTCATATCCATACATCTCCTCCAGATAACCTCCTCTATTTCCAAGGCGTTTCCTTGCATAATGTGGTTATCTATTAGTGCAGAAAGCAGATTATTTGCAGCCGTTACAGCATGTAAGTCTCCATTAAAGTGAAGGTTAATATCTGCCATTGGTACTACTTGTGAATATCCACCACCTGCTGCTCCACCTTTAATCCCAAATACAGGACCGAGCGATGGCTCTCTCAAAGCTAAACAGGTTTTTTTACCAACTCTGGATAACCCATCCGCTAGACCTATGGAAATAGTAGTTTTGCCTTCGCCATATGGGGTTGGATTTGTCGCAGTTACTAGTATTAATTCACTTTTAGGATTTTCATCGTATTTAGTAGTTATTTTTGCCCTATATTTTCCGTATGGTTCAATATTTTCTTTATCTACGCCAAGAGTTTTAGCTATCTCTTCAATTGGTTTCGTCTGATGTTTTGCTGCAATTTCTAAATCTGTCATTTTATCCCTCGTATAATAATGTTGTTTGAGTTTAACCAGAGTAAATGGTTAGCAACATTAGTTGTATACATTCATTTATTCCATTTTATGCTTGACTATTATATAGTTAGCTCCGTACTAGTATTTTGAATGTTTTATTGACAACTTATAGCGCATTAATTACACGCTCGCTTTAATTATGCAAAATTAACGCAAAAATGTAAATGCTAAAACGTTATATTTAAATGCAAGTGATATACTAAAAAGATATTTACCATTTTATTCCTAGTTCATTTCTAACATCAACACGAATTCTAATCTCGTTTCTTGTAAAAGTAATAGAATATTTCCCCTTTGTCGCCGTGCGGTAAAACTCATACTTTTCAGTGATTTCCCATCCTTCTTTTTTCATAATCGTTTCAAAATCCGCACAAGAACTTTTTAATGAAAAGCCATAAAGTTCTATTTCTGGATCGGTAATATGTATATAAGTAATATGTTTTTCCTTGTTCATATAATCAGGATATGGAGTTATAGTGTAAATAACACAATGTTCGGGATCAACTTGTTTGCCGTTTTCATCAATAGTTGGCGCGTATTCCATACCATAATAGTATGAGGCTGGGCTTTTAGTGTATACATGTTTTTGTGTATGCGACGAAAAATCAACATTATCAACATTTTCTGCAATCCAAAACTCAAGATTAGTTTCAGGTCGAGCCAAAGTACTAGTCCTTAGCACAGGTGGAAGCCAGTCATTTGGTTTGTCGCATGCTGTAAACACTAAAAGTATTGGTACAATTAAAAAAATAAACAATAAAGCTAAGACTTTTTTCATTTAAAGCCTCCCAAATACTTTAAACAATCCTCTAAAAGACATAACACGTTCAGCTAATATATTTGCTCCTCTCATTAGCCAAACAGTTACTAGTGCTTAAATATTATATCATATTACCTACCTAGACAGTTATGGTTTGAAGTTTATGAAACCTTAAGTCTTATTGCCTTTCCAATTCTATGGTCTTATATACTAAAAAACACCGGTTAAAATTGGCGATTTTATACCCTTCTCATATTGAGTTATTTTACTAAATATGTTATATTTTTTGTAATGTTTGTTTTCAAGGGGGATGCTATGAAAAAGGTTTTATTTACCGAAACTGTTTTACGCGATGCTAACCAATCTTTAATCGCAACTAGACTTAAATACGATGACTTTGCCGCAGCTTTACCAATAATGGATAAGGCCGGATATTACTCAGTTGAATGCTGGGGTGGTGCTACTTTTGATAGTTGCCTTAGATTTTTAGGTGAGGATCCATGGGAAAGACTTAGTAAAATTAAGGCTAGTATGCCAAACACAAAACTACAAATGCTACTACGTGGACAAAATATACTAGGATACAAACACTATCCAGATGATGTTGTACGTAAGTTTGTAGAAAAAGCTGTCGAGCATGGTATTAGCATTGTGCGTATATTCGATGCTCTAAATGATATTAGAAACATAGAAGTAGCAATGGATGAGACCATTAAACGTGGCGCTATCGCATCTGCTGCTATCTCATATACAACTAGCCCCGTTCATACCATTAAAGCTTTTGCAAAGATGTCCAAAACCTTTAAAAAGATGGGAGCTCATACTATTTGTATTAAAGATATGGCTGGAGTCATTAGTCCACAAGAGACATATGATTTAGTCTCTGCAATAAAGGATGCAGTTGACCTTCCAGTCGTATTGCATACCCACTGCACAACCGGCCTTGCATTTATGTCATGTCTGAAAGCCGTAGAAGCTGGTGCAGATGTTATTGACACTGCAACATCTTGTTTTTCTGGTGGAACTTCTCAGCCCGCTACAGAGACGCTACAATATGCGCTTTCTCAAATGGGATATGATACAGGGTTAGATCCAAAAGTTTTAACCGAAGTAAATGCCTACTTTAAGCCACTCAGAGACTGCTTCTTAGAGTCTGGACTTTTAGATCCTCTAGTAATGGCAACAGATACTCAGGCACTTGAGTATAAAATACCAGGTGGTATGTTATCTAACCTTATTTCACAATTAAAAGCTCAAAATGCAATGGATAGACTTCCTGAAGTTTTAGAAGAAACACCTAGAGTTAGAGAAGACTTTGGATACCCACCACTAGTAACTCCTATGAGCCAGATGGTCGGTGTTCAAGCAACAACTAATGTGCTACAAGGTGAAAGATATAAGACAATTGGAAAAGAAGCTGTTGCATATTGTAAAGGTGAATATGGAACTCCCCCAGCGCCGATTGCAGACTTTTTAATTAAAAAAGCACTTGGTGATGAAAAACCAATTGAAGGCAGATTTGCAGACACTATGGAACCCTTGTTTGAAAAAACCAAGGAAGAACTAAAAGGGATTGCAAAAAATGATGAAGATGTTCTTTCATACATCTCCTTCCCTTCAGTTGCAGAGAAGTTCTTTAAAGAACGTAAGGAAAAAGAAGAGCGCAAAACTAGATATACCATTGAGGTTATTGAATAACCATTGATTTAAATTAATTTTTTGGAGGGATTTATGTTTCTTGCAGCAGTAGAAGGAACTAAAGTTACGATAGGTGAAGCGTTTGGACTCGCTGGAGTTTCCATTGCAATCATTATGGCAATACTCTCACTAATTATGGGGCTAATTTATTTAATGGCCTTTATACTTAAACAAGTTGATAAGTTTGAGGCCAAACAAAAAGCAAAAAAAGGAGTAGTTGCGACAGAAGCTACTGAAACATCTAAAGAATTTGCAAGTGGTAGTGCTGGCGATGTTAAACTGTTTGATGTCCCAGATAGAGATGCCGCTATGATAATGGCAATAGTTGCAGACAAATCAGGCAAGCCAATCAATGAAATTAGATTTATATCCATAAAGGATGTAACAAACAAAAAAGAAGAATAATACTTTAGTTATAACTTACATACATAACACCGTGGAGGTTTAATTATGAAATACAAAATCACGCTTAATAACAGAACTTATGAAGTCGAAGTGGAGTTTGGCGAGGCTATGATTGTCGATGAATATGAAGCATTAGCGCCAGTCAAAACCGCCCCCGTTCAGCAAACCGCACCTGCGGCTACGTGCGCAGTACAGGCTCCAGCTCAATCATCTTCAGCACCCCAAACTGGCGAAGGGTTGGTTAATGCTCCTATCCCCGGAACGGTGCTAAAGATAGATAAACAAATTGGCGCAACCGTAAAGGCTGGCGACATTATTATGATTATAGAAGCAATGAAAATGGAAAATGAAATAGTTGCTCCAATCGCAGGCACTCTTACTGATATATATGTCAATAAAGGTGTTATTNTTGAAACTGGTGCAGCACTATTTAAGATTTCATAAAAGGTTAAGGAGAAAATTATGATTAAGGATGCTTTTACAGGGTTATTTAATAGTTCTGGCTGGGCACAAGCAGGCTGGCAAAACTATGTTATGATTGCGCTTGCCTTTTTCTTCTTGTACCTTGCTATTGCGAAAAAATTTGAACCTTTACTTCTAGTCGGAATTGCGTTTGGGATGCTTCTTTCAAACCTTCCAATTGATCCGACATCCTCCCCTATTTATACACCAGAACTCTGGTCAGGACAAACTGTTGATTACCAAAAGGTCTTCTCTCAAGGCGGACTATTAGACATGTTATATGTTGGTGTCAAGACGGGCGTTTATCCCTGCATAATCTTTATGGGTGTTGGCGCAATGTCTGACTTTGGACCTCTTCTTTCTAACCCTAAATCGTTACTACTTGGAGCGGCCGCACAACTTGGAATCTTCACAGCATTTATTTTGGCAATAGTTTTAGGTTTCTCAGGACAAGAAGCAGCTTCCATTGCCATCATCGGCGGAGCAGATGGTCCTACTGCTATCTGGTTAACAAAAGAGCTAGCTCCACATATCTTAGGACCTATTGTCATAGCTGCATATTCATATATGGCACTCATCCCTATGATTCAGCCTCCAATTATGAAAGCACTGACAACTAAGAAAGAACGCATGGTAGAAATGAAGCCTACAAGAGTTGTTTCTCAAAGAGAAAAGATTCTATTCCCCATTGTGTCTGCAACCTTTATTTGCCTCATTCTCCCATCCGTAACACCATTGGTTGGCAGTTTAATGTTCGGAAACTTACTAAAAGAATGTAAAGTGACAGAAAGATTAAACGATACCGTGCAAAACGCATTTATGAATATCGTTACAATCTGCCTAGGACTATCAGTTGGTGCAACCACTCACTGGGCAAGCTTTTTAACAGTAAATACCATTAAAATTGTAGCTCTTGGACTATTTGCATTTGCATTTTCAACCGTTGGCGGCGTTTTGATGGGCAAACTAATGTATATTGCTACTAAAGGAAAAATCAATCCACTCATTGGTTCTGCTGGTGTTTCTGCGGTACCCATGGCAGCTAGGGTATCACATAAAGTAGGACTTGAGTACAATCCTAAAAACTACTTACTAATGCATGCTATGGGACCAAATATTGCAGGAGTTATAGGCTCAGCAGTTGCTGCTGGTATTTTGATGTCAGTGTTTGGATAAATTATCGTTCTTTTACTACAAACAAAAAGGGGCTGTTAAGAAACTAAAAAATTCCTAACAGCTCTTTTTACACCTTAAAACCCACTGGATGCTATGTAAAATGGTAAAATTCGGTTGAAAAAGGTCTTCATTTAACTTAGTAATCTTGTCTATGGCGTTAGTAGCTAAAAGTTTTTACGCAACATTGATTGCAGTTAGTTTGTTACACGCAGCAAACGCAGCTGTTCCAATACTATTAACAGAACTTGGTATTGAAACTACTGTAAGTTCACCACAAGATTCAAAAGCGCTTGGCCCTATACTTAAGAGTCCATCTGGAAATACAAATGCTGGGGATGCAGCAATTGGCACTGTCTTGAAAGCTTGTGCTCCAATACTTTGTAACCCTGCTGGTAACGTTACAGATGTTAAATTTCTACAATTTAGGAAAGCTCCTGGCTCTATTGATGTAACTGAGCCTGGTATTACAAGCGGTAGGTCAACCGCATCAAAAACTTTAGCTTCAGGACATCTTATTAATTTTTCACCATTGTATGAGTATAGTATTCCATTTGTTGCAGAGTACGAGGTATTACTTCCATCAACTGTAAAGCTTGTAAGCTTAGGACAATTATCAAACGCACCAGTTGCGACAGAACTTAGAGCTGGCCCTACAGTCACAGTCGCTAGCTCGCTTGCACCGTTAAAGGCAGAAGCACCAATAGATGTTACATTCTTAGTATCTATTGCAGTAATTTTATTTGCACTCTTGAATGCATTTGCTGCTATTGTCGTTACGCTGTCTGGTAATACAATATTACCACCTGCATAATTTTCAAAAGCACTTACGCCTATTGTTGTAATTCCAGTTCCCGCAAATGAAACATTGCTTGTAACGTCAGCAAAAGCTCTTGCTCCTATGGTAGTTACGCTAGCTGGTATTACTGTTGACCCTAAGTTTACGCAGCCACTGAAAGCTTCGCTTCCAATAGATGTTACGCTATTTGGGATACTAACCAGCGCTCCTTTGTATCCTTTAAATGCACCTGCAGGAATTGTCTCAATTGTAGAATCCGCTGCAAAGAAGATGTCTGCAGTCACATTCTTAAACGCTCCACTCTCAATATTAGTAACTGTTTTTGGTATATGTATAGCTGTTAAACCAGTACAGTCTTCAAAGGCATGCGCAGGAATTGTTGTAGTTCCTTCTGCGATATATATAGTCTTTAAACTTGCAGGAATTGTCGCGCCAGTGTAGTAAGATCTGCCACCAAAGTAGTAACGCAATTAAGAGTTTGTGGTTGCGCTATACGGACTTGATAGAGGTACTGTTATTGTATTCAAATTTGAACAACCCGCAAATGCATCTAAACCTATGGTT
>JGI24709J26583_10002162_pt1 | contig 16341 bp, 26 predicted proteins | sample BioPla2DNA1_FD_26583 | JGI IMG/M metagenome (IMG submission 26583) | reverse complement strand
CATCTCAGTATATATAAAAGGAGTAAAAGTGACTAAAGCTGTTAAATCAAGCGTGGAATTTTAAAAAAGTGTCCACGTTATATTTAATAGAGCCCTTTTATTTTAAAACACAAACCAAATGAAGTAATGACACCATATCAGTTTATCTATAAAACTATAACAACCCTACTTATGAATGATAATGCATTTATATATCCAATGTTTGATAGTAAAACTTTAGAGCTTAAAGGCCTATATCCATTAACGCCATCAGTCGTTGAACCAATGGTTGATGATAAGGATAACTATTATTTAAAGTTTTACTTTGAAAATAATGATGCTTTTATTATTCCATATGAGAATATCATTCACTTAAAAAGGTTTTATCATTCAAATGATATCTTTGGTGGTAATAATTCAAATGGTGACCATGATGCATTACTTAAGACAATAGGTATTAATGAGAATGTCTTACAAGGTATTGATAATGCACTAAGAAGCTCCATGCAAATCAAAGGTATTGTTAAGATGAGTGCCATGCTAAGTGAAGCGGATAAGAAAAAACAACTTGATATGTTTAATGAAATCTTAAGAGACTCCATTAAAAGTAAAGGTAGTTCCATTATTCCGGTTGACCTAAAAGCAGATTACATTCCATTATCGGTTGATCCAAAGTTGATCGATAGTGAAACCTTAGCATTCTTACAATCAAAAATACTTGATTACTTTGGCGTTTCAAAAGAAATATTTTCATCTAATTATAGTGAAGATGAGTTTAACTCATTTTATGAACAAACTATAGAGCCTTTAGCCATTCAAATGTCTGAGGCTTTTTCTTTAGGGTTACTTACTGATAATGAAATTATGAGAGGTGAGGAAATCATCTTTTATAGTGAAAGATTACAGTATGCTTCATGGAATACAAAAGTTACTGCAATTGAAAAGTTAATGGGACTAGGCATTATGTCATTAAATGAATCAAGGGCATTACTTGGACTTGAGCCGGTTGAGAATGGAGATAAGAGATTACAGTCACTTAACTACATTGATTCAATGAAGGCCAACGAATATCAAATAGGAAAGGATAATGAGAATGAAGGTAACGATTAATGGTAAGGTTTCAAAAGATGTCTTAACATCTATCTTAAATGAACAAAAAGATAAGACTAAACTAATAGATAGCTTTGCTAAAGAAAATAAACTCGAATCAATTATTTATAAAGATGCAGAGTTAGAGTATGAAGGTGGATTTACTAAAGCACCTAGTAAAAGAATTGAGGTTGAAAAAAGATGAGTAAACAAAAAGAAATCAGACTTGCAGAGGTTGAACTAATCGAAGTAGAAGACAAGATGATTTTAGAAGGTTATGCAATTATTTATAACGATGAGACTTTAATTGGTGATGAGGAGTATGGATTTTATGAAACGGTAAGTCCAGATGCTATTACAGCTGATGCCATTAAAGATGTCCCAATGAAATATAACCATAATGATGCTTTCTTAATTATTGCAAGAACTAAGAATGGATCCCTTGAATTAACCTCAGATGATATTGGCCTTAAGGTAAAAGCAGAACTACTAGATACTCAAACAAATAGAGATATTTATAAAATGGTTAAATCTGGTCTCTTAGATAAGATGAGTTTTGCTTTTACAGTTAAAGAACAAATATGGAACCATGATGGAAATATTCCAAAAAGGTTAATTACCAAAATTGATAGATTATATGATGTATCAATTGTAGATATTCCTGCTTATGATAACACTTCGATCTTTGCTCGATCTTTAGAATCTATGGATTTAGAACTAAGGGCTATGGACTTAGCTAAGAAAAAAGATAGAGAAGTATTAATAAGAAAAAGACTAAATTTAAAAATAAAAATTGGAGGAAACAAATAATGAATTTAGAAAAAAGAAGTAATGAAATTAAAGCACGCATCACTGAGATTAAAGGTCTAATTGGTACTGAGGTAACACTTGAAGTCTTAGAAGAGTTAGAAGCAGAAGTTGATGAACTAACTCAAGAGGATGCTGAGATTGAACGCAAACTATCTATTATGAGAAAAGCAGACTTTAAACCGATTAAAGTTACCGAGCGAAATAATGTCGATAAAGAAGCTTTAGAAAAACGTGGAGCTGCATTAAAAGAAAGTAGAGTGATTCAAGTTTCAAGTGATGAGATCCTACTTCCTGAACATACAGCATCAACGATTGCACCACACCCGTTCGCTCAAGTATCAAGCCTTGTTGATAGAGTTAAAGTAGTTAATTTAAATGGTGGGGAAACTTATAAGAAATCATTTATTAAAGGTAGTGGTACTGCTGGTTTAACTACTGAAGGTGAAGCGTATAGTGAAACAGAACCAGAGTTTGGTTATTTAACTATTACAAAAGTAAAAGTTACAGCCTATACAGAAATAACAGAAGAGTTAGAAAAACTACCAAGCCTACCTTATCAAGCAGAAGTTATTAAAAATATTAATATTGCATTAAAGAAAAAGATTAGTGAACAAATCTTAAGAGGTCCTGGTACATCTAATACATTTACAGGTATCTTTAGTGATAAAGCAATTGCTCTTTCTGATGCTAAAGAACTAGAAATTGAAGCAATCACTGATACAACACTTGATGATATTATCCTTGCATATGGTGGCGATGAAGAGATTGAGGGTGGCGCTTATTTAATTTTAAATAAAAATGATTTAAGAGCATTTGCAGGTCTTAAAACAGCAGAAGGTAGAAAAGTTCATACAATTGATTATGTTAATAGTACAATTGATGGCATTCCTTATATTATCAATTCAAACTGTAAAGCAATTACAGATACTAATACACAAGCTGGTGAATACGGTATTGCATATGGTGGACTACAAAACTATGAAGTGCCAATTTTCTCACCAGTAGAAATTGGTAAGTCAACAGACTACAAATTTAAAGACGGCATTATTGCATATTAAGCATCAGTCTTTACCGGTGGTAACGTTGTAGGTTATCAAGGATTTTTAAGAGTTAAGAAAAAAGGTACTACACCTAAAGAATAGAGGTTTAAAATATGGGACTACTTGAGATGATAAAAAAATCATTATTAATTCCTTTAAGTGAAGATTATGCAGACTTAGAGTTAATGAGTTTAATTGATAGCTGTAAGGACTTAATTAAATCTACCGGAGTAAGTGAAAATGTTATTGATAATAATAAGATAGCCCATTCGCTAGTCCTGATTTATTGTAAGACGTTTTTGGTTTTAAAGCAGATGGTTCTGTAAAAGAACTACCTAAGAGTTTTGAAATGCTTTTAAGACAGCTTGCAACAAGTAGTGGTGATGCTTATGTATCCAAGTAGTCCTAATATTAAAATTAAACTATTAACCTTAATAAGTGATAATGATGAAATAGGTAATAGTATTTTAAAGTTAGCTAAAGAAAAAGAAGTCATCGGTATTTCTAAATCAATAACATCTAAAGAATACTATGAAAGTAAGAAGCAGGAATATAAAGTAGATGTGGCTTTAAAGATATTAAGTTTTTTATATGATGGATCTAAGTATGCTGAATATGATCATACAATTTATAAAATTGAAAGAACTTATTTATCTGGTCAATACATTGAGTTATATCTAATGGAAACTAATATAAAGCGAAGTGATATAAATGGCGACAATGGATAATTTTATCGATATTATTAATAAAGAAATTGATAACTATACAAAAGATACGCTAAAAGGTATTGAAGCAAGATTAGATGAGACAGCAGATAAGATTTTAGAATACTTATCATCTAATACACCAAGAAGTGGTAGGACTGGTGCACTAGCAGATGATTTTGTTAAAGAGGTTAGTGGTAGTGGCATTACTAAGACAATTACTATCTATGCAAAAACCAAAGGAAGTATTACGCATTTAGTAGAGTTTGGCTTTAATCATAAGAGTGGAAAGTATGTAGCATCAAGACCATTTTTAAGACCAGCATTTGATGCACTGACTCCAAAAATGCTAGAAGATATAAGGGAAATTATTAGTGGAAAATAACCTACTCTTTATATATTCTGTATTAGAAAAAGTGCTACCTAAAAATGTATATTATGCACTACAAATTAAACCTAATGCCAAACTACCATTCATTGTTTATCAAGAGATAAATAAACGATCAACAAAATATCACGATGATCATGCGTTTTTAAAAATAACAACTATTCAAATTTCACTTGTTACAGATAAGAAAGATTTAAAGATTGAAAAGAAACTAGAAGATACATTAGAGGCACATGATATCAATTATCAAATGATAAGTGAATATCATATTAAAGATAGCGGTATATACCGTATTTATGAAATAAAAATGGAGGAATTTAAGTATGAGCAATAAAGTAACATTCGGACTTAGAAATGTTCATTATGCAATTGCAACACCAAATGAGGATGACAGTTGGACATATAGTGAACCAAAGAAATTAATCGGTGCTCAAGAATTAACTGCAGAGGTTATTGCAGGTAAAACTGATGTATATGCAGATGATAGAATACTTGCAACATTAGTATCAAATAGTGGTTCAAATATTACATTAACTTTAACTGAACTAGATGATGATTTTAAAGTAGATGTGCTAGGTTTTGAAAGAGACCAAAACAATAACTTAGTAGAAGTTGTAAACCATAGAAATAAAACATTTGCCCTAGGTTATGAACTACAAGGTGATGCCAAATCTAGAAAGATATGGTATTTCTTATGTACAGCAAGTCCAGTAAGTGATGCAACTAAAAGTAAGGCAGAATCAATTGAGCCAAACTCAGTATCATTAAATATTACAGCAAGATCAATTGAAGTTGGTAACTATTCGGTTATTAGAACGATTGCAAAGTTTGGAGATAGTAACTATTTAACATTCTTTTCAAGTGTTCCAACACTTCCTATTTTAGGTACTTAAGATGGAAAGAACTATTATATTAAACGGAGAGCCTTTAAGATTAAAGAGCTCTCTTTTTACCATTATAGAGTATCGTAATGTATTTGGAACTGAATTGTTTAGTGATATTAAAAAGATGGATATCACATCTGATGAAGATCCTGGTAAAGTAATCGATGTATTATTTAAGATTGTCTATATCTTAAACAGACCATACACGAAGCAAAGCTATGATGACTTTTTAACTAATCTGGATTTCAATATCTTATCAAATCCTGATGAAATTGAAAACTTATCTGTAACGATTGCTGAGATGTTGGGTGGAGGCATTAAAAAGGATAGCCCAAAGTAGAAACCGAAGATGAGAACATAACAGCAAACATAATTTATAATCTTGCTCATCTTGGGATATCTATTAAAGATGCAGCCTTTTTTGATATAGAAGTCTATTCACAAATTGTTGACTTAGAATTAAAGACATTCTCAAAAGATTTAAATACGAAACAAGCAACGCAAAAAGATATAGATTTATTTTTATTGTAGTAGTTTGTTTGGTATAATCATTACAGGATGTGATATAAATGATAGTATCAAATGCACAAAAAGGTCTTGAATTTGAAAGAATAGCAAAAAAATATTTTGAAGAAAAACATAAAGTTAAGTTTAAAAAAACAAAAATTAAAATTGGTTTTAATGGTGGTAAACTTAGAGAATTTGATTTAGTTAATGAAGAGTTGAAAATAATAATTGAGTGTAAAAATTTTAGATATACATCGGGTAACAATGTGCCGTCTGCTAAAATATCAGATTTTATAAAAGAAGTTTATAAATTGTATATTGCACCAGAAGAGTATAAAAAAATTATTTGTATTTCAAAAAGTTATAATAAAAAAGGTATATCACTTAAGAATTATATTTTGGATAAATACTATGATTTTATTCCAGAAACAATAGAAGTAATAGAAATATAGTGAAAACAGAGGCGAAAGTCTCTTTTTTTATACTTGAAGGAGGGTTTGTATTATGGCAGAAACAATTAAAGGCATAAATATAAAGTTAAGCTTAGATGGTCAAGATTTAGATAATGAACTAAAATCAATTAATAAAGAATTGCGTGAGCAACAAAGAGACCTAAGAGCCATTAATACGAATCTACGATATGATAGTTCCAATCTTGATTTATGGAAAAAGAAACAATCTCAGTTAAATGAAGTAATAGATCAAACTAAAAAGCGATTAGAAACTCAACAAAAACAACTAGAACAAGCAAGACTAGGATTAAAGCTTGGAACAACATCAGAAGCAGAGTTTAGAAAACTTCAAAGAAATGTTACTTATAATGAAGCGGATTTAAAAAGACTTAATAACGAATTAGAAAAGACTAAAGATAAAGTCAAAGATTTAGGTAATCTAAAGTTTGATAATCTTGCTAAGGTTGGTTCGACTTTAACTAGATCATTAACAGCTCCAATACTTGGTGCTGTTGCTGCACTGACTGCTTTTGCAAGTAAGGGTGTTGATACTGCAGATAGTATTGGTAATACTGCTAAAAGACTTAGAATGTCTGCTGAAAGCCTACAAGAGTGGAATCATGTAGCAAGAATGTCTGGTGTAGAAACCGCATCACTTGAAAAAGCATTTGAGAAAGTAAATAACATTGTTGCAGATATTGCATTGGGTGATGTAAAAGGCTTTGCAGGGGTATTTCATGCACTTGGTATATCGATGGATGAGATAGATGGTAAAGATACAAGTGAAGCCTTTGAGGTTATTAGAAATGCACTTGAAAAGGTAGAAGATGAATCTCTAAGAGCTGCACTTGCTAATCATTTATTTGGTGATAAGATTGGTTCTGATTTACTACCAATGTTAAGCCAGGAAGAAACTGCGATTAAAGACTTAAGAAAAGAAGCACAAGAATTAGGTATTGTTACCAATGAGCAAATTGATGCTGTAGGTGGTTATAAAGATTCATTAGATAAATTAAAACAATCAACCACTGCACTTTCAGTTGAAGTTGCAGAAGTCATGATTCCTGCAATGCAGGGTGTGGTAAATATTTTAAAGGCGTATTATTCCAGCCTTTAGATCCGCGGTAGAGTGGTGGCAAAGCTTAAGTAATGAAACTAAAGTATTGATTACTGTAATCACAGGTCTCCTTGCAGCAATTGGACCTGTTCTAACTATTATAGGTAAAGTTGGGCCACTTGTTAAAACAGTAAGTATAGCATTTAAGGCACTAGGTAGTGCCGGTATTTTTGCTGGTGCAGGAATAAATGCAGCAACTCTTGGTATTGGAGCTTTGATTGCAATTGTTACAATTGCACTCTTAGAAAATGAAAAGTTTAAAGAACTACTTGCTAAGCTTATGGAAACCTTCATGAAACTACTAGAACCCATTATGCAAATAGTAGAAGTTTTAATGAATGCTCTAATGCCTATCCTAGATATAGTCATAGGTATTATTACAAAACTTATTGATATTTTAATGCCAATTATAGATATGATACTTGCACCTTTAATTAAACAGTTAGAGTTTTTAGGTCGTATTTTTGAAATGATATCACCTTTAATTGAAATGGTCGGTAATGTATTACAAAAAATATTAGTTCCAGCATTTCAAGTATTAGAAAAAATCTTAAATCCAATTTTAAAGATTTTAGAAAAGATCATCGGATTCTTTGAGAAGATCTTTAATTTTGCATCAAGTGTAGGTGATGTAGTTGGAGGCGTATTAGGTGGTGTTGGCGATGCCATTGGTGGTGTAGTAAATGGTATTGGTAACTTTGTCGGTGATGCAGCTAGTAAAGTTGGTGATTTTGCTAAAGGTGTTGTTGATAAGGTAAGTGGAACAGTTGGTGGAGTTGTTGATAGTGTTAAGGGTGTTGTAAGTGGTGCAACAAATGCTGTATCAAATGTTACAAGTTCAATATCAAATGGCTTATCAAACTTTGCAAGTAGTGCAAAAGATAAAGTTGGTGGTGCACTTAAAGGAATCGGTAATTTTTTTGACAGTGCCTTAAACTTAAAAGGTAACTCAAATACTTCAAAAACAACAAATAACCAATCAACCACACATAATAGTGTAACAATCAATACAACATCACAAAGTTTTGATGTTGACTCCATAAATAGAGCACTTGGAGGTAAGTTCATATGATAAGACAGTTTTATTTTGAAAATGATAATGGCCAAGCCTTTTACTTTAAGTATGCAAATAATGTATTGCTATCACAAGTAACTGGACTTGGCTTTAGTTTTGATTATAAGTATTTAAAGTTTGACCATGTATTTGAAACGATAAAACAAGATGTAGAGCTTGCAGAAATACAAGGAACTATTAGTTTTTTAGATGGCTATTTAGGGTATCAAAAGTTAATTGATTATTTAACTATTCAATCAAAGAATTTAAAACTTTATTATAAAGACTTAGAACTAAAATATATCTATGTTGATGTTAGTAGTTTAAGTAAGACAGAAATTATTGACGGATATTTAAAAAGTGATTTAACACTTCATAAAAAATCATACTGGATTAAAGAAAGACAACTCATTTTAGATTTTGGTAAAAACATAGTAGGTAAGAATTATCCTTATAAGTATCCGGTTAGTTATCTAACAACTAAAGCAGAAGAAACTAGAGTAAGTGTATCGGGCATAAAAAATGCAGCAACCATTATTGAGCTTGTTGGTGATGTGAATAAGCCAGAGTTAAATGTTTATAGACAAAATAAAGTAGTGTCATCAATGAAACTAAATATTGATAAAGATAAAGCAAATATAATAATTTCATCAATACCTAACAATCAATATATGAAAGATATAACAAATGATGATATAGATATTTATCACTTACAAGATTTTAATAAAGATAATTTTATCTTACTACCTCCTGGTGAATTACTAATAGAGTTTAAATCTGGTAGAACCACTAATACACTATGTAAGCTTACAATTTATGAATATCACTTGGGGTAGGCTATGGAGATTGTAATCTTAGATAGGTTTGATTTTAGTGTTAAGGATTATGCATACGTAGATAGTGAATATGAAATTATAACTGATTTAGTCTTAACACAAAAATCCAGTTTTAAAATTAATAAAAAGACTATCAATGCAAATACCGGTGACTTTATCTATGTTAAAAGTGATGATTTATATTTTGGTGTTATTGATTCAATTGAAAATGAAAAAGATCACAAATTTATAACAGCACTTGATTTTAAAGAACTATTAAAAATAGAATTTGTAGCAACCAATTATAATGGAAATATAGCTTCCTATATAGAAAACCTAATCAGAGCAGCACTTATTAATAATAGTGATTCAAGAGTCAATCTTAACTATTTGCAAATAAGTGTTGAAACATCAAAAATAGGTACATTAACTTTTGATAAAGATAAAGTATTAACAATTTATGAGCTCTTAGATTTAGTGTTTAAGATGTATGGCATAATGCTCAAATACAGGGTTGTAATAGAAAATGGAAAAATCCATGGTTTAGAACTTAGAATAGTAAATACAGTTACCGGCATTAAACTAAAAGCCGATAACCTATATTTAGATGGTTTAGTTATTAATGATTCTAATAAAGAAAATATTAATAAAGTTATCTATAAACCTAAGAGTGATAATTTATTCTTTAAAGATGAAGTTATCTTCTATATGTTAACTGATGGTTCAATAACAAGTGATGTTAATCATCCAATGCGTTTTAGAAAAGTAATTCAAAAGTTAGAAACATATACCGATAATGATTACCTAGATTTAAGCGATAAAGCAAAGACAATTTTATCGGTTGCTAAAGCTGATCACCAGATCACATTTAGGATCAATAAAAAAACAAACTCACTTGATGTCTTAAGAAACATCGAAGTGGGTCTTTTATTAGAGTTTATCTATCAAGGTAAAATATATGATTCGATTTGTTCTAGTATAAAGTATAGTAACTCGCTTGATCTATGTGAGATCACATTAGGTGAGTATCGGATCAAGTTAACAGAAAAACTACAAATATTAAATAAAGGTATAAATAGTAGTGTATCTAATGTAACTATTAATAATAGTGGTTATTCAGATTTAGATGGAGGAGAGTTTTAAATGGGTGTTCAAAAAATTACATTTGATGAATCAAGCGTCAGTGCAAAGATTGATGCAGATATTTATCATTTTTTATTATCACATGAAGTAGGTATCTTTAAGAATTTCAAAAATAGTGTTTCATATACTTTAGCAAATAATGTTATTACATTTAGAGATGGGTACATAAGTATTTATGGCAGACTTTTATATATTGAAAATAATACACAAATAACGATTACAACGGATGCATCAAGATATGGTTATGTTGTATTAGGTATTAACACAAATAACAATACTGCAACAATATATACAAAAGAAAATGCATCAAGTTACCCAAGTCTTACAACAACAAACCTTCTTAATAGTGATGGATTATATGAGTTAGTCCTTTGTGCTTACACAAAGACAACAAGTTCTGTAACTTTAAATAATAGTTATGAAAGATTATTTATCACAAATCATAAAGACCAAATCAGTACTTTAAGAAGTGAAATGATAAGTCGTTTTTATCCTAGAGCACATACACCAAGTCTTATATCAAGTGGTGTTTATAGATTAGGTAATCTTAATTCACAGATATTAGAAAGAAGTATCGTTCAAGTTATTATTGCTGGTAAGACGGTTGTTACATTTCCAGGAGCTCAAATATTTATACTTGTAGGATCGAATGCTTCAGTAACATACAGACATAATGGAAGTGATTATACAATGCATTTATTCTATGAAAATGGAAATCTTACATTTACTTGTGGTAGCACAAGCCATACGATAAACAAAGTTATTTTAACAACTTTATAGGAGGAAAGAAATCATGGCAATTATTCAAATTAAAAGAAGAACATCAACTGGAACTGGTCCGATTGTTGGAACTAGCGGTTCAATTAAAGCGGGTGAACCACTTGTTGACCTAAATGGTGGTAACTTATATGTTTCAAAATTAGGTAAAACAGGTAGTTCAAGTAATCCTATATTATTAACAGACTATCTTGAATACTTATCAAAACCAAACATAACTAGTTTAATAGATTCAAAAATTAGTGATTTAAGTTTAGGTACTGCATCAAAAAGAAATACCGGAACAACAAATGGTACAGTGCCATTAATTGGTGCAGATGGAAAACTTCCAACATCTGTTATTCCAAATATTAGTCCTGTCACAAGTGTTAATAGTAAAACTGGTGCAGTAACAATTACACTAAGTGATTTAGGTGGTGTTTCTACGACCACTTATAATTCACATGTTAGTAGCAGTCTGCATTTAACAGATAATCAAAGAACAAAACTAAATAACATTAGAAACGTTAGTATTAGTCAAGGTGTGGGATCTAAGTTTGTAACGAGTAAATCAACCTTTGATAATAGTATTATTTCAAATGCAATCTCACTATATAATGTTTTAGATGATAATTATACACCAGCTAAAATGATTTATTATATAGGAATTGATAGTTCTAAAGTATTAACACCAACATCAACTATTGATGGTGGAACATATTAATGCCTGTTATTAGAATTAAAAGAGGAACTAGTACACCTACAATTTCAAATTTAACGCAAACCGGTGAAATGGCCATTAATACAAACTCTGATGAAATATTTATTAGAAGCACCTCAGGGATTGTCAAAGTAGGGGGTGGATTTACTTTAATATATTCTGGTGGTGGAAGTATCCCGACAAGTTTAAGTGCTAATAATATTACTTTAAATAAAATGTTTAATCTTTATAATAAGTTGGTTGCTTTTGAAGTAAGAGCAGTAACTGGAACTGATACCTATGAAACCCATGTAGTATTTGCAAGACTTGGATCAAACTCAACCGTATCATCAAGTGCAACTTACGATAGGTTATATTCATGGACAACCTTTGATGGTAGATATTTTAAAACACATTCATTTAAAGCTTATTGTTCTAATAGTGTATCAAGCACAATGACTATAGGAAATCTAAAGCACTTAATTGGTGATTTTACAGGATCTACAATTTCATGGACAACCAATACAACAACAACTGCATATATTGAAAAGATATGGTTGGTTGAATAAGAATGGCATATACATTAACACTTAATAGTATAAGTCCAACAACCGCAGCAAATACCGGAAACATTGGTTTAAGAATTATCTTTAGTTTGTCTGGTTCTGGACTTGCAATACCAGGTTTTTCACTACGCTTATATAACGCACTAAGTGGTGGAACACTTATTAAAACACTTTATTATAGTGATATGTATGATCCGATTTCTGGTAATGCATTATTAGTTGATTTTGTAGGTGTTTCACCAGGGACTTATTATGTAGACCTTTATTATAAAGTAGCTGGAACACCAAGAAGGGCAATTACAATAACCGGTGTTGGTGGAGTTAAGAACATTAAGTTAAACAGTAGTGAAGTTAGTTCAAACAAATTAAACAGTCTTAATGTTACAAAAGAAACACATAACGGAAACACAGCATATGAAGGATAAAAGGGAGGTCCAATTATGGCCATTATTAAAAGTTTAAAATCAAGAGTAGGAATTGATATAAGTTATCATAGGGTGCTTGCAACAAACATTAACTACAATGATAAAAAAATAGTTATTTGTCTAGCATCATATGTAAGTCTAGATAGTAGAGTTAATAAGTATGACCCACTTGAAGTGGTGGATATAGAAGTTCCAAAAGAGGACTTTAGTTTATTTAGTGGTGTTGATACACATGAGATGTCATACCTTTGGTTAAAGGATAATATTGAAGGTTTTGATGATGCATTAGATGATTTAGAAAAAAGAGAGCGTGAAATAAATGAGCAAACAGAAACTAACGAATGATGAGATAACTACGATTGTTAAAAACTTATTTGTTAATAATGAATTAATGTTTTTATACTATAGTGGTTCCAAAGCATATGGAACAAGTAATGATTTATCTGATATAGATGTAACAGCAGTCTTTAGAAACTTAAATGGTATCATTCATGCAACAACTCAAGATATTGATATCTTTGCATATGGTTATGATTCGTTTTTAGCAAGGCAATCGATGTCTGATGAAGTTCCACTTTATAATCTAATTCATGCTGATGATATTATAAGTATTGAAAAAACGCTAATCTTTGTTGATGAGATTTATAAAAAGGATTTAGAAGCTATTAAAAAATTAGATTTCTATAAAGTACTACCTTTATATCTAGAAGCATTTATTAAATACTATGATGATTTAATCAATACAGAAAAAGTAGTAGTAAAAAGGGCATATCATATCTTAAGACTAAGGGCGATTATTGAAGATACATTAAAGACAGAAAACCATCAAATAAACATCGATGATAAATGGATTAAAAAAATTAATGATCATAAAAGAAATTACGGATCATTAAACACAGAAGAATGTCTGGCCGAGTTAAAAACTTATCTAGATGAAATAATTGAGATATAAAATAAATATTTAAAGGATGATAATAATGAAGTACAAGTATAGTGCTTTATTCATGGTAGGGACGTTAGGGTCCTTTTTTTCATACCTTTTTGGAGGGTTTGATAGTTTGATGATTGCACTAATTGTATTAATGAGTATTGATTTTTTAAGTGGTTTATTGCTTGCAGTAGTATTTAAGAAAAGTAAGAAAACAGAAAGTGGCAGACTAAGTAGTGCTGCAGGTATTAAAGGTTTATCTAAAAAAATATTTATTTTATTCTTAATAGCAATGTCTCAGCAGCTAGATATTATACTTACAACTTCGTTTATTAGAGATGGAGCAATCATTGCCTTCATTTCAATGGAGGGTGTAAGTATATTAGAAAACTCAACACTTGCAGGTCTTAAAGTTCCAACAGTTATTAAAAATGTTTTAGAAGTCTTAAATAAGGATGGTAAAAAAGATGAGTAATCCAGAATTAGTAACAACAATTATAAGTATTGTTTTATCAATTATATCTGCAGTATTAGGATATCTATCAAAGAAGAATGCTGAAGCTAAAAAGTATTATGAGTCATATCTAAAGGTAGAAGCTAAGATAAAGGAACTCTGTATTATTGCTGAAGCTAATTACAAAAAGGGTGATCAGAAGAAAAAATACGTGATCGCAAATATTAGTATCTATCTAAAAGAAAATAATATTAATATCCCAGAAGAAGTAATAAATAAAATAATTGAATCGATTATAAGTATTTCAAAAAGTATTAATGCAGAAGGGCAATCTAGAACTTAATCTAGATTGCCCTTTTTAAATTTTATGATTAAAGGTATAATATGAACATGTAAATGGGGTGTTAATGTTGTCAGTTGATAAATTTTTGAAAAGCTATTTTAATAATAATATTGATGAATATTATAAAGATTTATTGAGTAAATTAGAAAAAAATGATTATAAACTATATCGATACATACCAATTCACAATATAGTGGACGAGATAGAACAAAATTTATTACATGAAAAACAATATGGTTTTCACTCTATAATGAATCAGTATGTATATCATAATAAGCCTAGTTTTTTTAATGACCCATTTGATTCAGTTTTTGGAATTAGTCAAAATGTTTTTTTCGGAGTTTTTTTATCTCAATTTGCTGATTTAAAAGAATTTAGATTAATTTCAGATAGACTAGAAAATTCAAAAGATGTAAAAAATATTGATGATATTCTTACTATAATAGATGAACTCGATATAAATGTTGAAACAAAGGAATTTACAAAATTTATTTGTATATCGTCTTTTGAAGCATTAAATTCTAGTGAAAGCAAAGATATGACTGAGATGCTAAACATATTCAAGCAAAAAATCATTGATAATCCAATACCTTATATAAAATTTCTAAACCCTTTTTATTTAGAGAAGTTAGATGAGAATAAAATCAGTGAACAATTTAAAGAACTTGGAAGTAAGATGACATCAAATTCATTACAAAATTTAGTAATAGACCCATTGGAACCTGACGCTCAACAATTTTCAGGTTTCGCAAAATCAATAGGGTTGAAAGATGAAGCAAATAAATTTGAAAGAACTTTGACTGATTCAGTTAAAAATCTAAATGATAGAATTTTTGATGTTATTGATAATCAGTTTGGTGTTGCATCGCTTACTACTAGTTTTAACAATCCATTAATGTGGTCACATTATGCGAATTCTCATAAAGGGATTTGTATTGAATATGATTTAAGTGAAGATGTTAAGGATGTAGAATCATTGAAATCATTGTTGATTCCAGTAAAATATTCAAATGAACGGGTTACAATTGATTATACGTTAATGGATAAAATTGATTTAAAAAATATTGAGGATAAAGGAAAAAACGATTTGTTAAAGTTTTTTATAAGTGGCTTATATACAAAACACGATGTTTGGAAATATGAGGATGAGTGGAGATCTATTGTTGCTATTAAAGAAGGAAATAGAAATATTCAAATTGGTAAAATTTCCGCACTATACTTAGGAAACAAAATGGAAGAGGCAACTACTAATACGATGATTAACCTAATTAACAAGAGTAATAATGGACTGGATAAAGTTTCTGTTTTTAAAATGATTAATGATATTTCAGAGTATAAAATCAAGCCGGTTCAAATTAAATAATGAATGAGGATAAAAATGAACAACATAGAAATTGCACTTAAAGGAATAAAAATAGCATCAAATATATTAGATATACCTGAGCCAAGTATATATTTTGCTAGTTCAAATGAGTTACCTAATAATGAAGTAACAGCGGTCTTTAGACATAAAAATTATGAAATAATATTTGATGAAGATTGGTTAACAAAAGTTCCATGGATCGAAGTAATGGTTACTTGTTTTCATGAGTGCAGACATGCTTATCAAGCGTACTCAGTTAAGCACAATTTAAATGAATCAAAAGAAATATTAAATAAGTGGAACAATGATTTTAATACCTATAATATGCCAAGTGGAACATTAGATGAAAAAGCAGATATTAACTACTTAACTCAACCTATTGAAATAGACGCAATCATATGGACCCACATAAAAATAAAAGAACTATTTGAAGTAAAAACAATAGTTCCAGAAAGTATTAAAAAGTATTTAGATTTATAAATATAATTAAGTAGATGGATTGTATGAATTTCAAGTTAAAAATAGAGATGAACAACGTAGAAGAAATTTATCCTAAAGGATTATATTTTGTTGCGATTTTACCATTAAACATTACCTTTTTACAGTTACACAAAGTTATTATGGCTTGTACAAATTATCAAGATTATCATCAATGGGATTTTAACTTTAATAATGAATTTGAAGTTAAAGAAATTAATAAGTTTGATTTAGAAACGAGAGAACACTATATAGAATTAGGTTACAAAAATTTTGACATAAAAAAAGCAAACTCAAGGATTGCAAAAATAGTCTTATAAGGCTTTAATAGAAGTATAATATTAGTT
>JGI24709J26583_10002160_pt1 | contig 16344 bp, 12 predicted proteins | sample BioPla2DNA1_FD_26583 | JGI IMG/M metagenome (IMG submission 26583) | reverse complement strand
GGCTGTCATTCTGAGCGGAGTCGAAGAATCTGCACGCTGTCATTCTGAGCGAAGTCGAAGAATCTGTCGGCTGTCATTCTGAGCGGAGTCGAAGAATCTTTTATAAAAACAAAAAGGAGGCTGGGTTTAGATGTCAGGTACAATTAAAAAACTGGACCGTACTGCTCATTATCTTAAGAACAAAGTAGGTTTTATCCCTGAGATTGCAGTTATACTGGGATCAGGGCTGGGAAAACTTGCAGATTATATTGATGGAAGCATTGAAATTCCATACGAAGAAATTCCTGATTTCCCAAGCACCACCGTTGCAGGGCATGAGGGAAAGCTGATTTTCGGCACCATAAAAAATCGCAAGGTTGTGGCCATGAAAGGGCGTTTCCACTATTATGAAGGCAATGATATGGATGCTGTAGTCTTTCCGGTGCGGGTTTTCAAGAGAATGGGAATAGAGAACATAATTATCACTAATGCTGCCGGAGGCGTAAATACCGAATTCACACCTGGAGATTTGATGCTTATTACCGACCATATTTCCTTTTTCTGCGAAAATCCTTTAAGAGGCGAAAACATAGATGAATTAGGCCCACGCTTTCCTGATATGTCGGCGGTTTATGACAGGGCTCTGAGAAAAGCTGCATTAGAATCTGCAAGAAAACTGGGAATTGATTTGAAAGAAGGAATATACTCCTACTGCAAGGGGCCATCCTACGAATCTCCCAGCGAAATAAAAGCCCTCAGGCAAATGGGAGCAGATGCGGTAGGCATGTCAACCGTACCCGAGGCAATAGTGGCAAGGCACATGGGGATGAGGGTTTTAGGAATCTCATGTATTACTAATATGGCAGCAGGGGTTTTGGACCAGCCATTGAATCATGAAGAGGTTATGGAAACCGGAAAACAAGCCGAACAAAAGTTTTCGGGCCTGGTAAGCGATATAATTGAAAACTGGGAATAGGGGAAAGTATGGAGGAAAATTATGAATTCATTAATAAGAGATATATCTTTGGCTGAATCAGGAAGGCAGAAAATAGAATGGGTAAAAAGCTATATGCCTATCCTGTCTGGCCTGGAAGAAGAGTTTAAGAAAACCAGACCTTTTGAAGGCGTGAAAATATCACTCTCTGTTCATCTGGAGGCAAAAACCGCATACCTTTCCAAAGTATTTGCCGCAGGCGGAGCAAAGATGGCAGTAACCGGAAGTAATCCTCTGTCAACTCAGGATGATGTTGCGGCAGCACTTGTGGCTGACGGCATTGATGTGTTCGCCTGGTATAACTCAACTGCCGAGGAGTACCATAAACATATAGAGATGACTCTCGCTCATGGCCCCAACATTATTATAGATGATGGCGGTGATTTGGTATCGGCACTTCATGCCAAGCTAAACCATCTGTTGCCTCAAGTATGGGGAGGGTGTGAAGAAACCACAACAGGAATTCTCCGGTTGAAAGCTATGGAACGGGAAGGGACCCTGAAGATACCCATGATGGCGGTAAATGATGCCATGTGCAAGCATTTGTTTGATAACCGATATGGAACCGGTCAATCAGTCTGGGATGGAATCAGCAGAACAACAAACCTGATAGTTGCCGGAAAAACCGTCGTAGTAGCAGGTTATGGCTGGTGCGGCAAAGGTGTGGCAATGAGAGCCAAGGGTCTTGGTGCCAATGTAATAGTAACCGAAATAGATCATGTTAAGGCAATCGAAGCTGTAATGGACGGTTTTAGTGTTATGACAATGGATAAGGCTGCCCCTCTGGGAGATATTTTTATAACCGTTACAGGCTGCGAGGATGTCATAACTAAAACTCATTTTAACAAAATGAAAAACGGTGCTATTCTGTGCAATGCCGGACATTTCAATGTAGAAATCAGCATACCTGATTTGGAGGATATTTCCACTGATATTCGTGAATATCGCAAAAATATCATGGGATATACAATGAAGGATGGCCGCAAGCTATATCTTCTGGGAGAGGGAAGACTGGTGAATCTGGTCTGTGCTGACGGGCATCCCGCTGAAATTATGGATATGAGCTTTGCGGTTCAGGCAATGAGTGCCTTATATATTATGGAGCACAAGGGAAGTCTGGAACCCAGAGTATTCGATATCCCGGCTGAAATAGATGAGGAGATTTCAAAAAGAAAACTTGAAAACCTCGGAATAGAAATAGATAAACTAACTGAAAAGCAGAAGAAGTATTTAGATAGCTGGCAGCTGTAACAAAGTATGGGGAGTACAAGTCACTCCCCATATTTTATGTTAACGAATAAGATCCTTCACTGGTTCAGGATGATACCAAGGCGGGATTCTTTATGGAACATGGACCCGGCAACTGACCTGCCAGGCGCTCATTAATATACAAATTACTTTACTGTCTTTCTATATCTATATTGCCTGAGGATGTTTTTATATTTAAAAGGATATCTCCGTTTAAGTAAATGCCCTTCAATGTATTGTCATCTGAAACCTTGTCTTCCAGTTTAAAATCACAATTTATGTTGCCGGAGGAGGTTCTGCTATCCAGTGTAAAAGATTTATCTGCAGGCATTCTGAGCTCTATATCTCCGCTGATAGCCTTAATATATATTTCTTCATCAGCCTCTTTTACAGATACATTTATATTTCCGGAGGAAGCATCTATTTGAGCATTGCCTTCCAAATCTCGGACATTTACATCCCCGGACTTTGTTTCTATAGATATACGGTCAAGCTGAAGTTTATCGATATTAATATTGCCCGAAGTGCTGTCAATTCCAAGCTCATGGCATTTAATACTATTTAAGACGGTATCGCCTGAGGTACTGTTTATGTTGAAGTTTTCTTTAATATATACATCCCTAAACTCTTTATTCCCGGCAGTGGATTGTAGAATAAGTTTCGTGGCTTTAAGCTCCTTAACCATAAAATCACCGGAACCGGATGTAAGTTTCATATTATTCTCAACAGTAATATTATCAAGTCTGACATTTCCAGAGGAAACCTTTAGTAAAAAATTACCGATATCTAAGTCTGAAGCCTTAAGATCACCTGATGTTCCCTCAAATTCAACAGCACCTTTGAAACTTTCAGGAATACTGATATCAAGTTTAACATCTTCCCAATAGAATCCAATTACACCAAAAACCTCTCGCTTTTCTTCAATAATAATGGTATCCCCGGATCTGGTTATTTTTAAAGTCGGGACATGATCAGGACTTGTAGCACGTACATTACCCACAAGGCTGCCTTTGATTATTTCACTATCTGACGGCAAAATTGAGGTATCGGTACTGGCCGTTTTAATAATTATAGTTTTTGCCGAATCAGGAGTTATTGTACGGACATCATTTATTTCATATTTTTTCGCTGCACCGAATATCAATCCTTTTCCTTTTGAAAAGCTGAACATTATGGTGCCTCCAAAAACAATGCATAAAACTACTATCGCCGAAATGACAGTTGCAATTGTCTTGAATATTCCATTCTTGCGGTGGGGTTTCTTATAAAAAGTTTCTTGACTGTCGGGGCCATACCCTCTTCTTTGCTTAATAGCATATGCAAGGGTGACAGGGTCTCCCAGAGACGAGCATATTTCTTCTTCAGTACGGCCATTTTCCATTTCGATTCTGAAATACTCCCGATATTCGCTGATAACATCGGTTCTTTCCTGGGATGGTATATCTTTCAGTGCATCGTATAATGCCATCAAATACTGTGTTCGATTCATATACATACCGCCTAACAGATTTTGTCTTCTAATAATTTTTAGCCAGAAAGCCTGATCTTGGAAGACAATTTGAATATAACAGACAGCATAAAGCGGTTCAAGTGATAAAACCATAGTTTAATTAAGTTCTAATGGATTTTTAATAAGAGATTTGTCGACTGCCTTATTTCAGATTTGAAAATAGATTTTTATATACATATACAGTGCAGCAGATATATCCCAAAGCCATTAATAACAAAGATTCTGCACTGACAAAGCCTGATATAAGCATCAGTCCGGTGGAAAACGACAAAACAAACAGGCCTGCAAAGCCCATTGTTTGCTTTTTTCCCTTATTAAAGGCGGTATTGATCAACAGAACCAGATTTATAACCAGAGTAGTCAGTATTAAAAATCTGATAACCCAGAACAAATTTGGGTATATTGACATTGAAGAAAGATAGAATCCTGCTCCCACTGAAATATAAGGAATCAGGAAAAATATTTTTAATGCATCGGAATTATTATTAATAAGCATGATAGTAGTACAGTTGAGTAACAGCAGGACGTGAGCTACAACAAACAATGAAATTGCGTCAGATTTGTTGTAAACTGATACTAAGAATGATGCCGAGGTCATGAACAGAGGGATAATAAAAGACATTCCAAATGTCCTGATTTTCACGGACTGGAGCTTTATTACAACAGAGTTGAAAAAAAGCCAGAACGAAAAAGTTAATACCAAAATGAGAAGCAACTGGTTTTCCAAGCTAAGAAAAAGCACCTGCCACCTTACCCCCCGTAAAGATTCATACCATTTCTATATCTTACCATAAATTATCAAGAATTAGAAGAAAAAATCCTAGACTTTAATACATATGACTGGTAAGGTATAAGATATCAGAATCAAGGGAGAATATCATGAAGGCAGCTACGAGAATAATTATGCCTTCACCTTTAAGGCGGGGTATATGGTATATTATCTCAGACAGGACATATTCCGGGCCTGAATCTGAATGCCCGGGCTCCGTTTGGAATTTTTAATTTTGGCAACGGGCGAAGTCGTCATAAGGAGGATTTTTTATGGGATTACATTCCGGTAAGACAACAGCAGAGAAGCTAGCTGTAAAAAATGGCATTACATTTTACCGAATAAATTCGGGCAAGTTCAAAACATCAAGAGCAGATGTATTTTTTGTGGATAATCTGTCAAAAGAGCGGGCCAGTGGCAACGCCATTCTTCCTTTAATGATGAAAAGAGGCTGCGAAAGCTACCCTAGTGTCCAGGCACTTGAAGGTAAACTGGAGGAACTGTATGGGGCTGATATTAACGCAGGTGTTACAAAAAAAGGAGAGCTCCAGTTTATTGGGTTCCACATGTCGCATATATCCGATCGGTATACAAATGGCGAAAGACTATTTGACCAGTGCAGCGATCTTTTGATGTGCATGCTGGAAAAACCACTTATTGAGAAAGATGGTTTCAAAGAGTCATTGTTCAGGCAAGAAAGAGATAACATGGTGGATTATATCCGAAGCAGAGTGAATGATAAGTTACGTTTTTCCCTGTCAAGATGTATAGAGGAGATGTGCGCGGATGAGCCCTACTCCATACCAGAGGATGGAACCGAAGAAGATGTGCTTTTGCTTGATCCTCAAAACACACTGGCTTTATACCAACAAATGATTAAAACCTATCCGGCTTATGTCTATATTTCCGGGGAGGTTGATGATAAGAGCATCCAGCGTTTTATAGACCAATTTATGGCAACGGTGGACAGAGGAAATATAAAAAAGATTAATCCCACAAATGTTAATAAGGATATTAAAGAAGTCAGGAAGATTGATGAGCAGATGGATATCAGCCAGGGCAAGCTGTGTATGGGATTTCGTACTTTCGTGGAACCGACTTCTGAAGAATACTACCCATTGGTTGTTTATAACGGCATACTGGGTGGGGATGCCCACTCAAAGCTATTCCGTAATGTCAGGGAGAAAGCCAGCCTGGCATATTATGCCCAGTCGGTACTGGAAAAATATAAGGGGCTCATGATAATTATGAGCGGAATAGAAGCCGGAAACCGGGGAAAGGCTGAAGATATTATACTAAAACAGGTTGAGGCAATGAAAAAGGGAGATATCGCAAAAAAAGATATTGAAGCGACACTAAAATCTCTCGAAACCGGTATGAAGACGATGCAGGACGGCCAGGGTGCAATTGTGGACTTCTTTATGAGCCAGCACCTCACCGAAAGCGGCGAGGATTTTGACTCAATGATTGAAAAGCTGAAAGCTGTTACGCTGGATGATGTGGTAAAAGTGGCTCAGAAGGTACAACTGGACACAATATATTTTCTAAAGCCTGAGGGCAGCAGGAATGAGGAGGAAACAATATGAACTATCGTACTTTGACCTTTGACAAATTAGGTGAAACCATATATGAATATGACCACAAAACAGGCCTGAAGGTTTTTCTTGCGAAAAAAGCCGGCTATAACAAAAAAACAGCAATGTTTGGTACAAACTATGGTTCAATGGACAGCGTTTTCAAGGTTCAGGGTAATGATAAGGAAATACATGTACCTGACGGGATAGCTCATTTTCTGGAGCATAAGCTGTTCGAGCAGGAAGATGGGAATATGCTGGACAAGTTTACAAGCCTGGGCGCATCGCCAAATGCCTTTACTTCCTTCAGCCAGACAGTTTACTATTTTTCCTGCACAGACCTTTTTGAAGATAACTTCAGGATGCTGCTTGACTATGTGCAAAATCCATGGCTGACAGATGAAAACGTTGAAAAAGAAAAGGGTATTATAGGCCAGGAAATTCGCATGTATGAGGACAATGCAGATTGGCGGGTGTTTTTCAACCTGCTGGATTGCCTTTATGTAAATCATCCGGTTAAAATTGAAATAGCCGGAACAATAGAGAGTATATTGAAAATCAATAAAGAGCTGCTTTATGATTGCTATAACACTTTCTACACTCCATCCAACATGGCGGTTGTGGTAGTGGGGGACTTCGAACCGGAAAGCATTTTTTCGATTGTCGATGAAATGATACAGTTTAAGAATACCGGAAAAGTTGAAAAAAAATATCCTGATGAACCTAAAGAAATCAATATTGAATATAAAGAGCAAAAACTGGCAGTTTCCATGCCGCTGTTCAATATGGGGGTAAAGGATATTGCCAAGGTTTCCGGCTTTGAGCTATTAAAGCGAAGGATTGCCCTGGGGATAGCCCTGTATCATACCCTGGGAAGAAGCTCTGATCTTTATAGCAGGCTTTATGATGAAGGTCTTATTAACGATTCCTTCCATTTTGATGTTTCCATCAATAAAAACTATGGTTACCTGGCTTGGGGAGGTCAGTCCCCGGATCCGAAAAAAACTGCGGATATAATTTCTGAGACAATCGCAGAAGTAAAGTCAAAGGGCATCGGCCAGGAAGCGTTTGACAGAATCAGAAAATCACAGGAGGGTATGTTTATCCGCAGCCTGAACTCTGTAGATAATATAGCCCGTGAAATAATGGATTCCTATTTTAATGACACAAATTATTTTGATGTGGGAAAGGCATATTCCCAGATTGATATTGATTATACCAACAGCGTGTTCAGAGAAGTTTTTGAAAACCAGACTGCATTGGCTGTAATAAATCCCCTTTAATGATATTGCCGGCTACCGAAATCTTATTCACGTTATAAAAATATTTCGGCATTAACCCCAATACATGATACAATATATAAGGTTAATATTGAGTCAGAGTATTGGAGGGAACAAATATGAATTATATTGAATTTCCAAAGTTAGGCATACATCTCGACATTAATCCGAATGCAGTATCTAACCTGTTTGGTACAAATATAAGCATTCACTGGTATGGTATTATTATTGCAGTTGCAATTATGGTTGCCCTTTGGCTGGCTATGAGGCAGAGTAAAAAGTTTAACATAAAAGAGGATGACCTTATCGATATGTTTCTTGTTGCCCTGCCTGTTTCAATCATATTTGCCAGACTGTTTTTTGTTGTTTTTAAATGGGAGATTTTCAAGAATGATTTATTAGGCATATTCAGAATCTGGGAGGGTGGCTTGGCCATTTACGGGGCAATTATAGGAGCTCTTCTCTCAGCGTATTTCTTTTCCCGCAAGAGAAAAATTGATATGCTGGATTTATGCGATTTTGCATGTGTATATCTGCCTCTTGCCCAGGCAATCGGGCGGTGGGGCAATTTTACAAATCAGGAGCTGTATGGGTCGGTCACCAATCTGCCCTGGGGGATGACAGGCAGTATTATAGGTGATGATCCGGTTCATCCTACATTTTTATATGAATCCATTCTTAACATAATAGTGTTTGTGATTCTTCTGAAGTTTCGCAAAAACAGGAAGGTTAAAGGGACTGTCCTGGCCTCTTATCTGATGTTTTACAGTTTTGTGCGATTTTTAATGGAATTTTTAAGAACAGATGATTTTGGCAGAGGGAATATTCGCTATAATCAGATTTTTGCTGTTTTGGTATTTGCAGGCGCATTTTTATGGTTTATTTATCTTACAAAACGTGCCGAGAAAGCCGAGCTTCAGGTCAACGAGGGAGAGCTTGAACCCAGTGAGTATTCAGAGATAGTCCAGGAGATTAAAGAAGAAGAAGTAGAACTTGAAACACAACAGGCTACTGCAGAAGAAAATACACCGGGTGAGGAAGTTTCAGAAGATGAACGCATTTCGGAGCCCGACCCTGCAGAAGAAGAGAACCAGTCTGAAAAAGCATTTGAAGAAGGCTCTGATGATTCGCTCTAAAGGCAAAAACCGGGATAAGACACCTGCCCCATGACGGGAGATATAAGGGAAAATAAATGGTATCCATAGAAAAGAACAAACAAAGCCCAATAATAAAGAATATTGACTGGATAATGATAGTGACAGTATTATTTCTCAATGTACTGGGATTACTGGCTGTCAGAAGCGTGTCTGTCCACTTGAATCAGCCGTCATTATTTAAAAAGCAGTTAATAGCTTCAATAATCGGCATAATTTGCATGATCGTTATTATGCTGATTGACTATAACATTATAAAACTTTTTAGCATGCCCGCATACATAGCCACCTTATTTCTTCTGGTGTTGGTTTTGATTATTGGTAAAGGCAAGGAAGAGACCGGTACACAGGGTTGGCTGGACTTAGGGCCTGCTTCTTTTCAGCCTTCAGAGCTGGGTAAGGTTATCCTTGCCATAGTAGCGGCTGTTTTTCTGGAACGCATAAAACAGGGTAATGGTGGTTTAAACTACATGTGGCTTGGCCTGACATCGGCAAGTCTGGTAGGGTTGGTGCTTCTTCAGCCTGACTTTGGCACATCGGTAGTCTATGTGTTTATGCTGGCATGTATGATTTTTGTATTTGGCATTAAATATCGCATCATTCTCATTACTCTGGGTATTGGGATTATATCCCTGCCTATTCTGTGGTTTAGCGTATTAGAGAAGGTGTTTGATCAGTATCAGATAAATAGAATTCTGTCTTTTTTAAACCCAGAGGCCTATGCCATGGATTCAGACTGGCAGATTCGTATGGCTATCCGGTATATAGGATCGGGGATGCTAACCGGAGTCGAAAAAGGCACTGAGAAAGCTGCCAAGAATGTTCCGGTGGTGGAGAGCGATTCCATCTTTGCCGTCATTGGTGAAGAATGGGGATTTGTAGGAGCAGTATTAGTGGTATTGCTCTTTGTGATTCTTTTATTGCGCTGTTTGTATATATCCCGGTATGCCAAGGACAAATTTGGTGCCTATACTGTTGTCGGTTTAATGGCTATGTTCCTTTTTCACTTTGTTGAAAATATAGGGATGAATCTTCGTATGTTTCCTGTTACGGGAATTCCGCTTCCTTTTATCAGCTATGGCGGAACATATATGATAGTTTGTTATATTGCCATAGGTATAATAGTGAGTATCTCCATGCGAAGGCAAAGACCTATGTTTGAAGCGTAACTGAAATATTAAAATTGTGTTACAAAAAGTCAATAGAATTAGCATAGCTGAGGTTTACCCAAAAGATAATCATGTATATTTTGTAGTCGAAAAAATTACCAGGCACAACATATTGTGATTATCCTTTAAGAAGGGAAATGATTAAGAAGGTATTTCGTTAAGAAATACCTTCTTTTTGTGTCTTTATAGGACTTTAGGAGGGGTTGACTGGTGCCGATAGTTGGAGTAGAATACTAGTGAAGTGGTGACAAGTGGAGCGAAGTGGTGGAGGTGTGAGGATGCTCATAGGAAGATACACAAACGTTCTGGATCCAAAGGGTCGTGTATTTGTTCCTGCAGCATTCCGGGGTCATTTAGGAGACCGTTTTGTCCTTACCAGAGGCTCCGAAGAGAAAAGTCTATACATTTATCCCATGGAAGAATGGAAAAAATTTGTTGAAAAACTCCAGCAGCTTCCCACATCAAAAAAGAACAGTCGAATGATTATCAGACATTTTTGCTCAAATGCTACTAATTGCGATATGGACAGCCAGGGCCGCATTTTAATACCGGCAGAATTAAGAGAAAAGGCTGAGCTTCAAAGAGATGTTGTTTTTATAGGCACAGTTAATCGCATAGAAATCTGGAGCGGCGAAAATGTTAAGGAAACTGAAGTTGAAGACATCGGTGGACTTCTCGAGTCATTGGACATTGATTTTTAATAGGAAGAGGAAAATGAAATGGAGTTCGAACACAAACCCATTATGCTGGAGGAGTGCATAGAATTCCTGAAAATTCGCCGGGATGGTGTTTATCTAGACTGTACCTTAGGCGGAGGAGGGCATTCATCCGAAATAGTTAAGCGTCTTGGTTCCAAGGGAGTTTTAATAGGGATAGACCAGGACAAAAACGCAGTTGAAGCAGCGAAAAAAAGACTATTGAGCATAAACAGCAAAGCAAATGTAATTATAAAGCATACGAACTTTGAAAACATAAGAGAAGTACTAGAGGCACTAAAGATTGACTCCGTCGATGGTGTGTTGCTTGACCTGGGAGTATCCTCACATCAGTTGGATGAAGGAAAGAGAGGATTCTCCTACCAGCATGATGCACCATTGGACATGAGAATGAACCAAAACCAGGATTTTGATGCCCAAACTTTAGTTAATACCTGGAGCAAAGATGATATTGCCGGTATTATACGTGAATACGGAGAAGAAAGATGGGCAGCGAGGATTGCTGAGTTCATTGTCAGGAGCAGGGAAGTACAAAAGATAAGCACAACAGGCCAGTTAGTGGAAATCATTAAGTCAGCCATACCAGCGGCAGCCCGGCGGGAAGGCCCACATCCTGCCAAGAGAACATTCCAGGCATTGAGAATAGCAGTCAACCGGGAACTTGAAGTTCTTGAAAATCTGCTCGATACGGTGACTGACCTGTTAAGCAGTGGAGGGCGGCTTGCGATCATTAGCTTTCATTCACTGGAAGACAGAATCGTGAAAAAGTCTTTTCAGAAACAAAGCCGAGGCTGTGTTTGCCCGAGAGATTTTCCAAAGTGCGTTTGCGGCTTTACGCCAAAACTTAAAATAATAACAAGAAAGCCAATAACACCAACGGAAAAGGAGCTGGATGCAAACCCCAGGGCCAGAAGTGCAAAATTGAGAGTGGCCGAAAGACTATAACTAAATTGTTTACTTTAAAACCCATAAATATTTACTTAACTTAAACCTGATTTGTATGGTCAGGAAAAATACTGAAGATAAAACCTGATTACACCATCTGGTGGGAAAACAGGCGAAAACACAAAAGATTTTTAGAAATACTTTAAGATTAAACTGATTTATCAGCCAGGAAACAAAAGTGGAATCATTTAATATACGTAACTTAATTGACTTTAATACCATACAAAAGACAAAAAACTGATGTACAAAAGATTTTAACTTAACCAAAGAAAAAACCTGAAAACGCTATATGCTGTATCAGGAGTAAGGCACAAAAGATTCTTATCAAAAACCTGAAGCAGGCCAGTCCTGCTTTCAGGGTTTTTGATTCTTGTGAAGGTCCTTAAGAAGGAGGCGAAATGCATGGATAGGAAAAACAGTTATGTCTATGGAAGTGCAGCTCCCAGTATGCCTCAAAGAGCAAAACAACCATTAGAACAACAAAGGGTTGAAAGAAAACCATCAATCCGTCCTATTCCGCAAAAGTCTGATATTCCAAAAGCAAAACTGATATTTGCAGTGCTTTTTGTTGCCAGTGTATGCTTCGGGATTCTGTATCGTTTTTGTGTCATTACAGAGATGAATACGCGTATGGGGGCTTTAACTGAACAGTATAACCAACTCAGGAACGAAAACCGTATGTTAAATGTAGAAATCGAAACAGGTATAGATCTTAACAAAGTCAAGGAAATAGCTGAAACTAAGCTGGATATGCATACGCCGGATTCGTATCAGATTGTTTTGGTCAATGTGCCAAAAAGCAATTACAGTGTTGTTTTGGATCATGAATATATAGACAACTCAGTCCAAAACTCTTCTCTTATGGAAAAAATAATCAATACCGCAAAAGCAGTTTTACCATAGATGGTTGAATGTGGCTACGATTTCAATATAATAGACAAGAAATATCATGAATGCTAATATATATTTAATTAGAAGTAAGAGGGGACTAGTGATTGATCTTTTATTTACTAAAATCAGTCTGGTGCCCTTTTTTTATAATAGGAGACTGATTCATGAAAGGCAGTAATTACAAACACAGAAAAACAACCATGAAAAAGACTACTGCAAAAAGCTCAAGAAGAGTATCCGACAAAAAGAGTACTCAGGACAGACCCAGCAGCATCAGGTTGAAAAAGAGAGAGTTTTTTATGCTCTTATTTTTTACTGCTTCGCTGCTTTTTTTGATATACCGCTTAGGGCATATTCAATTTGTTAAAGGTGAAGAATATCAGAGGATGGCTTATAGCAATCAGACTCAAAAAAGGCAAATCAATCCTAAAAGAGGGACAATCTATGACAGGAACGGCAAAGGCCTTGCTATAAGCGCATCAGTAGATACAGTAGGAGTTAATCCAAAGGAACTGAGAGATGAGGTTGGCGGAGATGAAACCAGGTTAAGGACAATTGCAAATGACCTTGCCGCCATACTGGATATGGATTCTGAAGCCATAATGAAAAAGTTCCAGGCCAATACACGTTTTGAATTTATAAAGAAAAAGATAGATCGTGATATCGGCAGCCAGGTAAGAGCTTACGTGGCAGATGCCGGTCTATGGAGCATCTATGTCGATGAAGATTCAAAAAGGTACTATCCTAAAGGCAATCTGGCATCTCATGTGCTTGGTTTTACCGGTACCGATGACCAGGGGTTAAATGGTATCGAACTGGCACTTGAAAGCACACTGAAAGGTGTTCCGGGTAAAATATTGAATGAAGTGGATGTTTTGGGGCGCCAGGTCAGCTTTTCAAAGGAACGGTATATTGATGCCATAGATGGTTATGATGTATATCTTACTATAGATGAGACCATTCAATATCTGGCTGAGAAGGCTATGGATCAGGCAGTTCTGGATTATGACCTGAAACGCGGTGCCACATGTATTGTCATGGAACCAAACACTGCAGAGGTTTTGGCAATGGTATCAAAACCGGATTTTGACCCTAATGACCCGGATGCTCTGTCTTTATGGATTCAGGACGAAGACTGGAAAGGCTTTAATGATCCCGAAGACAACGAATTCCTCTGGCAGACGGTTTTCAGAAACAAGGCTGTAATGGATACTTACGAGCCGGGTTCGGTTTTTAAGGCAATAACAGCCGCTGCTGCCATAGAGGAAAATGTAGTGCAACTGGATACTCCCGAAGTATGTAAACCCATTTCATTGGCAGGCCATACCATTAATTGCTGGCGAAAAGGGGGACATGGGCCCACTGACTTTTTACATGCTGTCTATAATTCCTGTAACCCGGTTTTCGTAAAAACGGGACTGGATCTTGGTATTACTAAATTCTACAATTACTTCAGTTTGTTTGGATTTACCGAAAGGACGGGTATAGAGCTTCAGGGTGAGCCTACTAATGAAGAATACAGAAATCTTCAGCATAAGGATCCAAAAGAAATAGACCTGGCAGTTTCTTCTTTCGGGCAGCGTTTCCAGGTAAGTCCCCTCCAGATGATTACCGCATATTCTGCCATAGCAAATGGCGGTAACCTGATGAAACCCACAATAATAAAGCAGATTAATGACAGCGAAGGCAATATTATTAAAAAGTTTGAGCCACAGGTAGTTAGAAAAGTAATATCAGAGCAGACATCCCAGACTGTCCGGGAGGCATTGGAGGGTGTGGTAGCTGAGGGTACAGGTCGGAATGCATATGTTGCCGGTTACCGTATTGCGGGAAAGACAGGAACATCCCAGACCCTTCAAACTGATTCGGAAGGCCGTTACATAGTATCTTTTATGGCTATTGCCCCGGCAAATAAGCCCAGAGTTTGCGTGCTGGTTATACTGGATCATCCTCAGAATGAGATGCATTTAAGATCAGGCGGTATTCTGGCCGCACCCATAGCCGGAAAACTAACTGAAGAAATACTTAAGTATTTACAGGTAGAAAGGGAATATACTGAAAAAGATAAGCAGGAAATGACTCAGGAAGTCTTTGTTCCCAATGTTGTAGGGCTTACTGCAGCTGCGGCCGAGGAAAAACTGAAAGCATTCGGACTTAAATATATTTATGAAGGGGAGCAAACAGATCCAAATGCCATTATATATAACCAGACACCAAAAGCTGACTTTTCTATCCCACAGAATTCGACTATAATTTTATATACTGATGAAAACAGGGCTGAGACATTGGTTACAATGCCGGATCTTAAAGACAGGACAGTTTCAGAGGCTATCGAAGCCTTGGAGAGATTAGGTCTCAACATCCGCATACGAGGAAGCGGAATGGTTCAGAAGCAGGAGTATCCGGCCGGAACCCAACTTAAGAAAGGCCAGGTGGTGGAGGTTAGTTTTGTGGAAATGATAGGCGATTAAAGCCAGCAGGATATAATTTATATAGGTTGACAAAAAAGATCCTTCGACTCCGCTGCGCTGCGCTCAGGATGACAAATAGGCGCTGCGCTGGCCCTTAAGTCATTCTGAGCGCAGTCGAAGAATCTAAACACCCGTGTCATTCTGAGCGAAGCCGAAGAATCTAAACACCCGCGTCATTCTGAGCGAAGCCGAAGAATCTTCTGGTTAGCATATAAGATCCTTCACTAACGTTCAGGATGACATAAAGGTTATCATTCTGAGCGAAGCCGAAGAATCTTTGTAAAGATACCAGGAGGACACAGTATGCCATTGTTTTCTGGTTGTGACATTTTTGCCGATATATATTGAGAGGTGGATTTATATATGCTTTTAAATGAATTGTTAAAAAATATAGATGTACTGAATATAACTGGAAATACTGATACGGAAATCCGGGGCGTTACCTATGATTCGAGAAAGGCTTTGCCGGGTTATCTCTTTGTATGTATAGACGGTTTTGCTACAGATGGACATCTTTTCGCTCAACAAGCAGTGGATAACGGCGCAACAGCACTTGTTGTGGAGAAAGATGTTTCAATAATAGGAGAGGTCATCATTATTAAAGTTACGGATACCCGTGAGGCTTTGGCAGGCATATCTGCCCGATGGTTCGGCCATCCTTCAGAGAATATGAGGTTAATAGGTATTACAGGTACTAAAGGAAAAACCACTTCCACATACATGGTACGATCAATCCTTGAAAAAGCGGGAAATACGGTAGGGCTAATAGGTACTGTTGCAAATTGTATAGGCAACGAAAAAATACCCGCAAGAAGAACAACGCCTGAATCTTACGATCTGCAGGAAATGTTTGAAAAAATGAGGGATAAAGGTGCTGACACAGTGGTGATGGAAGTTTCATCACAGGGACTCAAACTGCACCGGGTCTCTTTCTGCGATTTTGATATAGGTGTATTCACCAACTTTTCAAAGGATCATATCGGCGGCTTTGAGCATCCTGATATGGAGGATTATTTTAATTCCAAAATGAAGATGTTCAGCCTTTGTAAAAAGGGTATAGTGAATATCGATTCACCGCATGGAGAAATAATAGCCGGGGAAGCAAAATGCGAGATATATACCTACGGTATTGAGAAGGAAGCTGATGTTAAAGCCAAAAATATAATTACCCACTCGGATTCAGTGGAGTTTGAATGCATAACCCCCTGGTTTACTGAAAAATTCAAGGTTTCTGTTCCCGGAACATTCAGTGTTTATAATGCTTTAGCGGCAATTTCGATTTGCGGCCTTCTGGGAGTCTCCCCCCGGTATATAAGTGACGGGCTAAAAAATGTACAAATACCCGGACGGGCTGAGGTTGTTCCCACACCGGGAAAAGAGTATACCGTTATGATTGATTATGCACATTCCCCCGAGAGCCTGGAGAATATACTTTCAACAGTGAAGAGTTTTGTTAAGGGACGCCTTATTAGTGTATTCGGATGTGGCGGAGACAGGGATAAATCAAAACGCCCTGTTATGGGAGAAATTTCAGGAAGGATAGCGGATTTTACTATTATTACATCAGACAATCCCAGAACCGAAGTCCCAGCCGATATTTTAGCTGATATTGAAAGTGGCATAAAGCGTACTGAGGGCAAATAT
>JGI24709J26583_10002157_pt1 | contig 16356 bp, 24 predicted proteins | sample BioPla2DNA1_FD_26583 | JGI IMG/M metagenome (IMG submission 26583) | reverse complement strand
GGTTGATCAGAAACATTTCACTTACCGCAATTACTATGATAGCTATTGGTTCCCTCTTGTATCAAATCTTGGATTTGACCATACCCCACATGATACCAGACACACATGTATATCAATGTTGGCTGAAGCGCATGTTGATCCTACAATGATAAAGAAAATCGTAGGTCACGCCGGTGCCATGACATTAACAGAAAAAGTATATACCCATTTTGATGTAAAAGCACTTTTAGAAGCAATTAATCAAATATAACAGGTTGATATTTTTGCTTCTTACCTGCTTCTTACTCGCTTATTACCGTCCGACTTTTTCTACTTTTCACAACTACTCATTACGCTTTTAGAGTAAAGAAAAACCCCGGAAACACTGGATTTCCGAGGTTTGTAAATTCTTTGATATTCTCTTTTGCTTATCTCTTTGAAAATTGAGGGGCGCGTCTTGCTGCCTTTAAGCCGTACTTCTTTCTTTCCTTCATACGAGGATCTCTTGTTAAGAAGCCTGCTTTCTTTAATGCGGGACGGTAGTCTGCATCTGCCTGTAAAAGGGCTCTGGATATACCATGGCGGATAGCTCCTGCCTGGCCTGTAAATCCACCACCTCTTACATTTACCATAACATCGAACTTATCTAGGTTTTCTGTTAATGCTAGAGGCTGACGAACTATAACCTTTAGTGTATCAAGTCCAAAATATTCGTCCATGTCTCTTTTATTTATTGTAATCTTACCTTTTCCAGGTAATAGATATACTCTGGCAATACTGCTTTTTCTTCTTCCTGTTCCGTAATATCTTGCCTTAGCCATCTTATTTCCTCCTTTCAACCTTCCTATTAATATTTAATCTCTAATGCTTCCGGCTTCTGAGCTGCATGAGGATGCTCAGGGGATGCATATACATGTAATTTCTTGAGCATGGATCTTCCTAAAGGTCCTTTTGGAAGCATTCCCTTTACTGCAAGGGTAATTACATCAGTTGGTTTCTTTGCCATCATATCAGACAATTTTGTCTCTCTAACACCACCAACATGACCGGAATGGTTGAAATATGTCTTTTGTTCTAATTTATTTCCTGATACTTTAATCTTGTCAGCATTTACTATTATTACATAATCACCTGTATCAATAAAAGGTGTATAGGTAGGCTTATTCTTTCCTCTCAAAACTTTTGCAATCTCAGATGAGAGACGGCCTAATGTATGTCCTGTAGCATCTACTACATACCATTTCTTCTCTATTGTCGCTGGACTAGCCATAAAACTCTTCATGGATTTTCCTCCTTATGAAAATGTTTGAACTTATTTTCATTCAAAATCGCAGCATGTTCTCATTGCTGCTTAACTATTATTTTATACGTTTTCAAACACCTTCAACCGGGGCTGTGGCAAAGGTAATTTGTCACGTCACATTTCTGTATTATATTACATGTCGCCGGGTGTGTCAAGGAGTTTTCCGATTTTTCCTTGAATTTGAATATTATAAGCTTATGAAAATATTTTTAGATTTCCTCCGCAAACTCCACGCCTTCTAAACTACATATCTTAGCTATAACATCAACCCTTGTCTTCTTCTGCTTTAGCTTTATAGTCATAATCGAAGCTAGCTGTGCATTTACACCATATGTAGGCTTCATTATTTCTATAGTTTCAATCTTCACCTCTAGGTTCTTCATGGTATCAAGTACAGTTGTAAAAGGCACAGTATTGGAGAACTCTATATATATGTCCATAATCCTGGATTTTGAGACCAAGAAATTATCAAATCGATGTAATACCACTGTTGCAAAGGTAATCATGATACATGCTGCTATAGCAGCCTTATAAAAGCCAATGCCGATAGCAAGACCCATACAAGCAGTTGCCCACAAGCCTGCAGCGGTAGTAAGACCCTTAACCTGATGTCTTCCGGTGACAAGTATGGTACCTGCACCTAAGAAACCAATTCCTGATATAACCTGCGCAGCCATCCTAGTCGGATCACTGACACCAAACTCCTCAAATATATATTGATTTGTCATCATTGNAAGTACAGCTCCCAGGCATACTAATATGTGGGTTCTGAGACCTGCCGGCCTACCTGACCTTCCCCTCTCAAACCCTATAATGCCTCCCAATACCACAGCCAATAATAATCGTAAGATAATCGAAGAGTCATTAATTGAATGTAAATCTGATGAAAAATCAAACATACAACCGCCCCCTATTTTAAGTATTAGCTTCTAGGATTCTATTCCTTCTGCAACTCCCAATCAAAGCTTCGCTAGAAAAAAACACCTTTTATAGTTGCATTAGATATTTTATCTTATCTTTCTCTATCATAATCTATGCGACTTAAGCTTAATCCATGAGCAGGAGCAGTAGGACCTGCAAGACTTCTATCAAGACCCTTAAGTATCCTAGTCATATCTTGTGGTGCTATCATACCCCTTCCAACCTCAATCAAGGTACCGGCAATTATTCTTACCATATTATACAAGAAGCCACTTCCTGAGATTTCAATCCTTATCATATATCCATCTTTTTTTACATCAAGGTGATATATCTCTCTTACTGTATCCAATACCTGTGTCTTTACAGAACAAAAACTCTTAAAGTCATGTTCTCCGACAAGAAATTGCGCAGCCTCATTCATAGCATCTATATTCAAATTATAATAAACAAAATACGAATACAACCTTTCAGTCGGTAGAGATATACTTCTATTTAGTATGCTATACTCATATATCTTCTTACTCTTGGTCTTCCTAGGATGAAAGTTCTCACTGACCTCCACAGAGCTTTGAACTCTAATATCCCAAGGGAGATGCTGATTTAAGGCCAAGCAGATTTTCTCTGCAGGTATTCTTGTCTCAGTATCGAATACAGCGACATTTCCCTTGGCATGCACACCAGCATCTGTACGGCTTGCTCCAATTACAGCGATATCCTCCTGCAAAAGCTTGGATAAGGCCTGATTTATGACGCCCTCTACTGTTATCTCATTCGGTTGAATTTGCCATCCGTGATAATTAGTGCCATCGTATGCTATTTCTAACTTTATTCTCCTCATATGCTACCTACATTCTAAATCTACTGTCTTTATTCAAGATAGAATTATATGTTAAAATAAGGAAGGTGCTTTTCATAAATACTTATGATAATAATGCCCGCAAAATATGATAGTAAGATAATATAAGCAATCATATCTCTTCGTGCATAGCGTAGTGGCTTCATCTTAGTTCTGCCCTCTCCACCACGGTAGCATCTAGCTTCCATAGCCATAGCTAAATCATTCGCTCTCCTAAAGGCTGATACAAATAATGGCACCAGCAAAGGCACCAGTCCCTTAGCTCTCTTAATAATACCACCTGAATCAAAGTCAGCACCTCTTGCCATCTGAGCCTTCATAATCTTATCGGTCTCTTCCATTAATATAGGTATAAATCGAAGAGCTATAGACATCATCATGGCAATCTCATGGACAGGCACCTTAATATGGCGAAGGGGCCACAGTAGTCTTTCCAACCCATCAGTAAGTTGATTAGGAGTGGTTGTAAAGGTCATAAGGGATGACCCTAATATAAGGTAGGTGAGCCTTAATCCCATAAACAATGCAGAATGAAGTCCCTGCTTTGTTACCTTTAAAAAACCTACCTGAAACAAAATATCTCCTTGGGTTAGAAACAAATTAAATGTTGTTGTAAACAAAAGTATGACAATTACTGCCTTAAGTCCTTTTAAAATAAATTTTATTGGTACCTTAGACATGACAATTATAGATGCCAAGAACATGGTTACTGCTAAATAACCATAAAAGGTGTCAAATAAAAATATAGAAATTATAAATAAGAGGGTTCCATTAAGCTTCAATCTGGGGTCCAGACGATGCAATATAGAATCCGCAGGATAATATTGTCCAATAGTAATATCTTTAATCATGGCTTACTCTCTTTCCCTAGTAAATATAATTAAATCCTCTATTTCTTAAGCCCCTTTAATATCTCATTTTTAGCCTCTGCCACAGTAGTTACATCTGTATTAAAAGAAAATCCCTTTTCCTTCAAGGCATTCATGACATAGGTAACCTGAGGCGCAGCAAGATGGATTTCCTCTAATTCCTTGTATCTTGCAAATACATTCCTTGTCTTTTGGTCCATAGCTAAGCTACCATTATTCATAACCAGAATCCTATCAACATATTTAGCTACATCCTCCATACTGTGGGTAACAAGTATAATAGTAATGTTACTCTCTCTGTGAAGCCTTGCTATCTGGTCAAGAATATCGTCTCTTCCCCTTGGATCAAGGCCTGCCGTTGGTTCATCAAGTACAAGTACTTCAGGCTTCATGGCTAGAATACCTGCTATTGCAACCCTTCGCTTCTGGCCTCCAGATAGTTCAAATGGGGAAGCATCCAAAAGTTCTTCTCCAATCCCCACCATCTTCAAAGCTTCATAGGTCCGAAGATCTGCCTCCAACTTATCCAAGCCCAGATTTTTAGGTCCAAAATTAACATCCTTATAAACAGTTGTTTCAAAAAGTTGATGCTCAGGATATTGAAAAACTAATCCTACCTTGCTTCTAAGCATACGCATATTATAGTTTTTATCATATATATCCTCACCATTATAGTATATCTTTCCATTTGTGGCCTTAATAAGGCCGTTCATATGTTGAATCAGTGTTGATTTCCCGGAACCAGTATGACCTATCAGTCCTATAAACTCTCCCTTTTCAATCTTAAGGTTTATATCTCGAAGTGCATGTTTTTCAAAATTAGTTCCAGCACTGTATACATAATCTACATGATCAAATACTATCTGCATCTTAATCACCTGCCATCCTATAATTTCAATGTTAGCTATCCTAGCTGTTATCGATGTCCATTAACAGTATTACTCTTAGGATTATCTCATCTTTTGAGCTATCCTCTTAGCAAGTATTTCTGTCCCAGATTATGCCTCCAGCTTCTCCAATGCTTGCACAAACTCATCGACTGATAATATTCCCTCCGGAATATCTACTCCGGCCATTTTCAACTCATAAGCCAACTCGGTTACCTGTGGTACATCCAAACGATACTTCTTAATCTCGGGAATTCTTGTGAATATTTCTCTGGGAGTCCCTTGCATAACTACCTTCCCATGCTCCATAACAAATACCTTATCTGCATTAATCACTTCATCCATATGATGAGTTATAAGTAATACAGTTATATCCTCCTGTTGATTCAGCCTGTGTACNGTTGAAATAACCTCCTTGCGNCCATCTGGATCAAGCATGGCCGTAGGCTCATCAAGCACTATACACTTGGGCTTCATAGCCATAATCCCAGCTATAGCCACTCTTTGCTTCTGGCCTCCTGATAGTTTATTAGGAGACTGGGCTCTATATTCTAGCATACCAACAGCTTCTAAACTCTTTTCTACCCTTTCCCAGATCTCATCAGTAGGTACTCCAAGATTCTCAGGACCAAAGCCCACATCCTCTTCTACTACAGTTCCAATAATCTGATTATCAGGATTTTGAAAAACCATTCCTGCAGTCCTACGAATCTCCCACAGATTTTCATCCTTGGAGGTATTCTTTCCATTAACCCATACTGCTCCCTCGCTTGGATAAAGAATGCCATTTATATGCTTAGCCAAAGTGGATTTACCCGAACCATTTGCACCGATAATTGCAATAAATTCACCCTTCTTTACATCAAGGCTCACACCATCTATGGCCCTGTTAATGGATTCAACATTGCCCTCTTCATTTCTTCTTATATATTCAAATGCCAGGTCTTCAACCTTGATCATTTCCATTAATCTTACCTCCGTGTTTGTTGTTACTGTATACAATATAATGTTTCTAAATAGGATTGTAAAGCACAAATTCAAAATAGTTACTATAGTTTCAAATCCAAATCCTTAGTTTTATCTGAAAATATCACTCTCTATATGATGATATCCATTTTTTACCATTCTACTATTGTATTCAGTAACCATACCCTAACTAAGCTTTTAGCTCTTACCTGTTTGTTTAAGTTTAGATAGAAAGTATATTACCCTTTCTATCCAGGCTTAAACAGACAAGATCAGATATTTCCTTATATTATAAGTGATAAGCTCATTACCCGTGAGTGGGCATCCCAATGCTAACAAATTTTCAATGTATAAAATTTTTATATAATAGAAACAATATCCCTATTATATAAAAAGGGACGTCAACTTAAGCAAGTTCCACGTCCCTTATATACGAGTAATTTAGTTCTAGAATAAAATCTTTTACACTAGCTCTATTAAAACTTCCATTGCAGCATCGCCCTTGCGAGGCCCAATTTTTACTATTCTTGTATAACCACCGTTGCGATTAGCATACTTAGGTGCAATCTCATCAAAAAGCTTATCGGACATGTTGATAGATTTTGTATTTCTCTTTCTACCTGCATTTTCCTCAGGCACCTCGGTTATAGGATACAGATACTTCATCATCTGTCTTCTGGCATGAGTACGGCTAGCGCTGTCCTTCTTAATAGTCTTTTCTACCTCATCATATACGGAAACCTTTTTGCCGTCTACTACTTCCTTAACTCTCTTGCCATCTTTATCCTTACGTGCAACCTTAGCTTTTACTGTAACGGTTTCGAAGTTATCTTTTTCCTTTACAGCAAGTGCAATCATACCTTCCGCAATTCTGCGGATTTCTTTTGCTTTGGCCTCGGTTGTAAAGATTTTACCATGATATAATAAATTCGTAACCTGGTTTCTAAGTAAAGCTTTTCTTTGGCTTGCTGTTCTTCCAAGCTTTCTGTAACCTGCCATGTCATTCCCTCCTTCGAATTCTTTTAAGTAACTACTCATAGCCTCCGAGAGATTTATAGTTACTATTCTCTAAAATGAATTATTTAGTCGTCGCTCTGTCTTAAGGATAAACCAAGCTCTTTCAGTTTTGATAATACTTCCTCTAAAGACTTACGTCCAAGATTTCGAACCTTCATCATATCTTCAGCTGTCTTGTTGGTAAGTTCCTCAACAGTATTGATTCCTGCTCTCTTCAAGCAATTATAAGAACGAACTGATAATTCTAACTCGTCAATATTCATCTCGAGTACTTTTTCTTTTTCGTTATCTTCTTTTTCTACCATGATCTCAGCAGTCTTTGCATGCTCTGATAGATCAATGAAGGCATCCAAATGAACACTTAAGACCTTCGCCGCAAGACTTAGTGCNTCATCAGGTACCAGTGTTCCATCAGTATATACATCTAAGGTTAACTTATCATAGTCAGTAATCTGCCCAACACGGGTATTCTCGACAGATAGATTAACACGTTCTACCGGTGTATATATGGAATCAATCGGGATAACTCCGATTGGCAGGTCATCTTTCTTGTTCTTATCAGCGCTGACATAACCTCTTCCGTTTGTTATTGTAAGCTCCATGTATAATCTGCTGTCTGGGCCGCCACACAATGTAGCAATCACCTGATCTGGATTAAGTATCTCGATATCCGGGTCGGCCTGTATATCCCCTGCTGTAACTACTACTTCGCCTTCCTGCTCTATATAAGCAATCTTAGGCTCATTCGTATCACTAGTGTTTTTGATTGCAAGGTTTTTTAGATTCATAATTATTTCAGTTACATCTTCCTTTACGCCAGGAATTACACTGAACTCATGAACCACTCCGTCAATCTTAATTTGGCTTACTGCAGCACCTGGAAGCGATGAAAGCATAATTCTTCTGAGAGAATTACCTAAGGTTGTTCCATATCCTCTTTCTAAAGGCTCTACTACAAAGCGTCCAAATTTTTTATCCTCGGAAATTTCAGCAATCTCTATTTTGGGTTTTTCAAAATCAAACACAACAGGACCCTCCTTCTGGGTTATTTGAGTTGACTGTATTTCTATAAATAATAACTTTAATATTTATTATTTGGAGTACAACTCTACAATTAACATCTCATTAACCGGGACATCGATTTGGTCTCTTGTGGGAACTTCCTTAACTGTACCTGATAATGTCTCCTGATCAGCTTCAAGCCATGCAGGAACAGTTCTTCCTCCGGTTACCTCAAGTATATCCTTATATCTCTGGGCACCTTTAGCTTTTTCTCTGATTTCTATTTTGTCTCCAGCTTTTACTGTATAAGACGGAATATTCACGGTCTTGCCATTTACAGATACATGCTTATGACCAACAATCTGTCTAGCCTCTGCTCTGGTTCTGGCAAATCCCATACGGAATATAATATTATCTAATCTAAGCTCTAATAAAGTCAGTAGGTTCTCACCAGCTGTACCACCCTTCATTTTCTGAGCTCTATCAAATAAATTTCTAAAAGGCTTCTCTAACATGCCATATATGAATTTAGCCTTTTGCTTTTCTCTAAGTTGCAGTCCATACTCACTGGTTTTCTTTCCAGCTCTGGCAAATGATCTATTAGATTTCTTATCAATTCCCAAAAAGGCCGGTTCTAAACCAAGAGATCTACATTTTTTTAATACTGGACCCATATCTCTAGCCATATCTATTCTACCTCCTTATCAGACTCTTCTGCGTTTTGGTGGACGACATCCGTTATGCGGAACCGGTGTTACGTCTCTAATACTTGTTACTTCTATACCGCATGCCTGAAGGGCACGAATCGCAGCTTCTCTGCCTGAGCCGGGGCCTTTTACCATAACTTCTACGGATTTCAAACCATGAACAAGTGCTGCTTTTGCTGCTGTTTCTGCTGCCATCTGAGCTGCATAAGGAGTAGATTTTCTTGAACCTCTGAAGCCTAATCCACCGGCACTAGCCCAAGAAAGAGCATTTCCTTCTGCATCTGTCAGCGTAACAATTGTATTGTTAAAGGATGACTGAATATGTGCCTGTCCACGATCTACGTTCTTTTTGACACGTCTCTTCGTCCCTTTTTTTGCTGATGCTATTTTCTTAGCCATTTAAACAAACCCTCCTATTGGATTTTCTAAATTCGGAAGTAAGTCTTTCTTCCTTATTATAATGAGTTGCGCTTCAAAGATTATTTCTTCTTATTAGCAACTGTTCTTCTGGGACCTTTTCTGGTTCTAGCGTTAGTCTTTGTCTTCTGACCACGAACCGGAAGTCCTTTTCTATGACGAATGCCTCTGTAGCATCCTATTTCTTGTAATCTCTTAATATTTAGAGCGATATCTCTTCTTAAATCACCCTCGACCATCTGAGTCTCATCAATTACGTCACGAATTCTAGCTGCTTCGTCGTCAGTTAAATCTCTGACGCGAGTATTTGGATCAACATTTGCCTGCGCTAAAATGCGATTGGAGCTTGTTCTACCGATACCATATATATAGGTAAGTCCAATCTCTACGCGCTTATCTCTTGGTAAATCTACACCACTGATACGTGCCATGTGCCTGGTACACCTCCAAAATAATATTGTTTTACGAAGTAAAATAACTTCATTGTAACAAACCTCAGTTTGTTACATCAGCCGCTTTAAATTGTAACAGACATATCTTAAGTATGCCTGCTAAGATCTAGTGATGACGGTCACTAATCCTAAGGCAGATTATATCCACCCACAATATCACAATGACTTCTGCCTATTGGCAGATGATTGTAACACAAAAAGCAAGAACTATTATATATAAAACAATAGTAATTACCGAACTATTGTATATTAGCCTTGTCTTTGTTTGTGTCTGGGATTCTCACAGATAACTCTGATAGCTCCCTTTCTTCTAATAACTTTGCATTTTTCGCAAATTGGTTTTACTGATGACCTTACTTTCACAGTAATTCACCCCTTTCAAAAAAGTCCGCCTTTTATTATATCACCGCTTAAATCTAATAGCAAGCAATATTTTTCGTGAATTTATTTGTCACGCCAAATAATTCTTCCTTTGGTTAAATCATATGGTGATAATTCAAGTGTAACTCTATCACCGGGTACTATCTTAATAAAATTCATGCGTAGCTTACCACTAATATGAGCTAACACCTTGTGCCCATTTTCAAGTTCTACCTGAAACATCGCATTCGGAAGCTTCTCAATTACAGTACCTTCAATTTCTACTACATCGGACTTTGACATATTTCAAACCTCCTTATTTGATATTTTACTAGGAACAAATTCAACGGAGGTTTTACCTCCTTATTTGATATTTTTACTAGCAACGTTTATAACGGAGGTTTTACCTCCTTATTTGTCTTTCAATCTGTAACAGTTTTATAGCTCTTTTTATTTCTTCGTCTTTCACATTTTTTTCTTTTATTGCCTTATATAACATGGGGTCATAATTACCTAACATAATAATATGTTTTAAATTTTTCTTCTTAGGGTTATCCAGTGTTCTAATATTACCATCCACTAAATATACATATTCATTATGAGTATTAATTATTACATAGCATTTTCCGGCATCTCTACCGTTTTTAGATTTTACGAAACATCCCACAAATTCTTGCATCTATTAACTCCAAAGTCTAATAATAGCTTTCCTATATTTTTGTCAGGATTTCTGGCTCACCGTCTGTTATAAGGATTGTATTCTCATAATGTGCTGATAGTGATCCATCCTCAGTGACTACAGTCCAGTCATCATCCATCCAATATACATCATATCGCCCAGCGTTCACCATGGGTTCTATAGCTAAGGTCATTCCTGAAGCTAGTTTTGGCCCCCTATTTCTCTGTTTGAAATTCGGAATCTGTGGTTCTTCATGGAGATTGCTACCAATTCCATGACCTACCAAATCCCTTACCACTGAAAAACCAAAGGACTCAACATATTTCTGGATTGCCTCAGATATTTCATGTAGATGTTTCCCCTCTTTTGCGAACTTAATACCTTCGTAAAAGCTCTGCCTAGTTACCTCTATTAATTTCTTGGCTTCATTAGTAATTTCACCGACAGGAATAGTTCTAGCAGCATCCGAGTGGTATCCCTTATAAATCACACCGCAATCTAGGCTCACGATATCTCCATCTCTAAGTATATTCTTCATAGAGGGAATTCCATGAACCACCTCATCATTTACAGATATACATATAGAAGCTGGGAACCCGTTATAATTTAGAAAAGAAGGAATACATCCATAGCTAGTTATAATTTCATGGCATCTCTTGTCTATATCAAAGGTTGAGATACCCGGTTTTACATAGCCTTCCAACTCTTCCAAAACCTGTGCAAGAATCTTACCTGATTCCCTCATAAGTTCGATTTCTCTATCAGATTTAATGCTTATTGCCATTTAACTCTTCCTTTCAGATTGTGTCCACCTTTAAGCCTCAAGTATATGAATTATTTCCTTATATATATTGTCTATACTTTCTGTACCATCCACTCTATGGAGGATACCCTTCTTCTCATAATATTCAAGAAGTGGCTTAGTCTGTTCATGATATACCTCAAGCCTTTTAATAACTGTCTCAGGCTTATCATCATCTCTTAATACCAGATTTGTATCGCAATAATCACAGATTCCTTCTAGCTTAGGCTTAAGTGTATCTACGTGATAAGTCCTACCACAGTTTAAGCAGGCCCTTCTTCCAGCCATCCGGTTCACGATAACCTCATCCGCTACATAGACATCAATTGCATATTCTATCCTGTCATTCTTCTTATCGAGCTTTGCATCTAATGCAGTTGCTTGAGGTATTGTTCTAGGAAATCCGTCTAATACATACCCATTCTTGCAGTCAGATAACTTAAAGCGAGCAACAACCAGCTCAAGAACCAAATCATCCGCTACTAAAAGACCTTGATCCATATATACCTTAGCTTTTAGACCAAGCTGTGTTTTGTTTTTAATGTTCTCACGTAATATGTCACCAGTGGAAATATGTGGAACACCATACTTTGCCGCTATTTTTTTTGCCTGTGTTCCCTTACCTGCACCGGGTGCCCCTAACATTATTACTTTCATGATGTTATCCCCCCGAAATCAATAAATCTTATCCCAATATGATATCAATACAAAGCAAGTATAACGAAGGTGCCTATAAAAATATTGAAACCTTCGTTCTACTGCTTTGTATAGAATTAATCATTTAGGAAACCTTTATAGTGACGCACTAGCATCTGGGATTCTACCTGATTTATTGTCTCGATGATAACACCAACAATAATAATAATTGATGTACCGCCGAAGCTTACACTGGCCCCAAAGGCCCCGGAAAAGAACATAGGTATTACAGACACAATTATTAAGCCAATAGCACCTATAAAAATCACGCGATTAAGTACCTTACTTAAATGCTCGGTTGTCGGTTTTCCTGGACGAATACCTGGGATGAATCCTCCCTGCTTCTTCATATTATTTGCAATCTCAATTGGGTTAAAAGTAATTGATGTATAAAAATATGCAAAGAATATAATCAATCCTATATAGATTAACAATCCAATAGAATATTTAAACTCACCAAAATCAAAGTTTCTAAAATTAATATTTAACCAACTGCCTTGGTCCATAACCTTTAGTACCTTAGGCCAAAAATACGCTCTATCCGGATATACTCCAAAGAATGAAAATATAACTCCCGGGAAGGACATTAATGAGCTAGCAAATATAACTGGAATAACACCAGCTGTATTTACTTTTAGGGGAATATTGGAAGTTTGTCCACCAACCATTTTTCTGCCCTGTACCTTTTTAGCATATTGAACAGGGATCTTTCTTTCACCATTCTGTAATAATAATACAAATACTATTGTAAATAAAGTTACTGCTAAGATAACAAGAACAGCAATGATTGCCTTCCAAACTGGCTGTTCATATACGAACTGATAATACAGTCTTATAAAATCAGCTGGCATCGTGGATACGATATTAATAAGAAGAATAATTGATATACCGTTTCCAACACCATTTTGAGTTATACGTTCTCCAAGCCACATAAGGAAGGTAGAGCCAGCTGTAAAGGATGCAGCTACAATCACAACATTAGTAAATGTAAGGCCGCCCTCCAATACACCTTGACTTCCGCCAAAACCGATGGCCATTGCAATAGATTCAACAATTGCAAGACCAACAGCCATATAACGGGTCAATTCTTCTATCTTCTTCCTTCCGTCTTCTCCCTCTTTTTGAAGCTCCTCCAATTTAGGAATCGCTATTGTTAAAAGCTGAATAATAATGGATGAAGAAATATAGGGTGAAATACTTAATGCAAATATGGACATCTTGGTAAAGGAGCCGCCGGTAAGATTGTTAAAAAATCCAAGATTGATACTTGAAAATACATTCTCAACAGCCTCTCTGCTAACTGCTGGTGCAGGAAGCAGTGTTCCTAGTCTAACTATTATCAGTGCACCTAGGGTATATAGTAGTTTCATCCTGATGTCTTTAACCTTTAATGCATTTCGTAATGTTTTAAACATATTAAATCACCTCAGCATTTCCACCAAGAGCCTGAATTTTCTCTACCGCACTAGCACTAAATGCATTAACCTTGACATCCAGCTTCTTAGTAAGTTCTCCATTGCCAAGAATCTTAACTCCATCTTTGGGGTTTTTTATGATTCCTGCTTCAATTAATGAATCAACTGTTACTGTAACACCATCATCAAATCTATTTAATACATCTACGTTAATTGCAATAATTTCTTTAGAATTCCTGTTAGTAAAACCACGTTTAGGAATTCTTCTGTATAGTGGCATCTGTCCGCCCTCAAAACCAATTCTTGGAGCTCCGGAACGTGCCTTCTGTCCTTTATGGCCCTTACCGGCCGTTTTGCCGTTTCCTGAACCATGCCCACGACCTTTTCTGAAGCGTTCTTGCTTAGAACCGTCTGCTGGTCTTAATTCTGATAGATTCATCTACGTGCACCTCCTTCTTTCAGTCTTATATTTCCTCAACCTTTACTAAGTGTTTTACATGATCAATCATTCCCCTAATTGCAGCATTATCTGGCATTTCAACGGTTTTATTCAGCTTTCTTAAACCGAGAGCCTCTATTGTTGCTTTGTGCTTAGGAATGGCACCGATCGTAGACTTCACTAAAGTTATTTTTAATTTACCTGCCATCTTGACACCTCCACATTAAATTACTGGGTAAAACTCTTAATTAGAAAGCTGTTCTACCGGAATACCACGAAGCTTTGCTACTTCCTCAGGGGTCTTTAACTGGCTTAATCCTTCAATCGTAGCTAAAACTACATTTTGCTTATTATTTGAACCGAGAGACTTTGTACGGATATTCTTATATCCTGCAAGCTCAAGTACGTTACGCACAGGTCCACCGGCGATAACACCAGTACCTTCAGGGGAACGCTTAAGGAGTACCTCGGCACTGCCGAAATTACCAATAAAGTCGTGGGGTATGCTACCATTTTCATCAATCGGAATGGAAATTAATTTCTTAATGGCATCTTCTTTACCCTTACGGATTGCTTCGGGAATCTCAGTCGCCTTTCCAAGCCCTGCGCCAATGTGTCCATTCCTGTCGCCAACTACTACTAATGCTGTAAATCGCATATTACGTCCGCCCTTTACAACCTTAGTAACGCGCTTGATTGATACTACTTTATCCTCTAATTCCAGTTGACTTGTATCAACAATTGAACGTTTCATGTTTTTCCTCCTTACCTAGAATTCCAGACCAGCACCACGTGCTGCGTCTGCCAACGCTTTGATCTTTCCATGATATATGAAACCGCCTCTATCAAAGACAACTGATTTGATGCCTTTTTCCAAAGCCTTCTTGGCAATAACAGTACCAAGGTGTGCTGCTGCTGCCATATCGTTGGTCTTCTCGAGCTCTGCCTTAACATCCTTATCCAATGTGGACGCTGCTACTAAAGTATTGCCTGCTTCATCATCAATAACCTGCGCATACATATGATTATTGCTTCTAAACACAGCCAAACGCGGTCTCTCAGGAGTACCCGTGAAACGGTTACGGATTTTTCTATGCTTTTTTCTTCTAATATTAGTTCTTGATTCTTTACTAACCATGTTATTTCACTCCTCCTTTATTTCTTACCGGTCTTACCAACCTTGCGTCTGATTACTTCATCAGCATACTTAATTCCCTTGCCCTTATAGGGTTCAGGTGGTCTTTTAGCTCTGATTTCAGCGGCGTATTGGCCAACCTTTTCTTTATCTATACCTTTTACAGTTATTTTGTTCTGTCCGTCTAAAATTGATTCAACACCTTCTGGGTCTGTCATAACTACAGGATGAGAGAAACCGATAGTCAAGGTTAATTCCTTGCCTGCCTTTGCGGCCCTGTAACCAACACCATTAATTTCTAGATGCTTCTCATAACCCTCTGTAACACCTATTACCATATTGGCAAGTAGTGTTCTTGTTAATCCATGTAAGGACTTCATTCTTTTCAAATCGTTAGGTCTGGATACAGTCATTTCTGCTCCATCCATCTTAATAACCATCTCGGAAGGTAACACTCTTTCTAATGTTCCTTTTGGTCCTTTTACGGTCACTTTATTATTTTCTGCTATATCTACAGTTACTCCTGCTGGTATAGCGATAGGCATTTTTCCTATACGTGACATGCCCGCACCTCCTGTTTTTCTATAGAATACCTCCAAGGGTATTCTATCAATTGAATTGATATTATTAGCAAGCATTCGATACAACATTAGTGGCAATAATTACCTTACCATGCTGAATGCAGGCTTTCGGTATATACATTCTGGTAGTATAAAATTACCAAACGAAAGCCAACACCTCTCCACCTACGTTTTGCTCTCTTGCTTCTCTATCGGTGATTACACCTTTATTTGTTGAGATAATTGCTACTCCTAAACCACCAAGAACCTTTGGAAGCTGGTCCTTGTTAGCATAAACACGAAGACCTGGTTTTGAGATTCTCTTAAGGCCGGTGATGATTTTAACATTTTTATCTTTACCATATTTTAATGTAATATGAATGGTTTTAAAGCTTCCAACTTCTTCTACTGTATAATTTCTGATATATCCTTCCTTTAAAAGAATATCAGCGATAGCGATTTTCATTTTAGAAGCAGGTATATCTACTGTATCATGTTTTGCAGTGTTCGCGTTACGAATTCTTGTAAGCATATCTGCAATGGGATCGCTCATTGTCATTTATTTGCCTCCTTTCTTAACCTCTTACCAGCTAGCCTTTTTAACGCCTGGTATTTGCCCTTTGTATGCTAATTCACGAAAACATATTCTGCATACTCCATATTTTCTTAAATATGCATGGGGACGGCCACAAATTCTGCAACGATTATATTCTCTAGTGGAGAATTTCTGTTTGCGCTGCTGCTTTATTTTCATTGACGTTTTAGCCATGGTCTGTCTTCCTCCTTACTTTCTAAATGGCATTCCAAACCCGGTTAACAGTTCACGAGCCTCTTCATCCGTCTTAGCTGTGGTAACGAAGATGATATCCATACCTCTCACCTTATCTACCTTGT
>JGI24709J26583_10002155_pt1 | contig 16357 bp, 17 predicted proteins | sample BioPla2DNA1_FD_26583 | JGI IMG/M metagenome (IMG submission 26583) | reverse complement strand
TGCATCCGCAGCATCAAATGAAAAAAGAAGTATTAAATCACTACTCAAAAGCCCATTTATATCTAATTTTAATGTAGCATATAAGAGCTTTTCCCCGTCATCAATATCTAATGTTTCTGATATCAAACCTCGACCCTCAAATACTTTTGTTTGTGGTGAGTCTGTTTCAATCCGTATACTAAAAAATTCACTCAGAGACGATGAACCAGAGTTTAACATTTGATTTGCAATCTCATTTATAGTGCTTAAGCTGAATTCATCAAAGGTAAAATCATTAATGTCATCATTTTCACTATTCATTAAAAGATTAAGTATTGTTTGTATATCAATCTTTCTAATTAATATTGCAAATCTGCCTAATAATCCACTCTTATATGAGCAAGCAATTACTAATCCATCATCATATCCAACAAGGTTTATTTCACCTATATCCTGCATCATAGTTTTTGATACTTTAATATTTATTTGTTTGTTTAAAATAGTTGAAATCGCAACAGCCGCTGAGCTTGTGCTTATATTTAAAACCTCACTAATTGCATTTAATTCGGTATCAGTTAAATTTCTGTTGCTCATATATTACTCACTCCCTCCATTTTTCCTTATAAATTCTAAATTTAATTAAATTCAAATTTGTGTTATTGCTTTATTTATTAACATCATTTGAATTTGTTTCCTTTTCATATCCACTACTCTCCAACTACCTCTGCGACTTCTCCACTACTCTCATTAGAATAAAAACTGCCAAATATCAATTCCCAATCCTCAGTCTTACTATTTGCACCTTCTTTTGGTATTATTACAATCTCAACACGACGATTTTGCCTACGACCCTCTTCTGTATCATTACTTGCAATTGGATAATCATTCCCTAATCCGATTGCTATTAGACGCGTTGATTCAATTAAACAGGTCTTCTCAAAATAATTTGAAATAACTGTTGCACGCATAGACGAAAGTGTCCTTTCATCTACATTGGAATAAGGTGCATTAGCTGTATAACCTTTTATTACTATTTTTGATATCTCACTCTCATATTTCTTTAATGTTACTCCCATAAATTCCATTATAGGATAACTTGTAGGAAGCATGGTTGAAGCATCAGGATTAAATAAAACATTATTTGAAAACTGTATGTATATATTTTCATAGCCTTTCTTAACTTCATCAACTTTACCATTTCCATCTGCAGTACCAGTTTTTGATGAACCTTTTTCAATATAAATACTGTCAGCCATATTGTTTTTTTCAATATGTTCCTTCAAATAATTATATAAATCGCTGAAGTCTACATCATCTGAATCATCATTTGCATCACCTGGATTATATCCATTAGAGTCACCTGAATTGTCCACCAGGTCATCTCCATCATTTTCAACAGTAAATACTATCTGGTCTACCTTCTCTGTGCCATGAATATTGAAAGCTTTTACTAATTCAGCCCACTTATCCTCTTGAATAGTAGACATACTATACATTGCAATGAAGAATGTCATTAAAAGCGTTACCATATCACCATAAGTATCCATCCAGTTTCCGCCACCATCTAGTTCCTGCCTTTTTTTCGCCATTTAACGACACCCTCTCTCATCTATTTCTTTCTCTTCTTATTTTCTTTTTGACCCTGACTTCCATCAGATGACATTACTTTTGATACTTGTGAACCAGGTAATAATCTTATTAGTTTTTCTTCAATAAATTTAGGGTTATCTCCGTCCTGTATTGCTTGTACACCCTCACTAATAATAGTTTTACATAAATATTCTTCATCATGACGAATTTTCAATTTATTTGCCATCGGCTTAAACCAAAGGTTAGCAAGCAAAACTCCATAAAAGGTTGTAACAAGAGCAACTGACATGTTTGTCGCTAAGCTATCTTGATCTGTGAGATTTCCTAGCAAATTTATAAGACCTATCAAGGTTCCAACCATACCAAAGGCAGGTGAATATTCAGAAGCCTTATTATAAAATGCTATATCCTGCATATGCCTATCTGTAAAGTAATCAAGTTCCATTTCAAGTAATGCCTTTACCTTATCTGGCTCAACTGAGTCAACAACAAGCAATAGTGCATTTTTTAAAAACCTATCCTCTGTTTCATTAAGCTTATCTTCTATTGCCAAAAGTCCATTCATTCTTGCTTCTTTTGCAAATGTAACAATTTGCTCTATGTATATATATGGGTCATATTTTTTGGGTAAAATAAGCACCTTAAAATGCTTACCAATTTTTTTAAATGTAGAAAGAGGATATGATACCATAAGAGCACCTAAAGTTCCTCCAAAAACAATCGCTACTGACGGCACATCCCAGAATGATATAAGTTGCTTTGTAATTAAAATATATTTCCCTGTTTCAGGGTCACTGTTTAACATAATTGAAATCAGTGTTAAGCCAAAACCTATTATCCACCCTAATATTGTCATTAAATCCATAAAATTTAACCACCTTTATTCATATACTTTTATGACTATTTTGCAGATTCAATTAAATCCCTAAATACCTTCCTACGAAATTGTAAAGTCAACCTTACAACCTCTTCCATTGGCTCCTCAACAATATAAGTTGAACCATTAGTTAAACGAATGGTAGTATCAGGATTCTCTTGAATCACTTCAATTAAATCTGAATTTAATACAAATTGAGTACCGTTAAGCTTAGTTAATGTTATCATATATCTTCCCCACTTTATTTATAAATTATATATTTGTAGCTTTATTTTTACTTAAATTCATTTTCGGAGGATACCATCGCAAATATAAGAGATTATCATTACACTTGCGGTGGCATCCTCCTCATTAAGAGGAGGTTTGCCAACTATATTATTTTTATTATCTCTTTAGATTAATCAATTCTTCTAGCATTGAATCAGAAACTGTAATAATTCTTGAATTTGCTTGGAAACCGCGTTGTGTTGTTATCATATTAGAAAACTCATTTGAAAGGTCAACATTCGCTGTTTCCAATGCCCCTGATGCTAAATTTCCTGTTCCATTTGTTCCTGGTATTGCGAGCTCTGGCTCACCAGAGTTTGCAGATTCAGCAAAGTATGTATTTCCTACCTGTACAAGTCCCTTAGGGTTAGCAAATGTTGCTAGGTCAATTCTTCCAAGCTCCATCTCACCGTAAACTGGATGTATACCTGTTATAACACCATCCTTACCAATTGCAATACTTGTTAAATCAGCTACAGTTTGTTGTCCACCCTCTGTTCCGCCTTCTAATACGAAGGTAGCAGCTCCTAAGCCAACATCCCTTGATGGTGCACTTGCAACAAAATCAGCTGTTCCTGTCAATGCAGTTCCACCTATAACGCTAGTAGGTAGCTTTGTGAGTTTTGGGAATGTAACAGTAATTGAATCCGCATCGGAAGTACTTGGGTTTATTGAATCCGCATCGGAAGTACTTGGGTTTATTGAATCCGCATCGGAAGTACTTGGGTTTTTAGTCAATAATACTAAACCTGATGAGCTCATCTGTTCTGTTGTTAATTCTGCTTCATAATCTCCAATGGAAAGTACATATACATCAGGAAGTGTATCATGCTTTGTAAAAGTAATAGTGTTACTACCTGATGCTGAAAATTCATCTCCTACTTCCTTTATGCTAAAGTAATTTGTAACACTCATTTCTGTACCTTCTGTTGAAGCAGATGGTGATAAAGTAACGCTACCTACATCAACACCAAAGTTTGTTCCTACAAGCTGGCTTGCTTTTAAATCGCCATCTGCAAAAATATCCTTATCAAATGAAATTGTAAATTCACCTGCTGGATGCTCTACACCAGAGTTTGCTGATTTAATTGCTGCATTAATTACATTATTTAGTTCCTGAACACTTGAGAATGATTCAAATTCATTTAGTTTTATTGTTATTGCAGAGCTTGAAACAACCGCTTGTGCCTTTTGATTTAAAGGTAGCTCACTACTAAGTGCGAATGCTATTGCTACATTTGAAAGTGATGATTGATTACTTGAAGCTATTTCTATTCCTACATCATTAATTGACTCTAAAACTTTTGAAACTGATGGATTCTGATATGGTAAATTAATCTTAATCTTTTCTGAGGATGGTAATCTTCCTGTTGTTGTACCTGAAACACCAAGTACAAAGTTACCGTTAATATCGACCAAATTACCAGATGCATCTATATCAAGCATACCTGCCTTTGTATAGAAAATATTTCCCTCCGGGTCCTGAACCTGTAAATATCCCTCACCTGTTATTGCAACATCAAGTGAATATCCTGTTGTTGTCATAATTGATTGTGCGTGATTTACATCTATACTTCCAAGTGCTGTACCATAACCTACCTGTGCTGCATTTGTACCACCTCTAATAGCAGTTGCTGATGTAGCAGCATTTGTTGTCTGATAATAAACATCTCTAAATGTTGCACGACTTGCTTTATAACCATATGTACTAACATTTGAAATATTGTTACCTATTACGTCCATTTTTGTTTGATGTGATGTCATACCTGCAACACCTGAATATAGTGATCTTACCATTATTAAAACTCCTTTTCATTTTATTAATTTTATTTTTTGTGGAACTGATTGTTTTAAACTCATCAGTCATTCAGAGCTTTAATAGCCTCCTTAAAAGGTCCAGCTATATGATTACAGTTCCATCTATATTTGTAAAAACGCTTCCTTTTAAATCATCATTAGCTACCGTAGTAATTACTGTGTTATTCTTGATATTAACAATGTAAGCTGCGGAATCAATTAATATTAAAGGCTCATTCAATCCTTTTTCTTCTGCAATCCTTACTCCATCATTAAGCCTTGCAAGATTGCTTTCGGAAATATTAATATTTCGTTCCAACACACGATTCACTGCATGGCTGGAAAAATTCACTCCACTTGCATTGCTAATCTGCTCTTGTAAAATCTTTTTGAAGCTGTTCTTTTCATCATTTGAATTTATAGCTTCATTTTTATTTACATTCGGCTCAACAGGAACACCAGTTACTATTGGTACTGAAAGACGATTTAACAAAAATGTGTTATCCATAGCATCCATGCTCCTTTCTATACAACATCCATTTTGTAAATCTCATTTTTGTTCATACGATTTCCTTTACTTTGCTATTATGAATCAGTACTTTCGTCTGTGCTAGGTGTATTACTGTCTTTAGCTGGTGATGAAGAATCATGCACAAGCATAATTTCTGATAATTCATATGTCTTATCATTTACAGTAATTTTATACTCGCCATTTAATAAGGAAATCTGTGTTATTATACCTCTATCCTTTGAAATTGTGCCTCCGATATTATTTTTAGCTACTGTTACTTCCTTTCCTAAAAAGGACATTGAATAGTTTGCTTTCTCATATTGTGCCATTTCCTGCATAGCCTGCATGCTTGCAATCTGTGCAAGCTGGGACAAATATTGAGTATCATCAACCGGATTCATAAAATCCTGATTTGATAATTGGTGAAGCATTAGTGAGAAAAAATCCTCATACTTAATGCTGGTATCCTTATTATTTTCAAATACTGCATTATAAACTTCACCTTTTTTCTCAGTTTTATTTGTGCCACTCCCAATTAAGTCAGTATAATTCCTATCTGTTGAGTTAGCTGCTGATATTGGCATAGTTTACCTCCCTTCATATATTAGATATACATATTCAGAATTGAACTAATCTTTTTATCTGGTATTACTTCAATGTTTTGTTCGGTTCCAAGTTCATTATTATCGGATATGAAATTGCTATAATGATAATGGCTTTCCCTGTTACTATTGCTGAAATAATTATTGCTGTTACTGTTGAAATTCTGTCCGCTATTAAATGATTGATGTGAATTATTGTGTGCCATATATTCTGAAGCATTTTCTGGTTTTTGAACTGCTATATTGTTTATTTCTGCATTGTGAAGTCTTAATGAGCTTTGTAAATCTTCCAATCTTTCGCTTAATAGTTTCGCGGTTGTTTCATTTGTAGTTGTCATATTTAGTATAATTTTTTCTGAATCCTTTACAAATTTTACTGTAATTTTACCTAATCCTTCTGGATTAAGCTGTATTGTAAATTCTTCTTTTAAGCCAGTTTTGAGTTGAGCAGATAAATTGTCAAGAACCTGATTTTGAATATCAAACTTAACATATTGCTCCTTTTCTGAATTTATCATCCTTTGAGGACTTCTAAATACAGTATTATTAACCTGCTTTTGAAGTTCATCAATATTGATAACTACTTCCTCAAACTTACTTTCATCAGACCTTAATGCCTTCTTTACTGAATTAATGCTATGATAGAATCTTGATTCTATGTTAAATTCAATTTCCTTGTCCTCATGATTTACAGATGCTGGTGCTTCTATGTTTTCTTTTGCTCCATTAAGTTCAGAAACCTCAGTATGAAAGTTGTTTCTTCCTTGATAAGAATTTTCTATTACTGTAAATCCTTCATGTTCAGTTTCAACGGTTGAAATTTCAACATTTGTATTCACAATATTTTCAATGCCATTGATCTGAGGCAAACTACTGCTGGATTTATTCTCTGTGTTAAATGTCATATGAGAGTTATCGCTTTGTCTTTGAAAATAATTAATTGGAGTATCCTTCATTTTTGGCACATTATAATTTTCAAAAAACAATGTGTCTGAATTGATTTTTGAAAGATTCTCCTTAGCAACAAAGTTCTGAGATGGTTTCAAGTCCTTCTGGTGTCTAGTTTTTTCATCTACTTGATATGCTTTAGCCTCTATGAAGTGTCCTGTCTTTTCATAAGTCTGAAGGGTCATATCATTAGTTTCTGTTTCTTGAATATTGGATTTGACATCATTTGCAACCTGTTCATTTTTTTCATGTTTATAAACTTTCTTATCTGTTGCATGTACAAACCCATTATCCCATTGCTCTAAACTTTTAAATTCATGAACATCTAATGAAATTGATTCCTCCTGGCTCATTTCAGATTTCATGACAGATTTAAACTCTTTACTTGCTTCAGATAGCTTGTCCTTGTTCGCTACAAGCAATATCTCAGCATCTTTATCCGATTGATCTAATGCAATTTTGTTAAAGTCTATCTTACTACTTTTACTTGAAGTCCGAACAAGAAAATCATTTTTTATCTGTTCAAATTCCTGTGATTGATTAACTACGCTATTTTCTTTAACTTCATTCTCATCTGATAAAACTGGGGATTTAGTAATTTCCGTTGTATTCTCTGTTTGATGTATATGCCTTGGATTTTGTATGGTCATTTGAATGTTCTCATTAGTATTTGAATTATTTAATCCATTAATCACATTATAACTATTATCTTCAGATATATTGTTTGCTTGTACCCGCAAATCTGGTTTCAAAGTTCCATTCTCAATAATAGTTTCCTGCTTTTCATTTACAATAGTTTTACTGCCAGACTCCATTAAAATATCATTTTCTAAGACCTTACCATATTCCAAAACCTCATCGGATTTTAAAACCATATCAGTTTCTAAGACTTTATTAGATTTTAAGACCTTATCAGTTTCTAAGATTTTATCAGATTCTAAAACTTTATCAGATTCTATGACCTTATCAGATTTTTCTGAAGTTAAACCAGAATTATTCAATAACTGAGTAACATCTGCTTTAATAGTACCATCTGAAGTCTTTGCATCCTCAATTAATGTACTTACTTCCTTATCAATGTTTTGCAAGTTAATATTATATGTAAGAGGGTTTATTTTATGACTCTCTATACTCAACGCAACTATTAAATCTTCTACCCCATCAGACTCTGTTAATGAGTTTAAAAGTACTGGATTTTGATTTAACATTGCAGACGCTTGCTCCAACACTTCTAAAGGAAGTTCTTTTTTTCGAGTGCCAATAAAACCTTCAGGATTATCATTCCCTAGAAGTTGGTTTATCAGCACCAAAAAATCTCCGCTGTTTTGTTCTTTGCCACTACGATTAATTGAAATACCATCAGCAGTTCCTACTGTGTTCAGTACCACAGTCTCCAGATTCATTCCTACACCTCCCCTCATATATATTATTTATGTAATCCAGTCAATGACTGGAATTACGCATTATTAATAACTTTAATCCACATTTATTTTTGAATTGACTGCACTGAAAATCATCATATGTCCATCTTTATTTGGATGTGGGTCAAAGCTCAATGTATCAAGGCTTAGAAAATCAATATGAGAATTTGTCAAGCCATTCTCCTTAAATATTTTATATATATCAACATATTCATATTTAGAAGAGTCTGAAAAAGCCATATTAATTTTATTTATATAGCTATCTGCTATTCTGCCTAAATCAAAAAGTCCATAAATTGATACATTGTAGTATGGATTGTAAATATTATTAACAATTATCTGTGCATCAGGATTTTTAACTTTTATCTGTGAAATAATTTGCGGAAAAATTTTAACCTCAAATTTTTTACATATCCCATACAATTCTTCATTTTCGACAATCTGGCTGTTAAGTTCAGCTATTACGGGTATAAGCAAAAATGGGTCATTCTTATATTTTTTAGTCAACTCTGAAATTACATTATTATTGATGTCCTCTGCATTTTCTATACCAAATGCTTTAGTAACCCTACTAATAAAGGGTTTTAGTAAGTCATTTGAACCTATACTTATCGTAATTATATCCGCTTTTGAAATCACTTCATCATGTTCTCCTGATGACAACATCTGCAATAACTCTGTACTTGTCATACCACTTACCGCTAAATTTGTTGTCCTTGCTCCCAAGTCCTCACTGATTAAGTCAACATAGCTGCTTTCGCCATCTGCAAGTCCATATCCTGCTGCAATGCTGTCACCAAGAGCCACATAATTTATACACTCTTTTTTTGATTCCACTTTCGGTATATCTGCTGTTATAAAAACTATTAAAACAGCAAATATAACCATTAACAAATTATCCTTTCGTATAGATTGCATTCTTCCTCCCTAAAACCCTATAATTTCTAGATGACTATATAGCAACTTTATCTCTAATAAATTTTGATGCAATAAATTCTGAAATAATTAATTCATTTTCCTTTGCTAATAGCCTCTCATGCTCTTCGCGTTGCTTTTCTTCTAATTTTTCAAGCCCCGATACCTCTTGAGATAATCCTAAAACAACTCTTCTCTGGCGTTCAATTGCACCATCAAGAATATAAACCTGTGTTTGCAATTGCTGCTGCTCAAGTTTTATACTGTCTTTACGGAACTGGAATAGCTTGATTTCCATTATCGCAATACCCTTACTTATCTTTTCTGTCATCTCTTCATGAATTTTGTCATAGTCAACCTGAAGTGCTTTGATAGCTTCCTTTGCAAAGTTTCTTTCTGCCTGAAGCTTCATTAGTTTGTTCTTTTCGCTTTCAAGTAACTGCTTTTTATAATCTCTCATTTTACTTAATGAAAATTCAAACTTCTTCATGATAATTTCTCCATTTCCCATAAATTAAACAGCTAAATATATTATAATAATAAAATTATAATTTATTCTCTAGGTTGTTTAATTTAATCGTTTACTATCTCTTTTAATAAACTGATTGTATCATTAAAATTATATCCTTGATCAACTGGCTGTTGTAAGAAAGCATTAATCCTATCTATTTTACTTATAGCATAATCCAAATCAGGATTACTTCCTGCCTTATAAGCACCAATTGAAATAAGGTCTTGATTTTCTTGATAGATTGACATTATTTTTCTTATTTCATTAGTCGCTTTTTTATGTTCAGGGTCTATAATCTGTGACATCAGACGGCTAATACTTCCAAGTACATCTATCGCTGGATAATGATTTCTCATTGCCACTTTTCTTGATAACATTATATGTCCGTCTATTATTCCTCTGACGGTATCTGATATTGGTTCATTGGAATCATCTCCTTCAACAAGAACTGTATAAATACCTGTTATTGAGCCCTTTTCAAAGTTTCCACTTCTTTCAAGAAGTTTAGGTAAGGTCGCATATATCGATGGAGTATATCCTCTTACAACCGGTGGTTCGCCTACACTTAAACCTATTTCTCTTTGCGCCATGCAATATCGTGTAAGTGAATCCATCATAAGAAGTACATCTTTGCCCTGATCACGAAAATATTCTGCTATTGTTGTTGCTGTTAATGCACATTTGCTTCGCAACATTGCTGGTTGATCCGATGTTGCAACAACTACTACTGAGCGAGCAGCACCTTCTTCTCCTAAATCCCTATTGATAAACTCAAGTACCTCTCTGCCACGCTCTCCAACAAGTGCAATAACATTTACATCAGCCTTAATATTTCTTGCTATCATTCCCATCAGCGTACTTTTACCTACACCACTACCAGCGAATATACCCATTCTCTGTCCTTTACCCATTGTTAACATTCCGTCTATTGCCTTAACTCCAAGCTCAATGGGTTCACTAATTGGGGGCCTGCTCATAGGATTATTTGCTACACCATTTATTGAATAATATTCATAGCCGTTTATTTCTCCCTTACCATCAATTGGTTCTCCAAGTGCATTTACAGTTCTTCCTATCAGCTCATTACTCATTTTTATCATGAGCTTTTCGCCTGTATTTCTTACAATACTTCCATATCCTATACCATCCACATCTTCATAAGGCATGAGTAAGACTTTTCCCTCTTTAAAACCAACCACTTCTGATATAACTGTTTTATCGCTGGAATCCATAGTTATAGTACAAACATCACCTATATTACATGTTATTCCAGTCGCTTCAACTGTCATCCCAACAATCTGGTCAATCTTACCCAAACAGGTATAAAAATTATTAAGCCTTATTTCAGAATATAAATGTGAATGATCCAATTTTACCTTATTTTGCATACACTGCCTCATCATCTTCCTTGAAATATTCCTCAATATTCTTTAACTGTGTGGCTATTGAGGCATCTATTACTCTGTCAGAAAGCTGTATAATGCAAGTTCCTTTATCAGCATCCTTAATAGTCTGAACTTCTATCTTTGGATTGTTGCCGCTAGTCGTCATTTCTTCTATAACCATTTCAACAAGCTTTGGCAATTTATCTGATATCTCAACTGTTATCCATTTAGCATCTCGGACATTTTTTAATACTGTTTTTATTGTATCCATTAAAAACAAGTCATTCTCATCCATCTTATGTCCAATTACTTTTTCAGCAATTTGCAAGGATAAACCCTTAATTTCCTTAGCATACTCCTGCATATACTGAATTTGTAACTCCTTCATTTCTTCAAGAGTGCCTTCTATATTCTTAATTAACTTTTCAACTGCCTCTGATTTTTCTTCGATACCTTTTTTAAGACCTTCTTGTCTTGCTTCTTCTAAAATTCTGTTATATTCCTCTTTTGCATGATTGATAATATTCTCTGCTTCCTTTTGTGCGTTACGCTTAATATGAATAACTTCTGACTGTGTGTTATTTAATATCGATTGTCTTTCCTCATTAGTCATTCTCAGAATCTTTTCGCGTTCAACTTCTGCATCAGCTTTTGCTTTATCAATCACCTTATTATATATTTCCCTCGATAGCTTCTTTACTTCAGAACTTTCTTCATTATCTGCATTTTCTTCATCAAAATCAGTTTCAATTGATGGTAAATCAGGGATAATAACTACTTCATTAAGCTTATGTACTTTTTCAGGTTTAATAATCTTAAACAATTATCTCATCCTTTCCACCCTTAGAAATAACAATATCTCCTGATTCCTCAAGTCTTCTGATAACTGAAACAATTCTCTGTTGTGCCTCTTCAACATCACGCATACGAACATTATGAAGATATTGCATATCAGTTTTAATTGTTTCTTGTTGTCGCTGTGACATATTGCTGAAAATTGCATTTGCAATTTCTTCACTTGCAGCCTTAAGTGCAATTGTGAGGTCTTTAGTATCACATTCACGAATAAAGCTTTGAATTTCAAGATTATCAAGATATACGATATCTTCAAATACAAACATAAGATTCTTAATCTCTTCAGCAAGCTCAGGATTGGTCTGATTAAGCTCATCAAAGATGTATTTTTCAGTTCTTCTGTCAACATGGTTCATAATGTCTGCCAAGTAGCTTACTCCTCCAGATTCCTTCAAGTCAACTGCGGTCATGGATTCTAATTTTCTTGACAAGATGTTTTCAACAGTACTTATTACCTCTGGTGATGCTCTATCAAGGTTAGAAATTCTTTGAAACACCTCAATCTGAGTTTCCTTTGGCAATTCAGTAATAATCTGTGATGCCATTTCTGCTGTTGTATATGATAATATCAGTGCAATTGTCTGAGGATGTTCATTTTGTATAAGCATCAATAGGTTTTTATAGTCAACCTTCCTTAAAAACTCAAAAGCTCTTGCTCTATTGGATTTTATAATCTTTTCCATTAATGAGGAAGCCTTTTGTGGTCCAAATGCCTTCTCTAAAACTGTCTTTGCATAATTCTCTCCACCCTCNGTCACAACCTTCTGAGTTACACATAGTTCATAAAACTCATTCATAATTTCTTGCAACTCTTCAGATGAGAGATTATCAATTTTTGAAATAAGGAAGGATAACTCCTCAACTTCCTCATCATGTAGATATTTATATACTTCAGAAGCAGCTTCAGAACCTAAAGCAATCAAAACAGCAGCAGCTTTCATCGATGGAGTCATTTTTTGTTTAGTTACTGCCATTAGCTTTCCTCCTTTATCATAGAACGNATTAACGCTGCAGTGATTTCAGGATTTTCACTTACAAATTCTCTTACCTCGTTAGCAGTCATATCCTTCTGACTATTATGTTTCTTAGCCTCTTCAATTAGTGAGCGTTTTTGTTCGTTGAGTTCTTCTTGAAGAGATTTAACTGCAGCTTCTTTCTCAAGTTCTGCTTTTCTAAGTTTCTTCTTCATTCTTCTGCTGATTATTATTGCAATAACAATAATTATTATGATAATTAGTAATATCAAACCAATTGCTAGCGGAAGAATTTTTGCTATAAACACCTTTAATGCATCCCCAGGTGTTCCAGGTACATCCACTGGCAAATCTTTCTCAACATATTTGCTGTAAACTGAAATCTTATCAGCTTCAATATTTGTTGCATTTTTTACAAGCTGTACCAGTGCATCTCGTTCTGTATCTGTTAAAACAACATTTGTATTATCAACTACAACTGCAACTGTTGCATCCTTGATAACACCCTGTGCAATTTCCTTTTGTGTTAATATGTAGCCAATTGCCCATTCTGTACTTCTTGCATAATGTGTTGCATCTTCATTTGTCAACTCAGTTTCATTTTCATTTACATATGAAGGAATATCTGTGTTATCTTCTTCACCTACAATACCTTGATCATTTACAACGCGTCCATGCACATCATATTCGACATCTTCTTTTTGCTTTACACCTAGACCATCTTCATTGGTAATTAATTCTTTAATTTCCTGTGTAATTTTATCATAATCAAGTGTTACTGATGCAACTGCAGTAACTCTGTCGTCTCCATAAATTGGAGTTAAAATCTTCTTAGCGTTTTGCTCAATTTGTGCTTGTACTACATTCTGATAATATAATCTTTTATCCTCATCTGCAGTGCTATTTTTTTTAGAGCCAAGTTCATCTACTCCAAATAATTCAAGCCCTGTATTTGCGTCAATAACCTTTACATCGGAAGGCTGCATTTTCTGTGCACTATATGCAACTAGATTTTTAATTGCAGATACATTTTCCTCTGTAAATTTAACTGAATTATCAAGAGTTAATGCTACACTTGCTGTAGCCTTTTCTTTATCTTCTTTCCAGACATAGTTGTTACCCTCTGGCATACTAATCGTAACAACAACGCCCTTAACTCCGTTTAATCTCTTTATAGTTGTTTGTAATCTATCCTGCAATTCAAATCTAAGTGTTTGTCTCTTCTCAAAATCCGTCATCGTCATTCCAAGATTATCAAAAAAAGTTCCATAGGATGGTGTTGATTGTGGATATCCTTTTTCAGCAAGCTCATAAACTAACTGATCCCACTGGCCTTGGGGTACTTCAATCTCACCATCTTTATTTATTCTTACTGCAACACCTTGTGCCTTTAATATATTATATACTTCTGCGGATTCACTTGAGTCCATATTAGGGAACAGAACAATATATCCGTCAGATTTATTTAAAACAACAGTTAATACTATTGCTGCTACAATTACAAGTGCTAATGAACTAACAATAATAATCTTTAATTTCTTAGAAATTGATGACCACTTTGTTTTTATTTTATTCCAAAATGCTATAAGCTTTTCTTTCATTTGCATATCCACTCTTTGCATTAATAATTTATATCAAAACTTCTACTCTTCTTTCTACACTATTATAAATGCCTAAATTTGCATCTGCATTATTTCTTTGTATGTATTAACTACACGGGTAACAATCTGAGTTGTTATTTCTATTGCAGTAGTTGTCTTTGCTGACTGTATCATGATACCTTCTATATCATCTGTTTTACCCATTGCCAAGTCATATGAGTCCTGTTGGGATTTCATTTCTAATTCCTTAACCCCCATAATTGCACTCTTTAATGTATCTGCAAAAGACTCTTCTTTTTCTTTATCATCATCAATATTTATTGAACCAGAACCAATTTTTGATATTCCGTCTATTGAATTCAACGATGTCATTTCTGTAAGTGGTACTATAAACACTTTAATCACTCCCATACATTTCTCGTTTAATAATATCATTACTTCTTTTATATACCATGTTAAAATTTAGTGTTTTCTTTTAAAATTTTAACAACAATCTGTTAACATAAGTAAAAGATAACCTATTTACCTATCTCCAATGCTTTTGACGCCATTGCCTTAACTACAGACAATGCCGCAATCTGAGATTCATATACTCTTGATGCCGCCATTAAGTCAATCTGCTCCTCAGCATTATTAACATTGGGATATAGTACATAGCCATCTTCATCTGCATCAGGATGGTCTGGGTCATAAACTGGTACAAAATCCTCCTGACTTTCAACTACTTCCACTACACGAACTCCTCCACCGATAGCCTTTTCCAAGCTATTACTGAAGTTCATTTCTCTTTCCTGGAATATAACCTGTTTTCTACGATATGGTTCTCCATTTGCTGTTCTGGTTGTATTCTGATTTGCTAAATTTTGTGATATTATATCAGTTCTGAATCGTTCTGCTGTTAAAGCTGAGCCTATGATATTTAAAGAATTCATAAAAGCCATAGTATATCTACTCCTTAATTAAAGTTTGCTGATGAAACAACTCTCAATTGTGTAAATGTCGCATTTATTTTTTCTACTAACGCTGCATGCTGTAGATATGTAGCATATAACTCTACTGCTTGCTGGTCCGAATCAACATTATTACCATCAACATTTATTGTTGTATTTGTATCTTCAGTTATAGTTACCTGAAAGTTATATTTTTTATTATCCTTATTACCAACTGCATCTTCTAGAATATTAGCAAAGGATACATTTTTCTGTTTGTAATTAGGTGTTTCCTTATTGGCTATATTCTGTGAAATTACCTGTTGTTTAATTGATAAAGCATTCAGACTGCTTTCAANTGCTTTAAACTGTAATGAATCAAAAAACACTTAAAAAAACCTCCTTATTTTTAATTATACTTTCCGTTAAACTTATTTTTTTCATTATACACTTTCTTTTTTAATAAATTAAGAATAGAAAATGTAAAAAAAAAATTATTTTTCGGCATTTATGAACTAAAATTGTTCTTTTTATTGAAATAGTATGTTTTTTATACACCTATAACAAACAGTAAAACATAGTTTAAAATAATTTTGTAATATATCACTATTAACTATTATAACTTTCTGACGATTAAGTTTTTTTATATGTAAAAAATGTAACTTATAGTCTTTTATTTGTAATATTTTTTCTTTGAAATCCATTTATTAGTACACTAATTTTAAAGTTTTTTAATATATAATTTTTTATTTATCTTTTCTTAATATTTTATTTAAAAAGTATTTTTTTAATGTTTTACACTAAAATTAATATGAGCATATACTTCTTATATATCAGCATAAATGTGACAAAAAGGCTGTGTAAAAAATTACACAGCCTTTATCTTTTTACTGTAAATCGCAAAGCTAATAGTACTAATTTAAATACTTGTGAGCGAAATACTTATCTTGTTGAATAAATGTTTGAAAAAATAAGTCCTCTCCGAACTGAACCCGAAGAGGACTTTAAACAAGTATTTTTCTTTAATAAAATATGATTTAAATCTATAGACTTGAGTATCCAAAAGCATATGAATACACCATTTGTAAATATGAAATTATCTCTTGGAGAACTGAGGAGCACGACGAGCAGCCTTCAAGCCGTACTTCTTTCTTTCCTTCATTCTTGGGTCACGAGTTAAGAAACCTGCCTTTTT
>JGI24709J26583_10002149_pt1 | contig 16379 bp, 15 predicted proteins | sample BioPla2DNA1_FD_26583 | JGI IMG/M metagenome (IMG submission 26583) | reverse complement strand
TTGAGTTTAATCATGACTAAATCTTCAATTACTTACTTTCCGTTAATTTACTTACGTAACTGGTGTAAATCTTGAAGCCTTAATTCTCAAAAAAATTGTGCAGTTGCACTTTTGATTTTAATTCGCTTCAAAAAACCTATTTCTGTTCAATTTTCAAGGTACTTAGTGCCGCTAATTCGGCGGCAACTCGTATATAATATCTCTTGCCTTTTTATTTGTCAAACGAAAAATTATCGAATTTCAAACAAAATTTTAAGAGTTATTACCAATGTCAGTGTTGCACTTTTTCCGGTGTTGAATTATAATGGATAAGCCTTATTTGTACCCGTAGCTCAGATGGATAGAGCGTGAGACTCCGACTCTCAAGGCCGAAGGTTCGACTCCTTTCGGGTACACCACATTTTTCTATGGCTTCTCCTAATCCGAACTGCAATAGCTTTAGTACTCAAATCATTTGCAACATCGTACGCATTACACCACAAGCTATTTGCAACATCTTTTATGCATTAATTGGTGCAGTCCTTTTCGACAGTATTAACTTCAGTTATCTCTTTTTCGAAAAGCTAGCATGTAAACCAGAGTTGCCTAAATCGGTCTCCACTCTTACACACGGACTCTCATAATAACTTAAAGAAATGAGTTTGTCAACACCAAATTACACTTTTTTTACTAAAAATATTAAATTGTTAATATTTTATAAAAAATCATGCTAAAACAGACGAGGCTACGTCTCTTTTTGGATTTTTTCCATCAAATTTGGATATTCAAAATTACTACACAGCATTTGCTAATATAATGCGCGTTGCGCGCACGCATCATTAATGTATTATACATTCATTACATTGCGTAACTATCATTTGATCATTAGCCATGAGAGTTTTTGTTTTCGCCTTTTGAAACGACATGTTTTTATAAAACTTTAGATAAAAATTCTTTTAGCCTTTCGTTTTTGGGCTCTGAGAAAAATAATTGAGGAGGGTTTTGTTCTAAGACCTTCCCCTCATCCATAAACAATATGCGCGTCGCAATCTCCCTTGCAAACCCCATCTCATGTGTAACTATGACCATCGTCATACCGTCATCTGCAAGCTCTTTTATGAGAGAAAGCACTTCACCTACCATTTCAGGATCTAACGCCGATGTAGGCTCATCAAACAACATGACCTCTGGATTCATAGCCAGGGCTCTTACTATGGCTATTCTTTGCTGCTGTCCTCCCGACAGTGTCCTTGGATATACAGCTGCTTTTTCTTCGAGCCCAATTCTGCGGAGTAAATCCATCGCTTTATTACTAGCCTTTTCCTTTATGTTCGCAACGCTTGTATCTATAGTAATCGGTTCACTATTATCTTTTATCTTGAATGTCTTTTTAAAATCCTGAATAAACTTCTTTCTTTTTCTAACTTTTAACTCTTTTATCTGAGCTTTAACGGGCGCTAACATAATATTTTGAAGTACTGTCAAATGGGGGAATAAGTTAAAGTTCTGAAAAACCATCCCCATTTTTCTTCTACATGCATCGATATCAGTGCCTTTTGCGTTAATCTGCACATCATCTAACCATATTTCGCCAGAGTCTGGAACTTCGAGAAGATTTAGACAGCGTAAAAATGTAGACTTTCCACTACCAGATGGGCCAACGATGACAACCTTCTCCCCGCTTGCTATACTCTCGGTTATACCATTTAATACGCTTAACGTGCCAAATGATTTTTTAATATCTTTAACTTCTATCACTTCTTCTCAACCTTTTTTCCAATTGTTTAACTATGAGGGTTAATATGGTAACTACGATTAAATATATGGCAGCTAAAATCATATATGGAGCTAGTGCTTGATATTCTTTTGCAACGATTCTTTGTGTAGCCATTGTGACATCTATAACCGTTATATATCCTGCTACCGATGTTTCTTTTAATAATGCTATAAATTCATTTAGAAGAGTTGGGATGGTATTTTTAATTGCTTGAGGCAATATGATTTTAATCATAGTCATAGAATAACTCAACCCTAAAGATCTACCTGCCTCCATTTGTCCCTTTTCTATAGACATTATTCCAGAACGCATAATCTCTGCAACATAAGCTCCACTATTCAATCCAAAAGCAATAATTGCAACTGCTAAGGCAGGAATTCGAAGAGGTGCTAAAATCGCAAAGTATAACAAAAGCAATTGAACAACTACAGGGGTTCCTCTAACTACACCCACATAAAAATCACCAATCTTCTCAAGAACAATTAAAACAATATTGTTTTTCTTTGGCATAACTTTTACTGCAGCAATTATTACGCCTATCACAATGCCTATGAAGAAGGAACTTATGGCAATAATCATTGTATTACCTAATCCCTTAAGCAACATCAATGCGTATTTCCCTAGAACATATCCAACATTTCCCCAAAAGCCTTCAAACATTTATATTCCTCATTTTAGGCATATAGGTGAGACTAATTATCTCACCTACGCTTTTATATTTTAATTATGTCACAACTTAGGTATTACTCACCTATTGTGTGCCTCTTAAAGATTTCATTAAACTTGCCAGAGCTTACAAGGTCTGCCACTATTTTGTTAACTTTATCTGCTAAAGCAGTATTTCCAAGTTGCACAGCGAATGCATATTCTTCTGCGGTTAAAGCCACATCGCACACTGCAATGCCTGTATTATTTGCCACCAAAGCTTCTGCTGGCAAACGATCTATGACAACGTATTTAATTTGATCATTTTTCAATGCCATAACAGCTGCAGTTCCGTTAGTATACCCGCTAGCAACTAAACCGTCAATATCATCATAACCAAAATCATCATCACCTGTGATGTAAAAATAACCAGTCGTTCCATTTTGCGCCCCAACTTTTTGATTCTTTAAAAGTTCTCTGACGTCTTCGGCTGTAGTTTTTGTTAATATATCATCACCTGTCTTAGCTATAACAACTTGTTCTGAGTTATAATATGTATCCGTGAAAAGAACTGCTTTCTTGCGCTCTTCTGTTACAGTTAGGCCCGCCATAGCAATGTCTGCTGTTTTGCTAGTTACTGCAGTTATAACAGAATCAAACTCCATGTCATCAATCTTAAGCGCTAAGCCTAATTCATCAGCGATAATTTTTGCGATATCCATATCAATACCTGTTGGCGTACCATCTTCAAGCGTATATTCAAATGGCGCAAATGCCGCATTAGTAGAAACAGTTAACGTTCCTTTCTTTACTAAATTGTATTCGCTATCTTTATCTTTACAACCGACAAATGTAAGCGCTACTGCTAAAACTATTATTACTACAAGTAATATTGATGCTAATTTTTTCATAAAACAATCGTACTCCTTTAACATTTTCATACATACTATCAAAGAAGTATTTTTTTGACAACTGTTTTTTATTTAGGCTTAGCTTTATTCGTAAAATAGCCCGATTTGTGAATAATATCGATGCTTTATGCAATATTTATAAACGTTATGCACGTGTCAAATTGTTATTATACAAGGTAAGCTTGCACATAGAATTTTAGTTTTTTAAAAGTTTTTCCTACCCTATAACTTGAATATTAATGCTTCCAACGGTTGTTTTAAGCCTGCAAACTCCGCCGGCTGTTGTATTTGGAACATTAATTTTTCCAGTGTCACTCATTGCTTGGAATATCTTAGCCGTAAGCAATGTCCCTTTTATACTTCCTGTTGTCGTTTCAATATCTAATGTAGCAGCATCGGACTTATCAAATATAATATTCCCAGTTGATGCATCTGCTTTTATTCTTTCTACCACAACCGTTCTAATTAATTTAGTCTCGCCAGTTGTTACATCAATTTTAAGATTTTTGCATGTGGTATCGGTCAGTGTAATTTTGCCAGTGGAACAATCAATTTCAATATTATCTGTAATATTTACTTTGCTAAGCGTTACAGAGCCTGTGCTTGTGTCTATATCAACACTCTTTGCAACTATATTGTTTATGTTTACGTTTCCGGTAGCGCCCTCAATTTTAATTATTTCACTTACATTCGAATTTATTTCTACATTACCTGTTGCAATGTCTACTGTAATATTATTGAAACTCAGTTGTTCAGCCACGTTTACACCACCAATAGCCGAATCAATAACCAAATTACCATATAAGCCTTCTGGCAGATATGCGGTAACTTTCATACGTCTAAGACTAAAAAGAAGTTTTTCGTACCACTTACGAACGTCCTCTACTTTGATTGTAAGTGCGTTATCAATTACACTCACATTATGATATACTTTTTCTTTTTCATCACAAACTACTCTAACCTTATCTCCTTCTGCAACTTTTATTTCTAACGCTGCAGTTGCTAAGTCAATATTTAAATTGTTAAAAGTCCCGTCAATCTCATGCGTATTTGTAATGATAGCTCCACTTTTACTCCTATTAACTAATCCAATTGTTAGAAAAACGCCCCCTAGTATTACTGCTATAACTATCAATACTATAAAAACTGGTTTCATGCCTTATTCTCCTGTGGATTTACGCAAAAATTATTTTAATTATACCATTCGCCATCTTGCACAAACAAATAATCAAATGTAAATAACTTGTAAAATTCAGCGTATTAAAGAATAATTTGCCGGAAAGATAAAATTAACGGTATACTAAAATTAAAGTATCATTTACAATTGGATAACATACGTTATTAAAAATGGATTAAAATGTCAGAGAAAAAAATTATTATTGGTCTTAGTGGTGGCGTGGATAGTTCCGTTGCAGCTTTACTCTTAAAAGAGCAAGGCTACAATGTCGTTGGTCTATTTATGCGCAACTGGCATGAAAAAGATGATTTCGGTCATTGTACAAGTGAACAAGATTACGATGATGCAAGGCGAGTTGCAGACGCTCTTGACATCCCCTATTATTCCATAGATTTTTCCAAACAATATATGGAAGAGGTTTTTTCACTATTTGTATCGGAATATGAAAAAGGAAGAACGCCAAATCCAGACGTATTATGTAACAAGGAAATAAAGTTTGGCCACTTTAAACACTACGCAAAAACCTTAGGGTTTAACTTAATATCTACTGGACACTATGCTGGTATTTTAGAAAAAAATGGCAGAACTTATCTCACTAGAGCGAAAGACGAGGGTAAAGATCAAACATATTTTTTAAACCAATTAACAGAAGAACAAATTAAAAACGTAGTATTTCCTCTAGCTGATTTGACTAAAGATGAAGTAAGAAAAATAGCAAAAAAATATAATCTTCCAACAGCTACTAAAAAAGACTCAACTGGTATTTGTTTTATTGGTGAAAGAGACTTTAGAAAGTTTTTATCCGAATATATACCGATGAAGAAAGGTATGATTTTATCACTTGAAGGCAAAGAACTTGGTACCCATAATGGAGTTTTTTATTACACTATCGGACAAAGAAAAGGCCTTGGTATTGGCGGCGCTGGCACTGGCGAGCCGTATTTTGTAGTAAAAAAAGATGTAAAAAACAACATACTTTATGTTAATCAGGGAGAATGTGAGGAACTCTTTTACAAGTCCTTAACCACCTCTGATTTTAACTTCATAACAGAGCCCGTAGAAGAAGGCAAGCGAGTTTATGCAAGAACAAGACACAGACAACCTTTAATTCCCTCCACCGTTACATACACTGAAGGTGGAAAACTTAAACTTTTATTTGATACCCCTATACGCGCCGTTACCCCTGGTCAATACGCAGTTATTTATGATGATAAAATTTGTCTTGGTGGTGGCATAATAGAATAGTTTTTCTCAAAACCGCTTTCATTAACTTTGATATTTTAGCACAATTATTTTACACCACGTGTTCTCGGTTTTATTGTAAATTATTTAGCATTATGTTATCATTTAAATAGAGAAATTAATTTAGGAGAAACGATTATGCCTGTTATGTTTTGGATTTGGTTAGGAGTGACAGTAGCAGCTGTTATTATCGAACTTTCCACCCAAGATTTAGTATCTATCTGGTTTTCAGCGGGAGGATTAATAGCTATGCTTATGAGCATATCCCCTAAAGTACCATGGTACGCATCAGCCCCTGTCTTTTTGGTAATATCTTTTGTGTTGCTAATTAGTCTACGTAAGATAACTAAGAAGTTTTTACATAAAAAATCTGAAGGAAAAACTAATTTAGATTTAATAGTTGGGCAAAAAACCCATATAGTCACAGCTGGCAGTTTTGATACTTTAGCTACTGTTGTCCTTAATGGGCTCACCTGGAATGTACGGACGGAAAGTAGAGACCCTTTAATCCCTGGGGATATGGTAGAAGTGTTAAAGATACAAGGTAATACCTTAATAATCGAAAAAATCAAGTCGGCAGAAGATGCTGATTCAGATATAAAATAACAACTAAAGGAGGAATCAATTATGACTTTATTGATAACAGGCGGAGCAGTCGTCGGTATTATTTTCGGAGTACTATTTGCTCTCGCTATTATAGCAGTTGCATCGGGAGTGAGAGTAGTAAGACAATCTACAGCAATCATTGTAGAACGTCTTGGAAAATATCACAAAACCCTCGATACCGGCGTGCACATTCTAATACCTTTTATAGACAAAGCATCTAAACCTGTCTCGTTAAAGGAGATTGTCGCAGACTTCCCCCCACAATCAGTCATCACAAAGGATAACGTTACTATGCAGATAGACACAGTTGTATATTTTCAAGTAACTGATCCTAAGCTTTTTGTGTATGGAGTTGAAAAACCCTTAAATGCAATTGAAAATCTAACCGCAACAACAGTTCGTAATATTGTTGGTGAAATGGAACTTGATGAAACTTTAACTTCTAGAGATACCATCAACGTTAAAATGCGTGAAATACTAGACATTGCAACCGATGCATGGGGAATTAAAGTTAATCGCGTTGAACTTAAAAACATATTACCTCCAAAAAGCATACAAGAAGCCATGGAAAAGCAAATGAGAGCAGAACGTGAAAGAAGAGAACAAATCCTAAGAGCAGAAGGAGAAAAAACTTCTAGCATACTAGTTGCTGAAGGTGAAAGACAAGCCCAAATTTTACGCGCTGAAGCCGAAAAACAAACTAGAATCTTAAAATCTGAAGCTGAAAGAGATGCTCAGATAGCAGAAGCTGAAGGTAAGTCCAGAGAAGTTGAACTTATTAATAAAGCAAAGCCAAGCAAAGAATATCTAGCAATTGCAAGTTTTGATGCCATGGTTAAAGTTGCCAACGGTCAATCTGTAAAAATAATAATTCCATCTGAACTACAAAATATGGCTGGATTTACATCAGCTCTAGTAGAAACCGCAAAGGAAAAATAATATTATACACGTAACGACATTTAATCTTCACATACAGAGAGCCACTGAAAAAGTGGCTCTTCGCATATCTAACATCTCTAAGATATTTATTTGGCTTTTATTTCGATTTCCTTGTCACAATTTTGAAAAGCATTTCGTGAGCCTATTATACTGTTAATCTTTTGAATTTGAGTAAGTACCATATGCTCACAAACCACATTTTAACTAATCAATAGTTATTAAACAAAAAATTAGTCTGTTAAGGCAGGTAGTTAACACTAAGCCTTTTGCTATAAAGAAGTGATAGCTCAAGCCTTGTGTATAATGAAAACTAGATAGTAATTACATCGTGGTTTTCAATCCTTGATTGCTTATAGCCTACTATTATATTGACAATTAGGTTGCAATTACATGCTTGTTTTCAATGTAATTGTAGTTTTATAGTGTCTTTAGTTCAAATTGAGGTTAATAAGTGGCGATTCTTCATTAATCTATGTTTCTAAATCTCCTACATATGTCACAAGTAAAAGCCACCTGTTCTTAGAGGTGGCTTAGGCTTTGATATTTATGTAGTTAAACCAAACACTACTTTTTCATACTAATTGCTTCTTTTACAGCTTTGATAACATCCTCTACTTCCATATTATATACTTTTCTTAAGTATGACATTTTACCAACCTCACCAAACTTTTCTTTTACACCGATGGCCTTAATTGGTACGGGATAATTTGAACTTAAAGTTTCGCTTACTGCACTAAATAGCCCACCCATTACATTGTGATTTTCGGCAGTTACGACAGCTCCAGTCTTCTTAGCAGAAGTTATTATAGTTTTTTCATCGAGAGGCTTCACTGTAGGACATGCAATAACTTCTACAGATATATTGTCTTCAGCTAATTGTTTTGCAGCCTGTAACGCTGTGTCTATCATAATACCAGTAGCTACAATTGTTGCGTCACGTCCTTCTCTTAGCGAATATGCTTTGAATAAATCAAACTTTATATCGTTATTAAACACTAGCGGTGGATTCTTTCTATGCATCCTAATGTACACTGGCCCTTCGTGACTTAGTATCTGTGGTAATGCTTGTTTAAACTCAAACACATCAGATGGCTCATATATTACAACATTCGGAATAGACCGCATAATACCTACATCTTCAAGAGGCATGTGTGTTCCACCATTTAGTTCAGCTGTAATCCCTGGATCTGTCCCCACTAACTTAACGTTTTGCTTAGCATAGCAAACGGAAATCATTACTTGATCGCATGCCCTTCTAGTAATGAATGGTGCAAAACTGTGCACAAACGGTATAAACCCTCTAGTCGCGAGACCTGCAGCTATCGAAACCATATTGGCTTCTGCGATTCCTACATTGTATGCTCTTCCTGGAAATTCAGACTGCAGACATAATGTAGTTGAGCATTTTGCTAAATCCGCATCAACCATGACTACCTTATCGTCTTTACTCATCTGCTCCCGCAAAAAGTCTACTAAAACATCTCTCATTAAAGTTTTTTCGTTCATTTTGCACCTCCTATTTCTTGTAACGCTTGTGCTTTCTGCTCTGCTGAAATAGACATTGAATGGCAACCTACTTTTGCAGCCTCCACAAAACTGACGCCTTTTCCTTTAATAGTATGAAGTATTATCATATGCGGCTTACCTTTAACCTTTTTAGCTTTAGTTATTGTTTCATCAATTTGCTTTGTGTCATGTCCATCAATTTCATAAACGTCCCACTTAAAAGCACGCCACTTATCGGCTAGCGGAGCAATATCATTGATGTCTTCTATTGTTCCATCGAGCTGTAGTTTGTTATAGTCGATAAATACAATTAAGTTATCAAGTCCCTGATTCCCTGCAAACATTGCAGCCTCCCAAATCTGACCTTCCTGACTTTCGCCATCACCTATTATTGCGTATGTAGTGACACTATCTTTCTTTATTTTAGATCCGAGTGCGATTCCTACTGCGCAAGATAGTCCTTGGCCTAGAGAACCTGCAGTCATATCTACCCCTTTTGTCTTATTCATATCACAATGGCTTGGTAGATTTGTACCTCCTTGGTTTAATGTCTGCAACTCTTCTTTGGGAAAAAAGCCCATTTCGGCTAGCACCGAATATATTGCAGGGCCAGCGTGTCCTTTACTACAAACCAGCCTGTCACGCCCTTCCATTTTAGGATTTTTAGGATCTACATTCATATGTTTGCCGTATAGTACGGCTAGAACATCTGCGATAGATAAACATCCTCCGATATGGCCAACTCCAATCGATGCTATGGTATCAACAATATTGCATCTTATAGCTTTTGCCAGCTCGTCAATTTTTTTCATATTGCTCATACTACCTCCTTTGCTTGTGTTTTTTATAAAAACATCTATCTTTTATCAGTATAATTTTATAAATGCCACTATGTTTATCTTATGCTTTTAAGGCATATAAAGTCAATATGCAACTAATTTAAAACCTCTTTTACGGCTTGCTTAGTTTTGTTTAATTTGCATAAAAAAAACCACCTTTTACGAGGTGGTCTTCTCTATTTCTAAGCCTTTAAATTACTCTTCAGATATTGCTTCTTGTGGGCAAGTTCCTGTACATACACCACAGCTTAAGCATGCGTCTGCATCTATGGTATATTTTCCATCTTCTTCTAGTATTGCCTCTACTGGACATGATTCTGCACAATCACCACATTGAATACATTTACTTTGATCAATTTCGTATGCCATTTTTATTTCTCCTTCCTTATATTTTTTGAGCTGTTTTTGTTCATTAACGCCCTACTTTACTGATTATAATATTATCACTCATCTTATATTAAGTCAATATAAACCATTCCAATAGTGCTTAGGTTCAGTCTTTTCTTCTCCAGTAAATGCTTTAAAACATTCTTTATCTGCTGGCATCCACCTTAAAACCTTGTTGTGTTAAGTAAAGTGTATGTAGTTTTATTGAGATATGACAAATTATCGTTTGAAATCCGCAAAACCTTTATCATCACACTCAATAACCAGTTTACCTATTCGTTTTAATTTCGGAACGACTGCAGTTGTTCCGTAACATGCAATATACTCTGCATAACCTGCTTTTACATGAAAATAATACTTCATAGCATTGCGTACGGAATCAAACGAACTTACATCTAAAAACCCTTCCGACTCACCTTTTTTCCAGCAAGACACACGACCTAAAAGACCTTCATCACTTGAGTCCTCTATCTCAAACTCAGAACTCACTCGCGTTCGATATCCTGCATTTTCCATTTTTATTTGCACTGTTTCAAGCGACTCAGAACTCGCCTCATATGATACTACTAAGATTACAGCAATTATCGCTATCACTAATGCCATAGTAATTGTTATTAAAGCTTTTTTCACAATACATCTCCATAGAAGTTTTCGTTTTATGCGTTTTTCACTTAATCTCTCTTCGGATTTTGATGTGGTCTCTTGTTTTGTGATTGACGGTTTTTTTGACCTTGCTGGTTTGGTCTTCTTTTACCTTTTCCTCTTTGGGTATTAGGATTTGACCTTTGCTGCTTATCACTGCCCTGCCTATTATCTTGCTTAGTATCTATTTTCCGATTATGATTGTCATCCCTATTAGCTTGCGTTGATTTGTCTGTTCTTTGAGTTTCTAGTAATTCTTGTTCTAATGTAATTTCATCATCGTCATTATCAATGTCATCTTCTATATTTTCATAGCCTGGAAGCTCGCTTACTTCATATGAACGTATTGTCGTTCCTTCTTCATTAGTAACTTTTACAACTACTTTTTGCTTAATGACATCAAGACTTGTAACAACACCTGTATCGCCCTCTGGCGTTTCTACCCTTGCCTTTACTTTAGGCATCTTTTTAAGTTCTTCTCTATAAAAATCATCTTCAAACCTTAAACAGCACATTGGTCTATTACAAAACCCATTAATTGAGGAAGGATTCAAAGATATATTTTGATTTTTAGCCATTTTAATGGATGATTTGGCATATTCTGGTAAAAATGTTGTACAGCAACAAGGCTGGCCACAAACACCATACGAGCCCTTTAATATTATGTCGTCGCGCTCATATATTTGTCTCATTTCTATTCTGCCACTGATTACTGCAGCAAGTTTTCTTACTAGTTCTCTAAAATCAACTCTATTAGGCGCTAAGTAATATATTATGGTTTTTTTGCGATCGAAAGTGCATTCTGCATCCACTACTTTCATATCTAGCTTGCACTCTTCCACCTTTTCAATTGCCTTTTCCATTATGCCTTTCCTGGATGCTTGGTTTTCTTCGTGTCTGTTTTTATCTTCCTCTGTAGCCTTTCTAATAACAGGCTTTAACTCACCTACTATTTCACTTTCAGGAACTTCTTTGTTCCCACTAACTACTTCGCCAAACTCCAAACCTCTAATAGTTTCTACTATTACAAATTCACCCACATGAAAAACTTCTTCACCTGGATCGAAATAATATGGCTTTGGTGCGGTTCTAAACTTTACCGATACTATTGTTATCATTTATCCTCCGTTCTACATCTTCAGATGTAATCTTTTTTGGTATTTTTAGAGCATGGCTTTATATTTACTTTGTAGCATGTTTAGCATAAATGATTCTGCTATCGAAGTTTCACTTACTGAAAGACTCAACATTTTCTTTGCTTCGGTAGTAGCAAGTATTGCAAGAGCAAGACTACCTGCGTTATGCATTTTAGCTATTTCATCAATATAATAATCTCTATCCATCGTAGCAAGCGACTTACTACTTCCGCTTACTCTAATTAGTGCATCATTTAGTATAACTTGTATTATTTCAAAAGTTGTTTCCATATTAGCCTTTTGGAAAATATAGCTATTTAGATATTTCGAGACATCTTTAGAACTTTTTAGATTCACTAAAAACTCCAATATGCTTTCGAATAACTCTATGTTCTCTTCTTTATCCGCAAAATCATATGCCTTGTCAAACCTTCCAGAAGATAAAGAAGCTGCCATCTCCGCGGTATATTCTGCGATGTCTTCCGCAATCAGTACATCAAAAATCTGGTTGGTTGTAAATTTAGGAAGATATATAGACTTTGCTCGGCTTATAATAGTAGGAAGCACACCTGCCTCTCCTCTTGCTAGCATAAAGATTATCACATTTTTAGGTGGCTCTTCATAAATTTTTAATAGTTTGTTTTGTATCCTTTGCGAGCTAGCAGGAATTTCTAAATTGTCGATAAAAAATATTTTCTTATCACCTGATATGGGCTTTGTATATATCTCATCAATTAACCCACTTAAGTCTTCTACCTTTAAATCACCTTCTTCATTTATGTTCTTTATGTCCGCATGTCCCTTTGCTATTATATTCCTGCATATAGCACATTTCATGCACCCCCCTTTTTTACATAAAATAAGGACCGATGCGAGCATTTTAAAAACCTCTCTAGTTTTTTTGTCTGGACCCAAAACAAGGTATGCGTGCGATAATCCACCTCTATCTTTATCCGCCTTTAATTCTTTGTATATCTGGCTATCCAACAGCAGTTTTAAGATTTCTCTATTTTTTACGTCCGGGTCTATGGCAAAATAAGCATGTAGTAAACTATCTCTATCCGCTTCTAATTCTTTTGATATTTGGTTTTCTGAATGCGATTCAAAAATCATTACTATTACCTTTTAGTATTATCTCTAACTCTATAAGAATTATGTGTTACTTAATTACGCCTTTATTTTTAAGTGCTTCAACTATGCGCCTGTGGGTTTCATTTTTATCTATATCTGGAACTATCTTTATTATCCGGTCTTTAAAAACTTTAGCCAGTTCAGTAAAGCCTATATAACACCCCTTATGAAACTCCAGTTTTTCATTTTCTAGTCTATCATTAGATATTTTATTGCCCTTTTGTCTGCGCCATGAAAACTCAGGATCCATATCAATAAATATGGTACAGTCTGGCATGCAAACATCAAAAGCATATTTATTAACTGTCTGAACAAAATCCAGCCCTAAATTTCTCGCAAAACCTTGATATGCAAGTGAACTATCTATATACCTATCTGATATAACTATTTTGCCCTGCTCTAAATTGGGAATAATAACTTCATCTATATGACTTATCCTTGCTGTTGCAAATAGCATAGCTTCAACTTTTGGTTCAATCGTTAAACTTTGGTCAAGTAGTATTTTCCGTATAGCTTCAGCAACAGGTGTTCCGCCTGGCTCTCTAGTAAAAAATGCTTCTTGACCTGTCTTTTCCAGATACTCCTTCAGCATGTTTAGCTGTGTAGACTTTCCCACGCCCTCACACCCTTCTAGAGTAATAAATTTGCCTTTCATATCCGCCTCTTTATGCTTGTTACTATTTAATATGCACTATCTTTAATTATATCAAATTTATATAAACTTTTACACTGTCTATATTTTTTATAACGAACCTGCTGATAAATATACCTGTCATAGAGTTATCTATAGTTAAGTTTACATTGAAAACTCATAATAAGAACACCCAGCAATATATATGAGTTATCTATGGTTTCGTTACCATAAAAACTGACATACAGTTTGTTCAGCTATAGCTAGAAAAAATTAGTCCTCTTCGGCAACTACTAGCATTTTTCCATCTAAAAGCCCAAACAAAGAATCTATCCTTTCTTTTAAATACTCAACATCTTCTGCGGTTATAATGTCACCAGAATAAATGTCTGGAACGCCTGGTGGATACATGCCAACTTCCTTGTATGCTATATGTCCTACAGCATCTTCTAGTTCAACTTTCATAAAATCTTTGCTAAACACGAGTTCTTTTATGCCTACAAATTCTTTACCTGCTTTAGTGCCTGAACCACGGTGTCTATTATATTTTGATGCCTTCTTTGCTGGAAGTTCGATTTTAAACCCCCATGGGTTTTCCCAGTGTCAATTTCTAATAAACACTTAGCTACATTTTCTAATTTATCATAGTTAAATGGTGTTACTATAAGAACCACCCTATTGCCATATGTCATTTCAGGATAAATATCGTTCAACTCTAAATAATCTGCAACAACACTTCCTTCTAATTCGCTTTCAATTGTTACTCTTGTTGGATCATCAATAGTGTATACATTAAAGAAAGTGTTTTTTACTTTTTCTTTAAATTTTTCTACTGCTAAAATTGCTTTATTAAACTGCTCGGTCCCATTTTCAACTAAATATTTAACAGCATACTCTATACTCATTAATATTGGAAAAGACGGTGAGGTTGTATGAATCATCATAAACCATGTTTTAGCCCTTTCTACATATTCATCTGATACATGCATAATTGCTCCGCTAGTCATAGCAGGAGTGGTCTTATGCAGCGAATGGATGATAACATCCGCACATTTAGGATCCCATTTGGGGAACTTGTCGCTAAATCTAAAATGTGAACCATGTGCGCAATCCCATAATATTTTAGCTCCTGTTTCCTCTTTAACACGCTTAAATAGTTCTAAATCTACAGTTTTTCCAAAGTAGTTTGGACTGGTAATAACCACTCTTTTAGCACCTGTTTCTTTTATAGCTTCTATTAAATCAACACCTCTAGATACATATGTTTTAGCACCTAGCATTCTTAAAGCATTGAAGACAGAACCATGTGCGTTTTCATACACTAAAAAAGGCTCTTCGTCTGCTAGTGTTCTAATACCAATGTTAATTAATGTAGTAGATCCAGATGTACAAAAAAGAACATTATCGCTACCAAAAACCTTTGCGACTTCCATCTCGCTTTCTGCTATAACACCCGTTCTATATATGATATTATCGGTAAACGAGACCTCTGTTAAATCGTACCTATCACTTAGAAGGCCCATTCCGGTTCCATCATTCCCTGGCGTATGAAAGGAAATATGAGATATGTTTTCTTTTATAACGTCTGAAATTGGTGTGTTCATAGTTGCCTCCTTGTTGTTTTTATCTTATTTATGTTGTTAACATGCTACTTTTACAAAACTTGTACATTGCATAAGCTTAAGATGCTGTATTAACTCTTTTAAAACGCCGTAAGCACGTAATATATTGCGTGCTTACATGTTAACTAGTTTAAATTTGAAAATGCTCCATTATTTACCCAATGGTTTCATTGTCGGGAATAATAGAACGTCTCTTATTGATGGTGAATCTGTCAGTAACATGACCATTCTATCAATTCCTATTCCTAACCCGCCTGTTGGAGGAAGACCATACTCAAGTGCAGTAACAAAATCTTCATCCATCATCTGTGCTTCCTCATCGCCTTTTTCTCTAGCTCTTACCTGATCTTCAAATCTCTTTCTTTGGTCTATAGGATCGTTTAGTTCACTAAACGCATTGCCTAGCTCTCTAGCGGTTATAAAAACTTCAAAGCGTTCAGTTAGTCTTGGATCATCTGTCTTACGCTTAGCAAGCGGACTATTTTCTACTGGGTAATCAATTATAAATGTAGGCTGAATTAAAAACTCTTCTACCTTTTGGTCAAAAATCTCGTAGAGTATTGTTCCCCACGTAATATCTTTATCCTTTAAATCCACGCCTTTTGCCTTCGCTTGTTTTACTAGCTCTTCTACGTCGTGAGCATATACATCAATACCAGTATATTCTTTTACTGCATCAGCCATAGTAAGTCTTCTCCATGGCGAAGAAAGATCAACTTCTATTCCTTGATAATTGATTTTTTCTGTTCCATTAATTTTATTGCTACAGTACTTAAACAGCTCTTCAGTTATATCCATCATGTCGTTATAGTCTGCATACGCTTCATATAATTCAATAGTTGTAAACTCAGGGTTATGCTTTGTGGACATACCTTCATTTCTAAACAATCTACCAATTTCGTACACCTTATTGAACCCCCCAACGATTAGCCTTTTTAGGTAAAGTTCAGGCGCAATTCTTAAAAACATACTTAAATCTAGAGTGTTATGATGGGTAATAAATGGCCTTGCGTTTGCTCCACCTAATATTGTGTTTAGTATAGGAGTTTCAACTTCTATATACCCCCTATTATCCAAGTATTCTCTAATAGCGGATAAAATTTTAGACCTTTTTACAAATGTATCTTTCACTTCTGGATTTACAATTAAGTCAACGTAGCGTTGTCTATATCTCATATCTTGGTTTGTCAGTCCATGGTATTTTTCTGG
>JGI24709J26583_10002140_pt1 | contig 16445 bp, 13 predicted proteins | sample BioPla2DNA1_FD_26583 | JGI IMG/M metagenome (IMG submission 26583) | reverse complement strand
CCCCCAGATGGGAAGGAAGATGCATCCGGTTCTCCCTTAATCAATTCCTTACCTGAGAACTCCATGATGGCTTTTCCGTCGGATGTGGGTCGGATAAAGGAATCATGTTTTTCAGCCGTAATTCCCGTCATCGGTTGGAACCAATGGGTATAGTGGGTGGCTCCTCGCTCAATCGCCCAATCTTTCATGGCATGGGCAACCACTTCAGCTACTGCTGGATCAAGATCCTCACCACTTTCAATCGTTTTCTTAAGAGCAAAATAAGTTTTTTTCGGCAACCGTTCTAACATTACAGCATCATTAAATACGTCAATTCCAAAAATCTCGGTCAATTTTTCAGACATTTCGCAATCCTCCCACCANTTTATTGAAAAAGGTGCCCTCCATAAAAACGAGAACACCTTAACTCATAAGTCCAATTTATATATTGTTTATATCATGTTTTCTAATAAAAGAAAAGTGTTTTTTGGAATTTTTACATTTTTTATTAAAAGTGTATCAATTCTTCCCAACTTATCAATGTTTTTGTAACATAATGTATATTTATACTATTCGAGATACCATTGATCTTTTGTTTCATCTTCATTATCTTCAGGCTGAGGCATATATTTTTTAAATATTCTTTCCATCAATAAGGAATTAACCAAGGTTAGTATACCCGGAATGATAAAAAGTAAAACAGAAAAATTTAAAACAGCATATATACAAACTACGGTTAAAACCAACATGGAAACGGTAGATGCTAGGTGTCGGATTGACATATAAAATGCTGCTTTTACTAATTGCTTTATCGTCATATCAAATCGTGATAAGATCGGAAATACATATATGGAAAAGCTGATTAGCAAAACAGTGATAGCAATAAAGACTCCTAAAAAAATGGATCCGTAATTAACATTTTCTTTGGCAGAAATCCAGGACCATATTAAGTCAAATCCTAGGATTGTTATCAAAATCGTCCATACTACACCTATGATTGCTCCCTTTTTAAAATTCAAACGGAAGGATCGAAAGAATTCCCGAAACAAATATCCTCTATCTCTACGTATTACTTTAACGGTTGCATAATAGATGGCTGTATTGGCAGGCCCTATTGTAATAATTGGTATACAGATGACAGTATATAATATACTGATTAACATAATGTCAGCAAGTTTACTCATTATAGTAAAGAATTTATTATCAATGCTAAAAAAATTTCCCATACTCATGTCTCCCTCAATGTATTATATTCTATTTTACCACAACTTGTACACGAAACAAAGTAAAATAATTATAAAAAGGGAGTAGACCATATGATACAAACCTTCTTTACTCTTTTCCTAGTAGTTTCTTCTTAATCACTTTAATAATGTATGGGATTAAAATTAGGCTCAAAAAAAGAACACTTCCCTTTGGTTTTGTTTGTTAATACCTTAACCCAAAGTTTAGTGTTCTCTTATTATTTATTTACCAATATGTTTATTTACCAATATGTTTATTTACCAATATGTTTATTTACCAATACAATGCTTTTAAAATTATAATTATAATTCTTCAAAAATATAAATCTATAAGTATTAAGTAATTTTGTCCAATTTAAAAATTATCGTCCAATAATTGGAAGTATGCCTGGGAATGTTTACAAGCAGGACATAAGTCAGGTGCTTCCTCTCCCTCATGAACATATCCACAATTTAGACATTTCCAGAATACTTTATCTTCTTTTTTGAAGACAGTACCATTTTCAATGTTTTCAAGTAGTTTGCGATATCTCTCCTCATGATGCTTTTCTACATCAGCAATTAAAAGGAAACGTTCAGCAATTTCATCAAATCCTTCTTCTTTTGCAATTCTAGCAAATTCAGGATAATCAATTTCTGCCTCTTCATGTTCTCCAGCAGCTGCGGATTTTAGGTTGGCAACGGTATCACCATAAGCAAAAGGATAGGTAGCATTGATTTCTACTGGAGCAGGATTTTCACCATCTAAATATTCCAGAGCAAGTTTCATGAATACCTTAGCATGTTCCTTTTCATTTTCTGCTGTTTCTAAAAAAATATTTTGAATTTGTTTATAACCTTCTTTACCAGCTACGGATGCAAAATAAGTATATCTCATTCTAGCCTGTGATTCACCTGCGAACGACTTCATTAAATTCTCTAATGTTTTAGTTCCTCTTAAGTTAGCCATTTTAACAACCTCCTATTGTAAAATTTTTATTAGTGACTGCAAAAAAGTGACTTACTTCCTTTATTCTGCAACCAACTAATTATAATGTAATGTAATTTTCATCTTATGTCAATCATGGTCACAATAATTCAAAGTTTTTTAAGTTTTTAGTACTAAAGATTTATTATAACCAACCATCTAACTTAATAATCAATAATACATATCAAAAATCCTCTAATCAATATATACAATATTTATATTTGAGGCTTTTGACCTTGCATTTTATTTACTTAAGATAATTTATGAATAAACAATCCACTCCGCAATTTTGGTTCAAACCAGGTGGATTTTGGTGGCATTAATTTATCTGCATCTGAGACATCAAATAGTTCCGTAATAGAAGTCGGATACATTGAAAATGCCACTGTCATATCTTCTGAAACTCGTTTCTCCAATTCCTTTAATCCCCGAATTCCTCCGATAAAATCAATTCTGTTATCAGTCCTTGGATCCTCAATCCCAAGGATTGGTTTCAACAAATAGTCCTGAAGAATAGAAACATCTAGAGATTTCACAGGATCTAAGCTATCTTTTATTCTATCCTTTGCAGATAAACGATACCATCTACCATCGAAATACATACCAAATACAGCCTTCTCTTCTGGCTCATAGCTATTACTAGCTTTTTCTTCAATCTCAAAATATTCCCTAACTCTTTGTAAGAACTCATCTTTACCCAAACCATTCAAATCTTTTACAACTCGGTTATAGGGCATAATCATTAATTGATCATGGGGAAATAGAACAGATAGAAAATAATTAAATTCTTCTCTACCAGTAAATCCTGGATTTTCCTTCCTCCGTTTTAATCCAACCTTCACTGCAGAAGCTGCCCTATGATGGCCATCGGCTATATAGATACTTTCTATGGTAGCAAATTCATTCTGGATCTTATGTATCGGATCCTCTTTCCATATACGCCATACCTTATGCTGTATTCCATCCACTGCAGTAAAGCTATAGATTGGTTCTTCCTTCTTCACCTGATTTATAACATCATTGATGACTTCCTTAGAACGATAGGCCAAAAAGATTGGACCTGTCTGAGCATCACAAATATCAACATGATTGATTCGATCAATTTCTTTCTCTTCTCTAGTATTTTCATGCTTCTTAATCACATTATTTAAATAATCATCGATGGATGCACAGGCAACCAAGCCCGTTTGGGAACGACCATTCATTATCAATTCATAGATAAAAAAATACTCTTTATCTTCTGTTAGGAAGGTTCCATCCTCTTGCATTTCATCTAGAATCTCTTTGGCCTTCTTATATACTCTTTGATCATAAATATCAACCTCATCGGGAAATGCTGTTTCCGGACGATCTACACGTAGGAAGGATAAAGGTTCCTTTATCACTTCCTCTTTTGCTTCCCTGCGGTTATAAACATCATAGGGAAGAGCTGCTACCCTATCCACAACCTTAGGATTTGGTCGGGTACAAATAAACGGTTTTACTATCGCCATATAATCCCTCCTGTTCAAAGTCTTGCTAGGCTACTTTATACTTCATGCAGTACAACTTCAAAAACTTTCATCGTTCTCTACTCTTACAAAAACCTATGTTTATACTGCCTTGGTTAAACTTTTAAGTTTCTTACTTAATTGATTTACCTTTTCAATGGATTGATTCATCTGAGAAATACGGGAATTTTCATCTTCAATAATAGAAAGTATCTCCTGGGTTGAAGCTGAATTTTCTTCAGAAATGCTGGCCACATTGGTAATCAGCTCTTGTATTTCCATAAAGCTGTTCACTGCATTATTAATTTCCAGCATACTCTTATTTAATTCCTCATTTGTATCAGCAAAAATTTTCTTTAACTGGGTAAAATGATCTGTAATCTCGTTAATATATTCTGTACCTTCACTTACGGCTTTCTCACCTTCTAGGGATTTTTGCGCTGCCTCTTCCGATTTTATAAATATCCCCTGGGTCACTTCTGTTATATTCACAACCAACTCTTGAGTCTGTTCGGAAAGTTTTCTGATTTGATCTGCCACTACAGCAAATCCCTTTCCTTGCTCTCCTGCACGAGCAGATTCAATTGCAGCATTCAAGGCTAATAAATTGGTTTGTGCGGCAACTGAGTTTATCCCTTTCAGCAAATGATTGATGGTGTCTATACTGGTTTTTAAATCAATTACAGTTTCTGCGGTTGATCTAACGGAACCATTGATTAGACTCATCCGATTTGAAATTTCATTCATTTTATTCCAGCCATCTTCAACCTTAAGGGTCACATCATTGGATTTTGTTATAAGTCCTTGGGAAATATCCATGGTATTATTGACCCCCATGACACTATCGGTCATGGTTTGATTGATATGGTTAATATTAGTAGCTTCCTCTTCAATAGCAGTTGCCATTTGCTGAACAGCGATTAATATATTCTTGCTAGCTTCATAAGTCTTTTTGGTACGAGAATCAAATTCTCCGATATGGGTATCCAGCAAGGAGGTCTGTTCATCAACTGTTTGGAAGGTTTCATTGAGTTTTGTCAGAACTTTGGTTGCCTCCTCTTCCTTCTGACTAGCTTTCCGAACCAATTCATTTCCCCATTTGGTTAATAAATATAATACAAGTAAGGCACCATTCATCAAGGTAATAATTGTTAGAATTTCTTTTATACCAACATCGGAATATAAAAATTTTTCAGGTATTAAAAGATATGTGATAATAAAAGCTATATTCAAAAACAGACCAAAGATTGCAATTAGTTCTTTTTTAAAATATAAAGCAATCATTGCTATGGTAACATATAGCATATAATGTTTATTCAAAGCATAGCGATCTACATAAAAAAGTGCAAGGATTACAGTAGCTGATAAAAGCGAAAACAGGAAACCTTTAACGTAATCATTGATCGGTATGAAGTAATTTATCATACATAATGCTATCATGGATAAACCGGCAATAATAGGTACAATACTATCTGCCAAACCTCTAGCAATTACAACCTGAATACATATTAAAACAACCAAGCTAATAACAATTGTTATGTTTACCTTATGTACTCTCTTTGTATTATAATTATCTTTGCTTTGCATAATCTATCTTCCCTTCGATTTTATCTATCGTTTATACTTATTGCAAGTTGTAAAATCCGTAGTAGGATACCCCCATACAAGGTTCCTATTAGAATTCACTATAATTATAAACCAAAACAGGACATGAGTCATGCTTTTTCGCTTAACCCATGCCCTTAATTTTATTATTCTCTATTTTACTATCCTTACTTTGAGTACTCCCTTTATCTTTGCTAATTTCTCCACGACTGCTCTATTATCTGAAGATTCCACATCGATAACGGTATATGCATAATCCCCCTTACTCTTGTTCACTAAATCTGTGATATTAATATCAACTGCGGAAAATGCACCAGTAAACTGGGTTAACATATTCGGTATATTTTTATGCAAAATTGCGATACGTCCTGCCGTTGTACAAACCCCTGCATCGCAATTGGGGAAATTAACAGAGTTTTTAATATTACCATTTTCTAAGTAATCCTTCAATTGCTTCACAGCCATCACTGCACAATTGTCTTCGGATTCCTCAGTGGATGCACCTAAATGTGGGATCGCAATTACCCCCTCCATGCCTGCGGTTTTCGCATTGGGGAAATCTGTTACGTATTTTGCTACCTTACCAGACTTTAGAGCAACTTCTATATCATCATCTTTTACCAATAAATCTCTTGCAAAGTTCAGGATTACAACTCCATCCTTCATCTTAGCAATTGTATCAGCATTAATCATTTCTTTGGTATTGATATTAGGATCTTCATGCTCGATTAAAGGAGTATGTACGCTAATATAATCACACTCCTTATAAATCTCATCTCTGGTCTTCACATGGATGATATCCCGGGAGAGATTCCAAGCGCTGTCAACGGAGATAAAAGGATCATAGCCGTAAACCGTCATACCAAGACGATTGGCAGCATTAGCAACCAGTACTCCAATGGCACCTAAGCCGATTACACCCATTTTCTTTCCCTGAATTTCCTTACCAGCAAATTGGCTTTTACCTTTCTCTACCAATTTGGCAACATTAGGATCATCTTTTATGGACTGAACCCAATTGATACCACCAACAATATCACGGGATGCTAACATAAGTCCTGCAACCACTAATTCTTTTACACCATTGGCATTGGCTCCTGGTGTATTAAATACTACAATACCTTGCTCAGCACATTTCTCCAATGGTATATTATTAACACCAGCACCTGCTCTGGCAATCGCCTTTAGGTTATCGGAAAACTCCATATCATGCATCCCAGCACTACGTACTAAAATGACATCTGCTTCATTCACGTTCTCAACTTTTTCATATTGCTCAGTAAATTTCTTTAATCCCACTTCAGCAATGGGGTTTAAGCAACAATACTTCATACTTATACTCTCCTTTCTATTCCCACATCCAAAAGTCATTCCGCTTATCAAACACAACTATTTCTCTATTACTTCTCTATTATTTCTCTATTATTTTTTTTAATTGTTTCATTATTATTTTTCTATTATTTCTCTATTACTTCTCAATTATTTCATTATTACTTCTCTATTATTTTTCTATGATTTCACTATTATTTTAAATTCTCAGCTTCGAAATTTTTCATAAACTCAACCAGTTTTTCCACACCTTCCATTGGCATAGCATTATAAATACTTGCTCTCATACCACCAACGGTTCTATGTCCCTTTAAGTTTTCAAGACCTGCAGCTTTTGCTTCTTTTACAAACTTAGCATCCAATTCAGCATCACCGGTAACAAAAGGAACATTCATTAAGGAACGATCTTTCTTTTCCACAGTACCTTTAAACAATTTACTCTGATCTAGATAATCATAAAGGATGGCTGCCTTCTTTTCATTCCTAATCTTCATAGCTTCCAAGCCGCCCATATTTTTAATCCATTTAAATACTTTACCACAGATATAGATTCCATATGCCGGTGGAGTATTATATAAGGATGCATTATCGGCATGAATTTTATATTTTAACATGGTTGGTGTACCAGGTAAGGTATCATCTGTAATCAAATCTTCACGAATAATAGCGATAACTACACCTGCTGGACCGATGTTCTTTTGAACTCCACCAAAGATAAGTCCATAGTTGGTAACATCCACTGGTTCGGAAAGGAAACAGGAGGAAACATCAGCTACTAAAGTCTTGCCTTTTGTATTTGGGAGAGTTTTAAATTTGGTTCCATAGATAGTATTGTTCTCGCATATATATACATAATCAGCATTTTCGGAAATTGGCAGATCAGAACAATCTGGAATATAGGAAAATGTTTTATCAGCGGAGGAAGCAATGGCATTGGCAGTACCATACATTTTAGCTTCCTGATATGCTTTCTTGGCCCACTGACCTGTTATGATATAATCAGCTACCTTGTTCTTCATAAGATTCATGGGAATCATGGCAAATTGTTGGGATGCACCACCCTGTAGAAAAAGAACCTTATAATTATCAGGTATGTTCATTAAATCTCTTAGATCTTTCTCAGCTTCCTGAATAATTTCCTCGTATGCCTTGGAACGATGGCTCATCTCCATGACAGACATTCCAGTTCCTCTGTAATCTAGCATCTCATCTGCTGCTTCTTTTAATACTTCTTCCGGTAACACGGCCGGACCTGCTGAAAAATTATAAATTCTACCCACTTTCATATCCTCCTTACGAATCCATACTCTTGTTTATCTATTCTATTTAGATTTAATTTTCATTATAGAACTACGTTATTTTTTTGTCAATATCTTTGTTGTCAAGTATTGTATAATTAAAAGATTTTTTTGATAAATATTCGTTCTCTTCATCATAAGGAATTATTCCTTTTCTTATATGGTAAAGAGGCACTGGTAATCTTATCATGGATACCAGTGCCATGCAGTGGCATAGTAAAATATTCCTACTACCATACTAGTCTTTTTTCATATCTTCTTCCGTAAATACATCTTTTAAGGCTGCTCCAGGAGCTACCATTGGCCAAACCTTATCATCACTGTCAATAATACAATCAATCACCACGGGTTCATTTAGAGAAAGGGCTTCCTTTAATACACTTTCTACTTCTTCTTTTTTCGTGATGCGGAATGCCTTAGCTCCCATAGCCTCTGCTACTTTCACAAAATCAACCTTATCATTCAAATTCGTGTGAGAATAACGTTTTCCATAGAATAAGGTCTGCCATTGACGTACCATTCCCAGTGCATGGTTATTTAGGACTATCTGAACAATCGGTATGTTGTAACGGGTTGCCGTAGCGATTTCGTTCATGTTCATTCTAAAGCAACCATCACCAGCTATATTAATTACTGGCTTATCTGGCATTCCAACCTTTGCTCCTATACAAGCTCCAAGACCATAACCCATGGTTCCTAAACCTCCAGAGGTAATTAAGGTTCTTGGTTTTGTATATTTATAGTATTGAGCCGCCCACATCTGGTGTTGACCTACCTCCGTAGATATAATAGCCTCACCAGCGGTTATTTCATATAGTTTTTCAATAACATAAGGTCCTGTTAGCATATCTTGATTGTACTTTAAAGGGAATTTTGCTTTTAACTCATTCACATGTTCAATCCATGATCCATGATCCTTTGCTTCCAGTTTCTCATTCAGACGGGAAAGTACTTCTTTTACATCCCCAATAATACTATGGTGTGCCTTTACATTTTTATTAATTTCTGCTGGATCTACATCAATATGAAGAATTTTTGCTCTTTTGGCAAATTCTTTTGCATTTCCTGTAACACGGTCAGAAAATCTAGCTCCTATGGTAATCAAGAGATCACATTCGGTGATTCCCAGATTGGATGCTTTGGTTCCATGCATACCAACCATACCAGTGTAAAGAGAATCGGTACCATCAAAGGCTCCTTTTCCCATTAAGGTATCTGCCACCGGAGCATTTACTTTGTCAACAAATTCTCTTAATTCTTCATGTGCTTCCGATATTACGGTACCCCCACCAATAAATATAAAAGGTTTTTTCGACTTTTCGATCATATCGATTGCCTGTAATATATCTTTCTCCGTAATATCCTCCGTATAACGGTGAATGGGCTGGGGAGCTACATACTCATACTCTGCCTTAGCTGCGGTTACATCTTTTGTAATATCCACAAGCACAGGGCCGGGTCTACCAGACTGAGCAATACGGAAAGCCTTGCGAATGGTAGCCGCCAGNTTGTTTACATCCTTTACAATATAATTGTGTTTCGTAATAGGCATGGTTACACCAGCAATGTCCACCTCTTGGAATGAGTCTCTTCCTAGAAGATTAACACCAACATTGGCTGTAATAGCAACCATGGGAACACTATCCATATAGGCTGTTGCGATTCCGGTTACCAGATTGGTAGCCCCTGGACCAGAAGTAGCAAAGCATACTCCTACTTTTCCTGTCACTCTTGCATATCCGTCCGCTGCATGGGAAGCCCCCTGTTCATGGGAGGTTAAGATATGCGTGATTTCATGACTATGTTTATACAATTCATCATAGATATTTAAAATGGAACCGCCAGGATAGCCGAAAACAGTATCAACACCCTGCTCTTTTAAACATTCTATCACTATTTGGGAACCTGTTAATTCCATAAGACACCTCCTAATTTTTTCACGATCTATTTATCTGCATTTGGTACTTCCAGTATAGCTCCTCTGCTACCAGAGCTAACCATCGCCGTATAACGAGCCAAATAACCGGATGTAATTTTTGGTGGACGAGGCTTCCAATTTGCCCTTCTCTTTTTCAGTTCTTCATCGGATACCTTAATATTTACAGAATGAGCATCAATGTCGATCTCAATGACATCTCCTTCTTCTATTAGGGCAATATTGCCGCCTACCGCTGCTTCAGGCGATACATGACCTATACAAGCTCCTCTGGATGCTCCAGAGAAACGTCCATCCGTAATCAAGGCAACTGTGGATCCTAGGCCCATACCCATGATTGTACTGGTTGGATTTAGCATTTCCCTCATACCAGGTCCCCCCTTAGGACCTTCATATCGGATGACTACTACATCACCATCCACAATTTTACCACCGAGTATGGCAGTAACTGCATCTTCTTCACAATCAAATACCCTTGCCGGTCCTGTGTGCTTTAACATCTCGGGAGCTACTGCTGATCTTTTAACCACACCACCTTCGGGGGCTAAGTTTCCCTTAAGGATTGCCAATCCACCGGTTTCGCTATAAGGATTGTCAATGGGTCGGATAACATCAGGATTTAAGTTTCTGCAGTTTTTAATATTTTCAGCAACTGTCTTACCTGTTGCCGTAGGTAAATCTGTATATAAAAGGCCTTTTTTATTTAACTCATTCATAACCGCATAGATTCCGCCTGCTTCATTCAAATCTTCCATGTATGTAGGACCTGCGGGAGCTAGGTGACATAGATTAGGAGTTCTTGCACTCACTTCATTTACTAAGTTTAAATCCAATTCAATTCCTACCTCATGGGCAATTGCTGGTAAATGTAGCATTGTATTGGTAGAACATCCTAAGGCCATATCTACCGTAAGAGCATTCATAAATGCCTTTTCTGTCATGATATCCCTTGGACAAATATTCTTTTCCAGTAACTCCATAATCTTCATACCAGCATGCTTTGCTAATCGAATTCGCTCCGAGTATACTGCCGGAATTGTACCATTTCCCTTCAATCCCATACCAATGGCTTCGGTCAGGCAGTTCATGGAATTTGCTGTATACATACCGGAACAAGATCCGCAGGATGCACAAACCTTATTCTCATATTCTTCGATCTCTTCCTCTGTCATTTTTCCTGCGCTGTATGCACCTACTGCCTCAAACATACTGGAAAGGCTTGTTTTATTACCATTGACACGGCCAGCAAGCATAGGACCACCGCTAACAAAAATTGTTGGTATATTGAGTCTGGCGGCTGCCATTAATAGTCCTGGTACATTCTTATCACAATTGGGAACCATAACTAAGGCATCAAATTGATGTGCCATGGCCATGGCTTCTGTTGAATCCGCGATCAAATCCCTAGTAACCAAGGAATATTTCATTCCCTCATGTCCCATGGCAATGCCATCACAAACAGCAATTGCCGGAAAGACGACTGGCGCTCCACCAGCCATTGCCACACCTAGTTTTACCGCATCTACTATCTTATCTAAATTCATATGACCTGGGACGATTTCATTATAAGAACTTACAATACCAATGAAAGGTTTACGTAGTTCTTCCTTTGTGAAGCCCAGGGCATTAAATAATGACCTGTGAGGCGCTTGACTGATACCAGTTTTTACTGAATCACTTCTCATTGAATAACCACCTTTCTTATATATTTAAGGACAATCGACTTGCTCTTACTTGTCATACTAGAGTATCCTTAAGGATTACATTTTGACTGATTGTAAAAATCAATAGGAACTGTATACTTCCTATTGATTAATGTAAGTACCTCTATGTACCTAATAAATTGTTTTTGTATCACTTTAAAGTAGTACAGTATATATTATAGTATTTTATTATAAAAATCAATGTTAAATTCAATTAATATTGGATTTTATTCCAAATAATTAAATAATTATACTTTACCTTTCCCTTATCTCCTTACTTTATAAAAAACCAAGGAAATTCATTGGATTTTTAGGGATCCAAATCTCTAATATTTATAGTTGAAATAAATAAAATAAGCATTGCTTATATTTACCAATCATGCTAAGATTTTTAATTGTAAGATAAAATCAAAAAGTACTATGAATTAACTATAGGAGGCGCTAAAATGACGATTACTTTAGCTGACTTTTTGGATCAGCTGATATCCAATCCTGCCTTACTTATTACGGTTATTCTCACTTTGGGAGTTGTATTGGTAAATGGCTGGACAGATGCTCCAAATGCGATTGCTACTTGCGTTTCAACCCGTTCCATAACTCCTAGAAATGCCATTATTATGGCAGCTGTATTTAATTTTCTTGGAGTGCTAGTAATGACCCTAATCAACAATTCGGTTGCCCAAACCATTTATAAAATGGTTGACTTCGGTGACAACCCTAAAAATGCCTTAGTTGCTCTCTGTGCATCTTTGTTTGCTATTGTTGTATGGGCTACTGCAGCCTGGGCCTTTGGTATTCCCACCAGTGAATCCCATGCACTAATCGCAGGTTTAACTGGGGCGGCTGTTGCAATCCAAGGTGGAGAAGGTATCAATGGCGAAGAGTGGATTAAAGTTGTTTATGGATTGTTTATGTCCACAGCAATGGGCTTTGGTATCGGTTATTTTGTTACAAAACTGATCGGTTACATATGTAAAGATATTGACCGAAGAAAAACTACCAGGTTCTTTAAAAATGCACAAGTTACTGGTGGTGCTGCTATGGCCTTCATGCATGGTGCTCAAGATGGTCAAAAATTTATGGGCGTATTTATGCTTGGAGTCTTTTTAGCAAAAGGACAAGGTAATGTTACTAGTTTTGAAATCCCTTTATGGTTAATGCTCCTCTTATCCATAGTGATGGCCTTAGGTACTTCCATCGGTGGTTACCGTATCATAAAAACAGTAGGAATGGGTATGGTAAAATTAGATACATATCAAGGTTTTGCTTCCGATGCTTCTGCTGCCATCAGCTTATTAGTTGCATCCGTCGCAGGTATCCCAGTTAGTACTACCCATACCAAAACAACATCCATCATGGGAGTTGGTGCATCCAAAAGACTCTCCAGTGTGAACTGGGGAATCGTAAAGGAAATGGTTGCCGCTTGGATTTTAACCTTTCCCGGATGCGGATTATTAGGATATATCATGGCAATGTTATTTATGAAATTCTTTTAATATAGGAGGATAATATAATAATGAAAAGGAAAAATGACTATAACTATTTTGAAGAGTTCTCAAAACTTTCGCAATTCTCATATGATTTGGCAGTTAACCTCCATGATACCTTAAGTAATTTTGATTCTTCAAAAATAACTCAAAAAGTGAAAGTTGCACATCAAATCGAACATTCTGCCGATGTAGCAAAGCACGAAATCATGAACCGGCTAGTAAAAGAATTTCTTCCACCCATTGAGCGGGAAGATATCACTACTTTGACTCAATCCATTGATGATGTCTCCGATGCAATTGAGGATGTTTTAATACATATTGATATGTTCAATATTAAGAAAATACGCCCTAGCATCACAAAGTTTACAGAATTAATTAAAACTTGCTGTAAAGCCATGGTTGATTTACTCGATGAATTCAAGAATTTCAAATCCTCAAAAACTCTGCGAGATAAAATCATCGAAATGAACCGGCTGGAAGAAGAAGGGGATAGCCTGTATTATAATATGGTAAAAAAACTTTATCAAACAAGCAGTGATCCCATTGATCTTATGTGCTGGACAACAATACTACACCGTTTGGAACGTTGTTGTGATGCTTGCGAAGATGTTGCAGATATCATCGAAAGTATCGTTATGAAAAACTCATAATATATAAACTTATGTAAGTCCATTAAAATAATCCTAGAGAGGCATGGTAGATAATGAATTTGAATACAAAAAAAGCCTTTATTATTAATGTTGTATATTTTGCAGTCTTATTAGCCTTTGTATATATTGGAATCAAATATTTGCTCCCCTTATTAATGCCATTTATTATCGGTATTATCATAGCCATTTGTTTCCGTCGCCCCATTGATATGCTTCATAAAAAAATCCATATCAAACGTTCCTTTATTTCTATTTTTGTTCTCATAGTCTTTTATGGAATTATAGGTACCTTAGTTAGTCTGATCGGTTTCAAGGTCTTCGAATTTGTACGGGATTTATTTTATGGACTACCTGAGCTATACAAGAATACCATTCATCCCGCCTTATTATCCACCTTGGATAATATAGTCCTTAATTCACCTGGACTGGAAAGCTATCTGGATGAATTTGTCAGTAATCTAAGTTCCTCTATTACATCTTACTTAACAACAGCATCAACCACAGTAGTGGAAACCTTGACCGGAATGGCTGGCCGCCTACCCTCCTTATTGATTAAACTAATTTTCACCATTGTATCTTCCTTTTTCTTTACAATCGATTACTATAAGATATCCGACTTTTTAATAGAACAGTTTAGTGGAGAAAGGAAGAAAATTGTTTTAAATCTTAAGGATAATGTACTAGGTACTTTAGGAAAATTCATAAGAGCCTATGCTGCTATCATCTCCATTACCTTTTTGGAATTATCCTTTGGCTTTTTCATTCTTGGTATTCCTAATGCCTTTTTATTTGGAGCTTTGATTGCCTTCATTGATATTCTTCCCATCCTAGGTACTGGAGCCGTGCTACTGCCATGGTCAATCATATCCTTCATTCTTGGGAACGCAAAACTGGGATTTGGTATGTTAATTCTCTACATTATCATTACCGCCGTCCGTCAAACCATAGAACCCAAGATTGTAGGACAGCAAATCGGACTGCATCCAATCATAACCCTAATATTAATGTTTGTAGGGGCACAGCTAATGGGAGTTCTTGGCTTATTGCTTTTACCTGTCATAGCAACCATAATTAAAAAATTTAATGATGAAGGTACCATTCACATTATAAAATATCCAAAGAATTAGAATTGCTGTCCATACTCGCTTACTCTTAATCAAAGTCAGAGCATGTCCATTATTCTATTATTGTATGGATATCTCGATTTTAAGAAAGGATTTCGTCTTCGATTTAAGTTACTTCTATCTATGTACTTAATCTTCCATAGATTTGTTTTCTTGCCTAAGGTAAGGCTAAGATATCTTTTTTAAAATAAAAGGGCTCCAAAATTGGAACCCTTTTCTTAATTTATTCCATGATTAATACATTTTGTCTTTAGGAATAAATGTTGCACAATCCGTATCTTCTGAATCGGATGCGTTTCTTGGTTCAATCTCTACTTTCTCGGCTGCACAATGGTCGCCATTCATATAATATTCACAAGTACTAACGATACATTTTATCCCTTCATTGGGTTTATCCATTTTTCTAACTGACATATTATCCCTCCAAACATATATTAAGCATTACACTGCTTAAATATTGTTTGCATTAGTCAGATAAAAAATTCAACGAAAAAGGTTTTAACATTTTTCAAAAATTCTTAAAAGATTGAGATACTGGTTTGCTTCCCTTAATACGTGATCACCTAACAAAGGTACAATAATCGATTTTATCTTACACTCTAAAAGTCCTTCTGTTGCTGTCGCTTTAAAATCTCGAAGACTCATGGTTGCGTCAAAACTTTCTCTTGTTACATCACGATAGGAAGGGGTTGCCATTTCCATAGCTTCCCTTGCCTCACAGGTTAACATATCAAATTCCTTACCGAAATTATGAGCCGTTTCTATCAATTCCTCCTCGGTAGGATCAAGAAGCCCACGGATAAACTTTGAATGTTCTGCCATGATTCTATTCCAGAAAGCTTCTTGTTCAAAAGCATCCTTTCGAACATTGATTACCTCTTTGTATTGCAATCGTTTAATTAAAGAAAAGTAAAGTTTCGCCTCTCTCATAATATGCTCGATAAGTAAAGGATAGTTTAAGGTAAACATTTTGCATTCTAGCACATCGTTTAGAATATTATTTTTAAATCGGATGATTTCATCGATTATTTTTAATCCACGACGATTTAGGGCAAATACTTTTCTCTCAAGATTAGGACTAATGGATCCCCGGTTTCCACAAAGTTCTTCTTCCGCCTTAGTCAATTCCGTTGCAAGTTTTACACCTGTATAAAACTCAGTAGCTTTTTCAGCAGCTAATGTATATTTTGTAACTATTTCTCCTGACTTCAGTACTTCATTATTAATAACTCCATCGGAAAGTGATATGACATGTTCTAAAAAGTCATCAAACTCCATACGAAGCATATCTGCTCGTTGTTTAAATTTTTCATCCCTTGGGGTAAAAGCTACCTCTAAGAAAAACGCGTGCTCTTTCATGATTCTCGCAAAAAAAAGATGCGTTTCCAGAGATTGTCGTACAAAATCAGCTCGGGATAACATTACTGCCTCCTATTGGAAAATAATATAATTATCAAAAGTATTCGTTAACCTGGAAACTGCATTGAAATGCCTTCCGACATCATATCAGCCATTTCCATCGCCTGCATCTCAATATCATCAAACAAGTTGATATTTTCTTCATAATTTTGTGCCAACATATTAACTACATAATCCCTTAATAAATCAAGATGCTCCGTTAGCATAGCGC
>JGI24709J26583_10002136_pt1 | contig 16467 bp, 12 predicted proteins | sample BioPla2DNA1_FD_26583 | JGI IMG/M metagenome (IMG submission 26583) | reverse complement strand
TTCAGCTCGACGGGACAATCGGATCGCAACTTCGGATGGCAGCCTTCCCGCTCTATACCCGCCAATGCCTCGATCTCCCTTGCCAGTTCGATGAGCGCCGTTTTCTCCACATCATAGTGCATGAAATAACCGCGTTTTTCTCCAATGAGAAGCCCCGCCTCCCGCAAAATTTTTAGATGTTGAGATATGGTCGCTTCACTAAAATCCAATTCATTTGCCAGTGCGCGCACACAGTAATTGTGACGAAGAAGCAAAGTCAAAATTTCCATACGTGTTTCATTTGCCATCGCTTTTAATACTTGCATCGTGTTCATGCCGTCCTCCTTATGTTTAATTAGGTATATGTTAAATTAAATCTATCACGCCTATTTAATTAGGTCAATACTTAATTAAATGTCTTCTTTCATCTATAACACTCTTGCCGAAACAAAAAAAGCGCAGCCACAATCTGCGCTCTTATATAATTTGTCATTGTATATCAGTCGTCCGGAATAATATTTTCGAGTTTCGGAGTCGGTTTCGAGTCGCCGTGTCTGACCTGGCTCATCGTTGCCATCGCCACAAGAGCAAAGAAGAGCGAGTAGGGAAAAAGTGTGCGATAGGAGACGTGCTCCAGAAGAAATCCTGATAGAATCGGCGTAATGATCTGCGCCGCCATAGAAGCGGTGTAGTAGTATCCGGTGTATTTTCCGATATCTCGTACGCGGCTCATCTCAACGACCATTGGAAAGCTGTTGACATTGATGGCCGCCCAGCCGACCCCCTTGATCATGAAGACAATGTAGACAAGCGGAGAGAAAGATTGGAAGAGAAATCCCCAGGCATAGCTGGTGGCGATCATGACGATGCCGACCATAATTGTCTTTTTTCTTCCCACCTTTCCGGAAAGAATTCCAATTGGGATGAAGGCGATCATAGCTGCCCCAAAGGCAACCAGCTGCGCGGAGGCAAACCCTCCTCCGACAAAATTCCAAACCTTAATAGCGTATCGGCTAAAGGCGGTGATGATCGCATTATAGGCTAAGAACCAGAAAAAAACAGATGCGAGAAGAAAGCGAAAAGATCGACGTGTGTCCGTGTCCATATCACCTTCATACGTCTCCCCTTCATCCTCTTCATCGTCCTGAATTCTCAGTTTGTTCTCCCGTATGGTCAAAAGCAGGATGATGAGCGCTGCAGCCATAAAAGCCGCCACACCGTAGAAAACGTTTGAGTAATCCGGATTGTCGACCTTGGGGACCAAAATTATGATCAGCACCAAAGAGAGCATGCCTCCGATGGAACCCATCAGATTGATGATGGCGTTTCCCATGCTGCGAAGGGGCTTCGGCGTCACATCCGGCATCAGAGCAACGGCCGGACTTCTATAGATACTCATACTCAAAAGAACTCCGCCAAGCGCTATGAAAAAGAAGATAAAATTCTCCTGACGCACAGATAGTGGAATCAAAAGCATGAAGAAAATGGCAAGGACCGTACCTGTCAGAATAAACGGGGTTCTTCTGCCCAGACGCGTCTGTGTCCTATCCGAGAGATGGCCGAAAATCGGGAGCAAAAACAGCGCCAGAACATTGTCGATTGCCATTATCGCTCCCGTCCACGTCTCTCCAATATGAAACGTATTCTGCAAGATCAGCGGAATCAAGTTGTCGTACATCTGCCAGAACGAAGAAATCGACATAAACGCCAAGCCGACAAAGATGGTTCGCTTTACATTGAGTTTCATGGGCCACCTCCTTTTTATACAACTTCATTCTACACTATGACAGAGATATTTTGAGATGTTATTTCTATTAGATATCGGGGTATAATTTGTATGATAACCTTTATACTGGCTTGTCGAAGTCCATTCATGTTCATAGTAACCGGCGAGGTTGATCCGTCCGGTTTTTTTTGTTAGAATACTGCGAGAGGTGTTATATGAAAGATTATTCTATTGATGCATTGATGAAAAAAACAAAGAATAAATATGTTTTGAGCCAAGTCATTGCGAAAAGAGCCAGAGAAATCCGCTCTGAAGAGGGGGTTATTTTAGGTTATTTGGCTATCGAGCAAGCTGCACAAGAATTGATGGACGATCAGTTCAGCTACTCATTTGAAGATCATCTGCACAAGTAAAGACAGAAGAGGGGTGACCCTCTTTTTTTTATAATTCATTTCCAAACACCGATTGACAAACACAAAAGGCAGAGAGTCCGGCTCCCTGCCTTTTCTAATTCTGCATCAATGCGAGTGGATCCACTCAGCAATATCGTCAAGAACTTCCGGCTCGACATGACCCGGAATATTGTAATCTTCTACCGGATCGTCATAGATTTTTTTCATAAAAAGGTGATTGAGTCCTTCATAAAGCTTGTAAGTGATGTTATCCCTGTCTTTTAGAAGTTCCTTCCAAGCTCGATAGTCCCTGTCGGCAAATATTTGTTGATCTGCACTTCCCTGAAGAATCAACATCGGCTGTGTGATGCGCTCAACAACAACCGGAGCATACACTTGATGTAAGCTTTCCCAATAAGAATACGGAGCGCCAAACGGTGACGAAGCCCAATCCTGCTCTCGAATGGAGGCCATATTCTTTTCCAGTACGGCAAGCTGAGACTCCTTTTCCTCCGCTGTCATCTCAGTGGCCGCTTCTATCTGTGCGATCATTTGCTCTTCCATAATATCTTCGAGCTTTCTGGGGCTTCCCGCTAAAGAGATGATGCCTTTCACCTGCGAGTGCCGGGCCGCAATATCGGGCACCAACATCCCTCCCAGACTGTGGCCGAGCACAAAGAGTTTGGAAGAATCAACTCCTTGATACGATTCAATATGTTCAATGATCCAATCCACATCGTCGAGAACTTCATCACCAATGGTAAGTTGCGGTTTTTGAGCAGCCAATTGTGGGTCCGAGTAGAAACGCTTGTCATAGCGAATCGTGGCGATGCCTCTGTCTTGGAGCCCGAGAGCGAGATCTCGAAGCGGTGCATTGCCCGCAGCTCCAATAATCTCATCCATTCCGTGAGAACCGCTTCCGGCAATCAAAATCACAATCGGCGCCCCGTCATGATCCGGAAGCATCAGTCTGCCTGCCAGTTCGTGCTCTCCCACTTTTATCTCTTCCTCTCCCGGAAGAAGCGCAGGTGTCAGGGGAGAATTGCTGAAATAAATTCCCGCTATTTTTCCGTCTGTTGTATAGGAAATGCGTGTATTGATCTTGCTCGACGTCATCTCGCTCAGCACATCTACGACAATATATTGATCGATCAATTGTGAAGAAACTTCCAGAGTCTGTACATATTGATTCATGATAGAAAACTGGAGAGATTGATTTACAAGAGTCTCCAAGGGAATCTGCCTCGCCAGCGTATCGGTAAACTCAGGGTATAGTTTCTCTGCCTCGCCTGTCAGAAAAAGCTTTGCGTCGGTCTCCGCTTTTTCTTCATAAGGAGCTCTGTCTATGTTCTCATCGATCTTTGCGGCGCATCCTGTGAAAATGACCATCAAAACTAAAAGAATAATCATATGTTTTTTCATGGATTCCTCTCTTTTGATCGTAGAATTCAACTTACTAGTTCATTTTATCATGATTTCCTTACTATCATAAAATACATTATTTGGTGTATAATGATGGGTATTAAAGATTTCTGGCAAATCATGCGACGACTGGAGTTTTAGAAAGGAGTCTCTATGTCTAAAAAATATGTCTATTCCTTTTTAGAGGGCAATCGCGACATGCGCGATCTTCTTGGGGGAAAAGGTGCCAATCTCGCCGAGATGACCCACATCGGGCTACCCGTTCCGCAGGGATTTACGGTCACAACGGAAGCTTGCAATGAATATTATCACCAGGGAAAAGTCATCTGGAAAGAACTTCGCGACGAAATATTTGAACATATGCGTTTGCTTGAGAAAGAGACCGGAAAGACATTTGGCGGTGCATCCAATCCGCTCCTCGTCTCTGTCCGCTCCGGTGCAAAATTCTCGATGCCGGGCATGATGGATACGGTCTTAAATCTCGGATTGAACGATCAAGTTTTGGAAACGCTGATCAAAGAAAGCGGAAATGCTCGATTTGTCTACGACAGTTATCGCCGATTTATTCAGATGTTCTCCGATGTCGTCATGGAAATCCCCAAATCCTACTTTGATCGTAAATTCGATGAAGTAAAGGAAGAAAAAGGAGTCAAGGCGGATACGGATCTCAGTGCCGAAGATCTAAAAGAAGTCGTTGCCCTCTTTAAAAATATCTACAAAGAAGCGGAAGGAGCCGACTTTCCGCAAGATCCCCATGAGCAACTGATTGAAGCGGTGACGGCAGTGTTTAGAAGCTGGGACAATCCGCGCGCCAATCTGTATCGAAACGAAAACCACATTCCTCATGACTTAGGCACGGCCGTCAATGTCCAGTCCATGGTCTATGGAAATATGGGAGATGACTGCGGCACCGGCGTCGCCTTTACACGCGACCCGGCAACCGGAGAGAACAATCTCTTCGGCGAATTCCTCATGAATGCACAGGGAGAGGACGTTGTCGCGGGCATCCGCACCCCCATGTCCATCGATCAATTGAAAGAAATTAACGAGGATATCTACAAGCAATTTGAAGATGTCTGCCATATTCTGGAAGAACATTACAAAGATATGCAGGACATCGAATTCACGATTGAAAAAGGGAAACTGTATATCCTGCAGACCCGCAACGGCAAGAGAACCGCACAGGCTGCTCTTCGCGTAGCGGTGGAACTGGTAGAAGAAGGAAAAATCAGCAAGGAAGAAGCCGTCCTTCGTATGGAGCCCAATCAGCTTGATCATCTGCTCCATCCGGCATTTGACGAAAAAGCGTTGGCGGAAGCAGAAGTCATCGCCCATGGCCTTAACGCTTCTCCGGGAGCAGCCAGCGGAAAAGTCTACTTTACGGCAGACAGTGCTACGGAAGCCGCTAAAAGAGGAGAGAAAGTCATTCTGGTGCGCACGGAGACATCGCCTGAAGATCTCGAGGGCATGATCAGCGCGGAAGGAATCCTCACCGCCAGAGGCGGAAGAACTTCCCATGCGGCAGTTGTCGCGCGCGGAATGGGCAAATGCTGTGTCGCCGGAGCCGGCGGCATCAATGTGCGAGAAGAAGATCGCTTCTTTATTGCCAACGGAAAACAATATCCGGAAGGGTCCGTCATATCTCTTGACGGCTCAACAGGCTATGTATATGAAGGAGAAGTCGGAACAAGGCCTCCGGAACTGAGCGGCCACTTCGCCACTCTTATGGAGTGGGCGGACAGCTATCGAAAACTGGAAATTAGAACCAACGCCGACACGCCTAGAGATGCGCTGCAGGCTGTAGCTTTTGGCGCTCAGGGCATCGGACTCACCCGCACAGAGCATATGTTCTTTGAGGGACCGCGCATTAAAGCCATGCGCGAGATGATTCTCTCCTCGACAACAGAAGAGCGCAAAGCGGCGCTGGAAAAACTCCTGCCCTATCAACGAGAAGACTTCGTCGGCATCTTCCGCGCCATGAAGGAAATGCCCGTAACTATCCGCCTTCTTGACCCGCCCCTGCATGAATTCCTGCCTCATACCGACAGAGAGATCGAGGAATTGGCAAAAGAGATGAATTTATCTCCTGAAACCCTCAAGGCACATGCCGAGTCTTTGCATGAATTTAACCCCATGCTTGGTCACCGCGGCTGCCGCTTGGCAATCACCTATCCGGAAATTGCCGTCATGCAGACCCGGGCCATTATCGAAGCGGCCATTCAGGTAAAAAAAGAAGACGGCATCAATGTCCATCCGGAGATCATGATCCCGCTCATCGGCGAATTAAAGGAGCTCACATATCTTGAGCCCATCGTCAGAGGCACCGCCGACAAACTGATCGAAGAAGCCGGAGTGCAACTCGACTACCTGTACGGCACGATGATCGAGGTTCCCAGAAGCTGCCTGATCGCCGACGATGTAGCGGAAGTGGCGGAGTTCTTCAGCTTCGGCACCAATGACCTGACGCAGATGGCCTATGGATTCAGCCGTGACGATGCGCAGAAATTCATTAACGACTATCTGGAAAAAGGCGTCTTTGAGCGAGATCCCTTTGTCACCATTGACCAAACCGGCGTCGGATCTCTCATGGATATGGCGGTCAAGCTCGGAAAGAAAGTGCGTCCGGATCTTGAGCTGGGCATCTGCGGAGAACACGGCGGAGATCCTGAGAGCGTGAAGTTCTGCCACCGCGTAGGACTCGACTATGTCTCCTGCTCACCCTATCGTGTGCCGATTGCAAGACTTGCCGCTGCACAGGCTGCCATCGAAGAAGAACACGGCAAAACTGACCATAGCAGTAAATAAGGGTTCTTTACCTCTTTAGTATTCCATAGAAAGATTAAGACACCAAGGAGGTTTAGCTTATTGAGCTAAACCTCCTTTATTATCAGCATTGTCAATCTTTTTTCCCACACTTTTATGTCGAAAAAAAGGTGTCGGTTTATTCAAGCAGCACCAAAAAAAGTGCGAATGGACCTTTCCAACGAATGATTTGGGCACATATTGTTGCGATAGCCATCATCCCATCTATCGGCTATTTTCGTTTCGAATAAAATTCATCGCCTGCTTCGGAACTTTTTGCGGAGGTGCTTCTTTTCCGTCTTTCAGGTTCTTCATGATCCACGCCATATTTCTGGCGATCTCTTTTAAGACAGCCATTCCTTCTGTATCCTGAAGGACCTCGCCGGGTGCGGCTCCGTAAATCACCGGCCAATAGCTGCCTGTGGCAATGACCATTTCTGCATAGGTGAGATAGTTCATAAGCGACTGAAAAGCCGGGAGTCCCCCCGCTCTTCTGACACAGACGAAGGCCGATGCTGTTTTATGGCGAAGAGGATTGACAGGGGCTCTTGAAGACGCATAAAACACTCGATCCAAAAATGATTTCATCGTCCCCGATATTCCCGAGTAGTGAACGGGGGAGGCGAGAATAAGCCCGTCAGATTCAGCAATCTTCTTAATTCCCTCATTGACCAGATCGTCATTATATAGACATAGACCTTTTTTTATTCTCGCGCAATGATTACATGCTGCGCAACTTCGCACGATATTGAGACCCAGATCAAATCTCTCAAGTTCAACCCCATGAAGGACAAGTTCTTCTTTGACGACTTCTATGGCTGCTGCCGTGTTGCCGTTGACACGGGGGCTGCCGTTAATGGCAAGTACTTTCATTTTCTTCTCCTTACATTTTTTTAATAATAACACACAAAACTTCGGAGATGTTCATCGCGGAGTTTCTTCCGGATGTCTTTTGTTTCTCTCTTGGGTGTATAATGTAAAGTAACCTTAAGCTGTGGAGTTGCAAATGAATCCAAAAGATATGTCGCGAAAAGAGCTTTGTAAAGACCTTGCCAGATTGCAACGGGCCATTCGAAGCAAAGGAATTCCCGTCCTCGTCATCCTCGAGGGTTGGGAGAACGCCGGAAAAGGGCGAATGATCCAAGAGTTGATACGGGATATGGATCCCAGGAGTTTTAAGGTACAGGTGTTTGATACGCCCACGGATGAGGAAAAAAGAAAACCTTTCCTCTGGCGTTTTTGGAATCGCTTTCCCAAAAGGGGAGACTTCGCCTTCTTCGACCGCTCCTACTATCAGATATTTATGGAGACCCATCTTCTCAAAAAAGGCTTGAAACAAGATAATTTGAAAGACATTTACGACCTGGAGCAGTCTCTTACACAAGACGGCATGTTGATCCTTAAATTCTTTCTTGTCGTCGGCAAAGAAGAGCTGATAAAGCGACATAATGAAGTGGCTTTCAACCCCGCCACCGCTTTTCGCATCACACAGAGAGACTTAGACCAAATTGGGCATTATGACGCGTTTGCCTCTCTATTTAAGCAGTTGCTTAAAAACACGACTTTTGACTTTGCCCCCTGGCATATCGTGGAGACGAGCGACGAAAAAAAAGCGGCCGTTGATATTTTGCGAATCGTACATTCATCGCTGACAGCCGCCTTGGAAGCAGAACCGGTTCCCGCTCCTGCTCGAGAAGAGATCGATGTTCCCGATCTTTTAAGTAACATAGATTTAAGCCTGAGCATAGAACGGGAAGAGTATGACAGAAGAATTGATGATCTTCAGGAACAAGCCAAGGATCTCGCCTATATTCTCTATACGCGCAAGATCCCGACCATCCTCGTCTTTGAAGGTTGGGATGCCGCCGGCAAGGGGGGAGCTATCAAACGGCTGACTCGAGAGATGGATCCCAGGGGCTATGAAGTGGTGCCTATTGCCGCTCCTACACCTATAGAGCATCAATATCACTATCTCTGGCGCTTTTTCGTCCATCTTCCTAAAACAGGCCATATGACCATCTTTGATCGAAGTTGGTACGGAAGGCTGATGGTCGAGCGAGTCGAGGGTTTTGCCAGGCCCGACGAGTGGGAAAGGGCCTATGAGGAAATCAATGAATTTGAAGAACATCTCAATAACTGGGGAGCCATTGTTCTCAAGTTTTTCATCCACATCGATTCAGACACTCAACTTGAGCGCTTTGAGTCTCGGGAAGAAAATGAAGACAAGCAGTATAAGATCACCGATGAAGACTGGAGAAATCGTGAAAAATGGTCTGAGTACGAGGAGGCCATAAACGAAATGCTCTGGCGCACAGACATGTCCCGATCTCCTTGGATCATCGTAGAAGGCAATCAAAAGGAATACGCACGCATTAAAGTGTTGGAGACGTTTATCGAAGCTGTAAAAAAGAGATTGAAAGAGGAAGATAGCTGATGAGCGCCACATATTTTCACAGTAGCGATTTCGAGCAGCTCAAAAAAGGCTATTTGACGACTGATTCTTTAGTGTTCGATACATCAATCTATTTATGGTAAGTACATTTGTTTTTCACTACTACATACAGTATTAGGAAGAAATAGCAACCGGATGGTGTCAAGCGCTATGGCGTTGACATCGCTGATCAAGGAGGAAAAAATGACGACTTTTATGACTCGCGGAGGCCATCGCATCCGCTATGTTGACAAGGGGGAGGGGGAGCCTGTTGTCCTCATCCACGGTTGGAGCGGAAGCAGTGAAAACTTTGTCTTTCTAAAAAAGGATCTGTTAGAAAATCATTATCGTGTCATCGCCGTCGATCTCAGAGGACACGGCGAATCGGATGTCCCCGAAACACCTCCTCTCATTGAAGATCTCGCAGATGATGTGCATGAATTGATTCAACATCTTCGTCTCAGTGAATTCTCCCTTTTGGGATACTCAATGGGCGTCTTTGTCTCTTTTGAATATATCCTGAAATATAATCCGAATAATATCAAGCATCTAATTCTCGTCGACATGACACCAAAACTTATCGCTGATAAAAAAGAAGCGACCGGTCTCTATCATGCAGGCGTTGTAGAGGAGGAGGTTCCCGCTTTTCTCGATGAGATGCGAGACGACTTCACAAAATGGTGGTTCGGTTTCTTTGAAAAAGTATCTCTGCTCCCTATGACGCCGGAAAACGAGAAAATCGCAACCGAGGCCCTTGGGGACTACGACCTCGATGTGCTCGTCACCCTCTTTCAAGATATGTTTGCCAAAGACTATCGCCAAAAGCTCAAAGATGTCAAGGTGCCCGCTACACTGATCTACGCTGAGCCCGGCAGTCTATACAGCATCAACGATGCCTTGGCTATGAAGAGAGCTCTGCCTCAACTCAAGCTCGTGCCGATAGCCAATTCCACTCATCTTCTTGTTCTCACGCATCCTGAGCCCTTTGCAAAAGCGGTGCTCGACGCATTGAAGATATAGCTTTTTACTCCCTCGCAACCGAGGGAGTTCTTTTTACCCCTTTACGTCTAGAAAAAAAATGATTTTCTTCGTACAATGGAGGAGATCATTCAAAACGGGAGGTATCAAATGAATGCAGCCAAAACAATCGGAGCTATTGGGCTCTGCGCTCTTCTGCTGGTGTTTATGAGCGGTTGTGTAAAAGGCGGTGATCAGGAGATGCCCGGAGGAAAGAAAAGCACAAATATCCGAACACCGACTGTCTCCGAAAAGGACGGCCTTATCAAGCACTTCTATCTGGAAACACTAGGCAGTACTGAATTCATCGACGGCCATGTCGAACTCCACATCGACCGCTTTGACCCGAAAGACTCTTCAATCGTAAAGCGCGCGGGAGAGAATACAAACCCCTTTGAAGAAGAGGGGTACATCTTCTACATGTCATCCTCCCGTGATGAATGCGTATTTCCGGTAAATAAAAACTTTATGGAAAAATTGACGAAAATGGTCAGCGAAAGTCGATTGTATACCTACAGCGGAACGGCAAGTTGGACATCGGGCCTGCCCGAGGATACCGGCATATCTATGCTGAGCGTAGAATACGAATCCGGCAATACCCTTTCCCATTCAGAAAACGGAACGATTCCGCTCGTCGCACAGGATATGATAGAGAGAATGTATCCCCTTCTCGTTGAAACGATGGAAGCCAACGGCACATCCTTCATTTCACTTAGCAATATCTATCACGCTATCGCCACTCCGACGGAGTGGATACATGCGGTATCAATGGGCATGTGGAGCGAAGACGGAGCCGAATTGTTTTTTTATCACGTCATATTTGACGATTCTTCATTCCACTATCTGAACGACGAAGGCATACCTTGCAAAGACAGTGTCATCATTGAAAAAGAAGATGCGCAGACGCTCCTGCGGCTTTTAAGTAAATCACGCTTTTTCTATAAACCGTTTCACGCAGAAGTAGATGAATATGACGATTTCTCTTATCTGGTCGATTTTCGCTCAGGATCTAAAAATAGCTCCGCCACCAAGCGCTATGGAGCGCAGTTCCATTTCAGCACAGATGAAGATATCAGGGAGGAACTCCATCTTTTCTTTTTTCATCTAATCAACAAATATTTTCGATCGGAAGAAGGATAGAAAATGACTGCTTCTGAAAATAAAGGATATATTCAGCTTTATACAGGGAACGGCAAAGGAAAGACAAGCGCCGCTTTCGGCATGGCCATTCGCGCCGCCATGACGGGGAAAAAGGTATATATTGCCCAATTTGTCAAGAGCATGAAGTACTCGGAAACTCGGATTGAAGAATACGTCGACAATATCACCATCCATCAATTCGGGCGGGGATGCTATCTACTGCGAGATGTAGAAGAAGAAGATAAACTGGCAGCTCAGAGAGGCCTGCAGGAATGTCGTATAGCGCTAAATTCAGGCGACTGGGACATGGTCATCCTTGATGAGGTGACAATCGCGCTATATTTTCGGCTGTTTTCCATAGATGATCTCTTGCTTGTATTAAACGAAAAAGCAGAGCATACTGAAGTCATCATGACCGGACGCTCCGCTCCGCAACAGCTTGTCGAACGGGCAGATCTCGTCACTGAAATGACGGAAGTGAAGCATTACTATGAACAGGGAGTCCTCTCCCGCCCGGGCTTTGACTGCTGAATTCTGATAGCAAAAATGAGTAAATCGAACGCGATCACTCATTTTTCATGTCTACCGGCATTTTTCATCGCATCGGCTTCATCGGGTATTTTTTTCGTATTTTTAGTTGTCCAAAAGCGGCTCTCGGCTGCTGTTGCAAGTCATATATATGATCTGATGCTCTTTACTGAGTTCTTTTAAGAGACGAAGCGCTCTCTTTGTATTGTCATCATCAAAATTGATGAACGGATCATCCAAGATGACAAACGGCTTTTTGTCTCCAAATAGTGCATCGACGAGGGCAAAGCGCATGCATATCATGACGATATCTGTCTGTCCGGCGCTAAAATATGCCAAATCTCTCGCAGCTCCTCTTCGCTCCATCTGCACATCCAGATCCTGATCGATAAAAATATTCTCTTCTTCCTCTCCCATGAGGCGCTTCATATATTTCGTAAAGCTCTGATAGATCGAACCCAGATAGCTCCTGGATAGGGCATCCTTGGATTCCTGCAGATAATGAATCGTCTGATCGAGAAGCTCCGCTTTCTTTATATCTTCTTGTCGCTTTTCACTCCACTCCGACAGATCATCCTGAAGAGAAGAAATCGTATCTGTCTGCTCTTGAATCACGCGCAGTCTCTGATGATGGTGGACCAGCGTCTCGTTGATTTGACTGAGTTCCGTTACAAAACGCTCTTCTTCTTTCTTCAGTTCATCGAGCCCGCGCACATGAATATCGGAAATGGGAGTCGCCAATTCCTTTTCATGTTTCTTTGAAAATTCCTCCAGCTCCTGCTTTGCCTCCTGCATATTTTTCTTTAGGATGGCGCTCTCTTTCACCTCATCGCGCATGCGAAGCGCCTCTTGCCTGTCTTCTAAGGACAGGCTGCAAGAATACGTTTCAGAAAAAATGTGTAGTTTTTGCCGGTATTGAGAAAGTATCTCTTCTCTCTTTTCTTTTTGTTTCTTGCGCCGCTCAATATTATCTTTTGCTCTTAAATAATCAGCCGATTCTTTCCGGAAAAGAGAGAGCTGCACAGCGAAGTCTTTCGGCTCCACAAGCTCATAATAAGGCTGGAGAAATGCACTCACCTCTTCATCGACAACAGCTATATCCGCCCGCGTTTTCTCTGCCGTCTCCTCCAGTTCTTTCACTTTTTTATTCAGCTCCGACATCTGCGAAAGACCTGTGTGAATCTCTACCAGCATGTCATGAAAAGAGAGATTTTTGTCGAGTGGAAAACGAGACAATTCGGCCTGAAGCACATTGGTAAGCTCTTTAATATTATTTTCAAGAAGGCGGCCTTGCTCTTCCAGTTGCTTCTCTTTCTTATTGAGATACATGTACTGATTGTATTTTGTCTCGATCTCTGAGAGTTTAGAAGAAAGAGAGCGCTCGTCTGAAATGTAAGAAGCAACAAAGTGGAGCACATCTTTTTCCAGGGCCGCCGCTTCCTCCTCGCTTTTTCGGATGATCTGTCTTTCTTGGCTGCTGATTGCTCTACGATCTCCTCTTGAGATCATCTGTGTGAGCCTGAAATACGCTGCCAGAATTAGAAGCGCGAGGCCTGAAGCGAGAAATCCTCCTCCAAAGAGAAAGTTTTGCCGGACAAAAAAGAACACGCCCGCCCCTAAGAAAATAAGTCCGATGATGAAAAGAGCGATAGATAGCGCTGCTTTCTTATCTTTTGCAGGCGCAGCCTGCTCCTCGAAGCTTTCTTCGACGGCAGCCGCTATTTTCAAGTTCTGCAGTCGCAGCTCTTTTGCCTGCTCAAGCTTTCTTTGTTTTTGTGAAAGATCGTCTCTTTCGGGAATTCCCGGAGCAAAAAATATCTTCAAATGCTGGAGCTGAATTTCTTCCTCCGGAGCAAGTGCCAGATCGCTCAGGCGATTTTTATGTATCTTGAGCTCATCTTCTTTTGCTTCCCACGTGTCTATGACTTCTTCTTGNGGAANTCCACCGGAGTAGAANGCATTGAGTTCTTCTANTTTCTTCTTTTCGTTATCGCTTAAGTCTGCATGNTCTAAGGAGCTGACCAGTGAAATACGGCGATTGAGCAAGTTTTGAAAATATTCAAACGTCTCTTCATCCGGGATTCCCTGTTCAAATCGTTCCTTATTCTCGCCAACAAACGCTTCTTCCTCTTGCTCAGCTTCTGTCATCTGCGGAGCATCTCCAAGCTGAGCCGCTTTGTCATACATGGCAAGAAGCTCATCCATTTCCGATTCCGAGGGCATCGCAAAGGGATATGCCTCTAAAATCTTCCTCTGCTGCTCATTCAGTTTTTCAACACGGCTGCGAAGAGCTTGATATTGTGCCTCCAACGTCCTTCTGGAAGCCGCTTCAGCAGAAAGTGTGATTTCCTCTCGGGTAGATGTGAGAGCGGAAAGGATTTCTTCTTTTCTATTTTCGAGCGCGTCCATCTCTTTTTGCAACACATCTAGTTCGGGAAACAGACTTTGCGCCTCTTCAAGCCGTTGATGAAGATATGTAATCTTCTTTTGAGCCTCGCCAACCGACCCGCTTGAACCGCGAAACGCAATAAGAGAGCTCCTTTTATTTCTCAGCGCTTGAAGAGCTTTGTCAAAATTGTTGATGTCATTGGTATCTTGAACAAGATCGCCTAATTTTGCCTGAATACCGGAGGAAGAAAGAGAGTCGATGATTCGGGTTTGCGGAAGATACGTGCTTCTTTCAAAAGAATCGGCATCCAGCTCAAAGAGCTCAAGTCCGATATTTTCTGAAAAACGATTGCTCCTCTTATTTTTATCGACATTATATAGACGGAAACTATCCTGTCTGGGGATGGATCCAAAAGTCCTCTCAATTCGATACATCGTTCCTTCATATTCAAAGACGAGATTTCCACCATATGTACCGCCCTGCCAGGGAAGGTTCTTTTTTCGGCTGTTTTTATCCAGTGATCTGCCGGCTCTCTCGAAACCGTAAAACATCGCTCGAATAAATTCAGCCAGCGTCGTTTTCCCGAAACCGTTCTCTTCATATATGACGGTGAGGGCAGGGTCAAAGACGAGNGAATAATCCGAGAGATTGCCGAAGTTTTCAATTTTTAAACTNATCAATCTCATCACTCAATCTCCTCTCCGCTAAGCGCCCGGATACCGTAACCNATAATGATNTCTTTGTCCTCATCCTTNAGCTCAGAAGCCAGTACTGTTCGAATAAACTCTCCTTTCAGAGAAATATCATGTTCATATGTTTCTTTTTCAAGCGCCAGTTGACTCTCGTCTTTGATCTTTGCAAAATAAAACTCATCATTTAGAAGCTGGGTGAGAAAGCGAAAGTCTTTCTGTGTTTCAAGCGTGTAACTGCCTGTAAGAGTAAACTTAACGAGACTTTCCTTCGATATGTCCGAAGAAGCCCGCTTCATCGCGCGATGCATCTGATTGACTGTCGTTAAAGAGGTAATATCGACGGGGATATCATAGAGCGTGCGGCGAGCAAAGGGAATAAACTCCGACTTGATCCGATGTTCCTTTAAATGCAAAAAGACAAAACCTTTCTCTCCGCATTCATCAAAACCACGGCCTTCAAGGCAACCGCTATAGCAATAAACACCTTCTGTATCGAGTTTTTCCTTTTTATAGCTGTGGATATGACCCAGTGCCAAGTAATGAATGTGTTTTGATTGCAGAGCCGGCAGACAGACATTGTTTTCTCCAAATTGGGTTGACTCCTGGCCATGCATCATGACGATGTTTGTCGTCTCAGGGGTGAGTTGCAAGTCATCGTAGATAGATCGATAATTGTCTCTGTTCAACTCTACGCCGGCGATGACGACATTGTCATATGAATAATATGTCCATTCATCATTGAAAAACTTAAGATTCTCAGGCGTTTTTTTTCCGGCAAAGGCTCTTCTACTGCCGTCATGATTGCCTCTTAAAAACATAAAATCAATATCAGGAGCTTCTCTGACCGTATCAAGGAAATAGTCAGCCGTCTTTGAGGTTATTCTCTGCGCATCAAATATATCGCCCGCCATCAAAATGACTTCCACCTCTTTTTCCATCGCAAAAGACACCATCTTTGAAAAAGTGGTGAGCAGTTCATTGTTTCGCTCCTGCGCCTTGCGAAACGGTAAATTTGTTTCCATCTTTGAATCGAAATGAAGATCAGAGCAGTGGATTATTTTCATACTTTACCCTTAAAATAGAACGACCGAGTTTTTGCGCTAAATTCATTTTATATCAGTTATCGCATCCGCTCAAGGCTGCCACCCGCCATAGACATAAGAGATGTTCTCTGTTATTAGGGTATGATAGATAAAAGGAGGAATCATGAAAACAATTGCAAAAGACAAAATCATCTATGCTTTTAACAAAGAAAATACGCCCGTGGAGACAATTGCTTCAGGCGATACCATTCGCTTTGAAACGTGTGACTGCTTTACTGAGACGATACGTTCCGAACAAGACCTGATGGCGGATTTGGATTTTTCCAAAGTCAACCCCGCAACAGGACCGGTATTTATAGAGGGAGCCATGCCGGGAGATGTTCTTCAAGTGGACATCCTAAAGATCGAAGTAGAACCGCGAGGAATTATGGCCGTAGCTGAGGGAGAAGGGCTGTTAGGTGAACACGTTCCCTTTGCACAGACAAAGATTTTTCCCGTAAAAGAAGACAGCATCGAAATGTTCGGTATGACTCTTCCCCTTAAAAAAATGATCGGTGTCATCGGCACCGCTCCCGCAGGAGAAGCTGTGTCAAACGGCACACCGGGAGAACACGGCGGAAATATGGATTGCACCATTATCAAAGAAGGTTCCGTCCTTTACCTTCCGGTCGGTGTAGAAGGCGCACTTCTTGCCATGGGAGATCTTCACGCAATGATGGCAGATGGTGAAATCAGCGTCTCCGGAGTGGAGTCTTCCGGAGCGGTTGAGGTTAAAGTCACCGTGTTAAAAAACAGTTTTATTCCGACTCCTTCGGTATTGACAGAAAACTCCTATGCCACTCTTTTCTCTGCAGAGACGATGGAAGAAGCTTCAAAGGGTGCATCAAAAAAAATGATCGATTTTCT
>JGI24709J26583_10002132_pt1 | contig 16482 bp, 19 predicted proteins | sample BioPla2DNA1_FD_26583 | JGI IMG/M metagenome (IMG submission 26583) | reverse complement strand
GAGACTTGAACGCTCCTTTCTGGGAGGTAATGTGTTTTTTGGTGATTCCATTATACCAGAGGCGTTTCAGGTCTCATTTTTATTATTAAGTTAACAGAACATTCACACTTGGAAGGAGGTGAGAATTATGAAAAAAGAGTGGATTAATCCCCAAATAATTCAACTTGGTGTAGACAAAACTGAAAGCGGTACAAAATATAATCCACAAGCTGATGGCCAACCATGGACCGACGATGAAGNAGTTTGGCACACACCTACAGGGTATTCTTGATTAATGCTAAACAGGAGTGTAGTTTTTACTACACTCCTGATACTTCATATTAATTATTTGTATGGATATGTTTATAAGAAAAAACAAAAGGAAATGTTTTTTAAAATTAAATATAAATGAATTGATAAACGATATAATAAAAAACGCATTCAATAAAGATATAATGGCAGACACTAGTCAGAGGTAATATAAACATGTTATAATTAAAAAAGAAAATTTAGTAAGTAATAGCAATTAATATCAGCAACCAAGTCAGACGTTTTTAAGCCAAGTTGGAGGATTCAATGCTAGAAATTAATATTAAAGACCTGATTAGATTAGTTTTCAGTAAATGGTGGGTTTTTGTAAGTTGCATTCTTATATCTGGTTCAGCCGCATACATATGGACAAATTACTTTACCATTCCTGTCTATTCATCCAGTACAACTCTATATGTAGGAAAGAATATTGAATCAGAAGGAATACAAACAAGCGATTTATCTCTGGGTTCAATCCTTATTAATGACTATCGTGAACTGGCAAAAAGTAAATTAGTCGCCAGAGAAGTAATTGAAGAAATGGGACTTCGAAATGTGAGCCCGGCCTCTTTAGCCGGAAAGATTGTGGTCAGCCAGAAAAATGAATCCAGAGTAATTCAAATATCAGTTAATGATACTAATCCACAGATGGCAATGGAACTGACCAATAAAGTTGCAGAAGTGCTACAGAAGAAAATTATTGAAATAATGCAGATAGAAAATGTACAAATAATTGATAGAGCTGAGCTGCAGCCATATCCTGTATCTCCCAACCACAGACTGAATTACATGATTGGAATTATATTAGGCCTTATCGTTGGTATGGGAATAATACTCCTGATTATATATTTTGATAATACTGTTAAAACGCCGGAAGATGTTAAAAAGCATTTGGATTTGCCGGTTATTGGTACTATACCGACTTTTAAAGCAGAGAAGAATGGGGTTTAATTATGTTGGAAAAAGACACAATTATTACTTATAATAACCCAAAATCCCCTGTTTCCGAGGCATATAGGGTATTAAGAACCAACATACAGTTTTTGAGTGTGGACAAGCCTCTAAAAACCATATTAGTTACAAGCTCCGGGCCTAAGGAGGGAAAGACTACTACCATAGCTAATCTTGCTGTTATCTTGGCTCAGGGCGGAAATAAGGTGCTTCTTATTGATACAGATCTTAGAAAACCGATGCTGCATAAAGTATTTCTGCTATTAAATGATAGAGGCCTTACAAATTTACTGACTTTGCAAAAGGATGCTATGTCCTTTATACAGCATGATGTTGTTAAGAACTTAGATATTCTAACCAGTGGCAGAATTCCTCCAAACCCATCTGAGTTATTAAGCTCCAATGCCATGAAGAGTTTTTTGGAAAATGTAAAAAACAAGTATGACATAGTATTAATGGATTCACCGCCTGTAGGCGGTATTACTGATGCATCAATAATCTCAACCTATGCTGATGGTACTATATTAGTGGTAAAATCGGGAAAAACCGAAATAGATGCAGTAAAAATAGCCCGGGAAATATTAGATAATGTAAACGCAAATATTATCGGTGTTGTTCTTAACCATCTTGATAAAAAGGCAGTTGGCAACAATTATTATCCCTATTATTACTATAATGACGATGAGGAAAAGACAAAGAAACTGAGAAAGAAAACTAAGGTGGACAGGAGGCAAAAATGAGAATTAAAGAAGGTTTTCTGTTAAGAGAAATTGCTGATTGTTACATAGTGGTACCCGTAGGTTCAAGGGTAATTGATTTTAAAGGACTAATGACTCTCAATAACTCAGGATATTTTATCTGGAATCAACTGATTGAAGAAAACACATATAACAATCTTTTAGATTCCATACTCCAGGAGTATGAAGTTGATGAGGAAACTGCCAAAAAAGATCTGGATGAATTTCTGGACAAGGCGCGGGAAAGCGGTGTGCTGGAAGAATGAAAACAAATACTAGCAGGAAAAATCAACTCGCTAAGGAATGGAACAGCAATGAGATCACGTTTGCAGCCCGTGCAGCTCAACGGCATGTCCCTTTGGGAGGTACTTTTGAGCTGACAGCCAGGTGCAATTTGAACTGCAAAATGTGCTATGTAAGGCTTGAACCATCCAAGATGCGGGGAATAGGCAGGGAAAGGACCGCGAAAGAATGGATTTCTCTCGCCAGGGAAGCGGCAGATGCAGGGACTTTGAATCTGTTGATCACCGGCGGAGAACCGCTTTTGAGGGAAGATTTCGCAGAAATCTATACAGCAATTTGTCAAATGGGCTTTATCATCACGCTGAACACTAATGCTACGCTTATGAACGCGAAATACTTGGAACTGTTTAATAAATATCCTCCTACTGCTGTTAATATCACTCTGTACGGTGCATCCGCCGAAACTTATAAGAAGGTTTGCGGCTCAGCCGCTACTTTTTACAAAACCATTGAAGGGTTGGAAATGCTTTCATCGATCCCGACTGAATTGGAGGTGCGGACTACCTTCATAAAAGACAACGTGGTTGAGTTGGATGAAATACGGAGAATAGCCAACAAATATACAAAGCGTTATGCAATTAACGCTTTTCTTAATAAGGCAATAAGGGGTGCCAGCTCTGAGGTTGAAAATGTCCGGTTATCTCCCATGGAAATATTTGAGTTATATCGATATAACGCTGAATACTATAATTCGCTTAATAATTCTGACGAGATTGCTCTTGAAAAAAATATGGATACAGATAACTATATCGGGGTTAAGGAGTATGGATTTGATTTGCCCCCAAAGATATTGACCTGTTTAGCAGCTAAGTCAATGTACTGGATCAGCTGGGATGGAAAGATGCTTCCTTGCGGATCGTTTTCCGGCCCTTATACCTTACCGTTTGAGGAAGGTTTTAAGAATGCCTGGGACAGGCTCCCAGGCCTTTTTGAAGATATTGGGCTTCCGGAGAAATGTAAGATTTGTGAATATGCAAATGGGAAATGTTCTAATTGCCCGGCTATACTTCAGTCTGAAACAGGCAGCTTTGATAATGTTTCAGAGTATATCTGCGGTATTGCCATGGAAAGGGCCAGGAGAAAAAAATAGGTGGACAAGGGTAACAATGTATGATATTCTGGGTGTATAAAAATAGCAAAATTAATCAAAAAAACCATTATTGCATATTGGTAGGAAGAAGGTGTATTTATGAAAAAGGATTATTCAAAACCTGTTCTGGAAACAAAAGCTTACGCGCAATTTGAGAATGTTTTTACAAAATGCAACAAAGGAAACATTAAAAATGGTTGTATAGAAATTGACAACGAATGGCCACCTTCTGGTGAAGGGTATGCTGCATTAAAATCAAATGCCAGCACTTAATTTGATATATACATAGAACAGAGATAGAATACAAGGCACATCTACAATGTGCCTTTTTTTTGGAGTGAAGACAAATTGCCGAATTATTCCATAGCGGGACTGGTTCTTAGGATCGATTTGCCTTTTTGGGCAGCACATGAGAATTTAAGGGCTTTCGAGATTGATTCGATGAGTCATGACATTCATTGTGCTATTTGCTTCGAAGATTTTTCCAAGGATAGTTTTTCAGCAAAGGATCCCCAAGTGTTGGCAGAAGTGTACGCCACTTCTATATATAGTTATAAAGGTACCATAGTAAAAACTAATGACAGGCATGATATACCGTCATGTATCATAGCTGCAAATAATTATACTGAATGGGAATTATACGTATCTCCTGATTTTTTTCCGCCTGAAGATGAAGATGTGATCATGGATATAAAAGAAGGGATATTGGCAGGGCTCAGAGACGTGATAATTATTGTTTTATCCCGGAATAATGGTTTGCTTTTACACTCATGTTCGATTCTATGGGAGGAACAGGTTATCGCATTTTCGGGAAAGTCGGGGGTGGGTAAATCTACCCATGCAAGACTATGGCAGGAAAGCTACGGCGTAAGCATATTAGATGGTGATGTCACAGCTTGCAGGATCTCAGAAGATGGCCCTATTGCTTATGGCTTGCCCTGGTGCGGAACTTCGGGGCAATTTTTAAATAAAAGTGGTCTTTTAAGAGCGGTGGTTTTTCTTCAGCAGGCTAAGGTCAACAGCATAAAAAAACTGGATTTTATGGAAGCGTATCTGTATTTGGCGGGAAGATGCTTTCTTTTGCCTTGGAATAACGATCTTACGAATTGTTTTCTGAATAGCATAGGTATGCTGGCAAAAAGTACAGAGTTTTATTTGCTTGAATGCCGGCCTGATTATGAAGCGGTAGAGATGGTTAGAAAATGTCTGGACCTGGGCTGAAAGAAGTTGTTATTTCTGCAGCCGATTGGACATCCGCAATATTACCGATCCTCTCCAAAGGTTATAGATTACGAATACCCTTGAAGGGCATGAGCATGTATCCATTGCTTGTGGGAGGACGAGATGAAGCTGTGATTTCTTCAATCGGCTTGAAAAAACCCGTGCGTGGCGATATAGTCCTGTACGTTGGTGAAGATGGAATACACGCCCTTCATCGCATACATCATGTTAAAGGAACAGATTATTATATGCTGGGTGATTCGCAGACATGGATCGAAGGTCCGATAAAAGAGGATGCTGTTCTGGCTGTTGCAACTGATGTAATACGAAAGGGAAAAAGGATTTCCTGTACTAATGCAGCTTATAGATTTGCTGCTGAGCTGTGGCTTTTGGCAAGACCTATAAGGCCGGGTATCTTATATATTGCCCGAAAATTTCATTCCTTTATCAGGCGTTTTTTTCGATAATGGAATGAAAGGGGAGGCTTTTCAGTGTACATAGATATTCACAGTCATATAATTCCAGGGGTTGATGACGGGGCCAGGGATGAAGCAATGTCTTTGAAGATGCTTAGGATAGCGCATGATTGCGGTACTCGTCATATTATTGCCACACCTCATTATGTCCCTGGAAATACCAGGTATCAGTTTACTGACATTATTGAAAAATGTGCGTACCTTAATAATCTTGCAGTAAATTCCGGGCTTAGCATAACTGTATATCCCGGTTGTGAGGTATTTATAACTCCTGAGATTGTAGAATTGTATGATCAGGGACTGATAGGAACCCTTGCAGAATCCTGCTACATGCTGATAGAATTTCCAATGATGAGTATACCCCCTTATACCGATACTGTACTGTACCATCTTCAGCTTAAAGGAATCACTCCTGTTATTGCACATCCCGAACGTTATATAGAAATACAGCAGAAACCTGAATTGATGGGAGCCTACGTAGAAAGAGGCATCCTTTTACAGGCCAATTCAAGAAGCATTACGGGTATGTATGGCTTGAAAGCCAAAAGAACAGTGATGCGGCTTATTAAAGAAGGATGGGTACATTTTGTGGCATCAGATGCACACTCTGCTAACAGTTGTAATCCTGATTTGGCAAATGCGGCTGCAAGAATTGAAAAGAAGTTTGGGTTGAAGATGCGTGAAAACCTGTTTACACTAAATGCATTAAAAATATTTGAGCATTAGTTAATAATAGATTTTCTGATTAAACTATAACTGTTACTGTGATTAATCATCCGGTGACAGTTTTTTTACGCTTTTAAGGCGCTTACAGATTTAAGATAATTACAGCACAAAAACCCTGAGTTTCCTCAGGATTTCTTATGCCAATCATTATCTGTGTGATTTTTACTTATCGGTTGATTTGCTCTTTGTGGTTAATATCAATATAGCAGATAAAATACAAACTCCGCCGGCAATATAGAAAGCCTCTGCCGGTATACCACCCGTCTGGGGTAATGCTTCTGGAATTTCATCATCTTCTATATCGATAACTGGTGGCGATTCCGGTATCAGCTCCTCATCGAATGGTTTATACCGGTCATTGGTAACAATATCAGGACTCAGAGGAGCCAGCGGATCATCTATATCATCAGCTGAGAAAACCACTGTAGTTAACAAAAATAAAAACAATAAAATCAAGGACAGGAATAATATTCTTTTCATGTTTGTTCCCACCTTATATTACTAATATAACATATATACCCTAATTATACATTGCATAACATTTATATGCAATTAGCAAATTAAAAATCTGGCTGTTACTTTGCAGATTAGCAATTAATAATTCAGACGCTTCCTCTTTATAATCTTTTAAATCTACTTTGACAGGCGGTTTTAAATCAATGCATTTTTTTAGCAATTCATTTGCTGTTCTATAGTTACTATTTCCGATATAATATTTTGCTGCTTTTACATAGCTTCTGGCTAAAATCTTGTAGTTCATATCATAATAAGGTTGATATGATACAACCTTCACCGCATATTCAAGTGCCTCAATGGGCATATCAAGACTATTATATAATTCTATCAACAATCTGTTACTTTCAGGAAGGTATGGATTTTGGGAAATACTTCTCTTAGTCATATTTAAGGCAGCATCATACAAAACCTCTTTGTTTTTGTTGTTCTTGCTAACATCAGCAAATAAACGATATAGTTTGCCAAGCTCATACGAATATCTATAGTTATGTGGATCCAAACGTAGAGCCTCTTCGTAACAGGACAATGCTGCATGAAACTCGTTCTTTAATGTAAGGTCAAGCCCCTTTTTTGCATTAAAGGCTGCAAGAGCATAAATTGCGTTAACCAGTATCAGTATAGCGGCAATAATTGAGAAAAGGGGTGCTGCCCAGCTGTTTTTTACCTTTATCCTGTGTTTTGTATCTGGGGCTGCCAAAACAATCATAGCCCAAAGCAGAAGAGCCATTGATACAAAGGATAAGTCAAAATCGATGACAGAATGAACAACAAGGGCAATAAAACCTGATAAAAGTCCGGCAAGAACAATTCTTTTCTGTGAATTATCATTTCTAAGAATTCCACGGAGAATATAGAAAAATGACAGAATAATGGTGGAGGTAAAGGCCAGGAACCCAAAAATGCCTGATCCAACAAACACCTCTAAATAGTGATTATGCACGGCTCGGCTGATATAATAGGATTCCTGAACACCATAATGCAAAACCTCCCAGCCACCGCCGCCCACACCAAACAGCCAATTTTTTGAAATCAGTTTAAAGGCGTCTTGAAAGAATTCTGTACGTATGTAAACGCTTCTTTCGGACATATTCATTTTGAGAAATCGATCTATGATATTCTCCGGAAATAAAGCGATTATTCTATCCCATAAAAGGAATATGGAAGCAATTATTAAGCACACCGCCAGGAATTGAATAATCCTGCTTAATGCTTTGGGAGGGCTATGCTTTTTCATTATCTTTGAAAATAAGAGGATCACGCTTTCCTGTAAAATAGCTAAAAGAACTGCTGCCATGAAAGATATTATTAAGAGTTTGGTTAAAGTTTTTGCATCCCGGGATGCAGTCTGGTCTGAGACCTTCTGCATAAATAAAAATGCAGGGACAGCTGAGCAGAAAAATGAACCGAAAGTCTTAAACCGATACCCTTTTGCCTGAATTATAAAAAACAGAAAAATTGCAGAAAAACCGACTATATAGCCGCCTCGTGATCTGGTCAGAAGCATGGCAAGCAGAAGAATTGTATTTACACCTGACAAAAGTATTCTGTAAACGGGTTTGTCCCAAAGATACATCAGTGTCAGTGAGAAAATAATGGCCATTATATAGTAAACAGCTGCAGTGTTGGCATACTGAAATGTACCGCCTATCCGCCTGTTGTTCAGAGTATCATTTAAAAACCTGAAGGCCCCGGTAATGGCCTGAAGAGCTATCAGAGCATTTATGAAAGCACTCATAACCACAGGCGCCATTAAAGCAATACTAAACTCTTTTTTCTTATCCTGATAATAATCATACAATACAATTGCGAAAACAAAATAGCCGGTGACATGCATAAGAACTTCAAGATTACCACGCGGATTAACCGAATTAATAAAAGCCAGACCATAAGCTAAAATCAGTAAAGCACCAAAAATCAGAAGCCATTTGTTGTAGAATATGTCCTCTTTGTCTGTAAACTTGGTTATGAAATAGATAAAAGACAGCAGAGCCAATACTGCCAGAAATGCTGAGGCCTCCAAAGTAAAAAAAAGTCCCCTGAATAGCGGAGAAACTGCCGTGATAAGCATCATAAGGGTTACTATTATTTTTTTCATATTCCACCTGTTATAAGGAGAAAACTCCCTTAAAAATAAGGTAATTTATGTTAATCAAATAATATCATATTATGCGCAACGATGTCAAATGATGGAATATAAATATTTTATAGCAAGAATCAGCGTAGGCTGCTTTGACTCTTGGTTGCTTTACGGGTTCTGTGGTATAATGAAAACCTTAACAATATTGTAAAAATGATATCCAACCGGCAGCCGGGTGGGTGAATTGCAACCACAAAAAAGCCCGGTGTATACTAAGGGCTTTTGCAGGTTGATAAATAAAAATGTGGGAATATGGCGTGTCGCGATTTAATCTACGATAATGCTTTTTATCTCATTGATGAAGTTACCAGGGTTATCGCTGTGAATCTCTACTTTGATTGGCTTTGAGAGGTCGAGGCTAAAAATACCCATAATGGATTTTGCGTCAACAATATAACGGCCAGATGAAAGATCAACATCGAAATCATATTTGTTGACAATGTTAACAAAATCTTTCACGTCATTAATTGATTTAAGCATGATATTGAATGTATTCATGGATTTATTGCACCATCCTTCAATGAATTATTTATATAATACTGTGTAATAAATTATACCATAAATGAGTGCAGACAATAGCAGATATAGTATTGTTAATAATAATATAACAGACATTGGGAAGTGTTACAAATGAAACAAAGAAAAAAAGCTGCATTTATTACTTTGGGCTGTAAAGTAAATATAGCTGAGACTGAAGGAATGAAACTGCTTTTTCAGAAAGCTGATTACGAGATAGTTGAAGCCAGTGAACATGCAGATGTTTATGTTATAAACACATGTACCGTAACAGGTATGGGAGATAAGAAATCCAGACAGATGATAAGAAGGGCTCATACTTTGAATCCGGATGCCATTATAGCAGTGGTGGGATGCTTCGCTCAGGTTTCTCCCGAGGAAACATCAAAAATTGAGGGAGTTAACCTTGTTCTGGGAAATAATATGAAGCACCGAATTGTGGAGCTTGTAGAGAACACGCAAAAAGATGAAAAAAAGCAGTATGTAAATGAGAGAAAGACTCTTATGGAATATGAAGAATTGCCTGTTGAGGCCTATGAAGGCCATACCAGAGCTTTCTTAAAAGTCCAGGATGGCTGCGACCAATTCTGTTCTTATTGCATAATACCCTATGCCAGAGGACCTGTGCGCAGCAGAGATGCAAATGATGTGATCAAAGAGGCAAAGAGCTTTGCACTAAACGGTTTTAAGGAAATAGTGCTGACGGGTATACACCTTACCTCTTATAATGACATTAAAAATAATGAGAGCTTGCCCGGCCTTATAAGAGCAGTACACGATATTGAGGGAATCGAGAGAATACGTTTAGGTTCATTGGAGCCAATGTTTATTACTCATGAATTTATTGAGGAGATTAGTGTTCTGCCCAAGCTATGTCCCCATTTTCATCTTTCATTGCAAAGCGGTTGTGCAGAGACTCTAAAAAGAATGAACCGAAAATATACGCCGGAGTATTACCGGGAAATAGTTGAATTAATGCGGGAAAAGATACCTGATGTAACCTTTACCACTGATGTGATGGTAGGTTTCCCCGGAGAAACCGATGAGGAATTCTATAAGTCCTATGAATTCTGTAAGGAAATAGGCTTTTTATGGATACATGTGTTTAAGTATTCACCCAGGAAGGGTACCGCAGCTGCAAAGTTTCCTGACCAGGTTCAGCCTGATATAAAGGAAAGGCGAAGCAAACAGCTTATTGAATTGGCCAACCAGATGAGAAATAAAGTTTTTCAACAGTTTTTAGGGAGGCAAACTGACATTATCCTGGAGAAGCACATTGAAGGGAGCCCCGGTGACATGGAGGGTTTAACATCCAATTATATTCCCGTTGCCGTTAATGTAGAAAATATTAATCCCGGGGAAATAATCAGTGTACATCTTGAAACAATTGAGGGTGAGCGGATGAGAGGTGCAGTATCAAATATTACGGTTTGATGATATATCTTGATTTACGAATATGTATGTATTAATATTAGAATATACCTAAAATTCGGATGATATTCGAACAGGAAGCGGGTGCATTATGAATTCAGGTACAATGAAATTTGATTTTACCAAAGATAAATCAGACCAGGCCCGAGAGATTATGGTTAATGTTTACAGGGCGCTGCAGGAGAAGGGATATAATCCTATAAGTCAAATTGTAGGTTATATTATGTCGGGGGACCCTACTTATATAACCAGTCATAACAATGCCAGGATACTTATAAGGAAAATTGAGAGGGATGAGTTGCTGGAAGAAATTGTGCGATTCTATTTGAAGGATGCATAGACCATAGAATTAGCGCCTTGGAGGGCGCTTTTTTGTTGGAGCAGAAAAGATAGCTCAAAATTAAAGGACAGATCTATTTTAGTATCAGGAGAAGTACTATGGAATACAGACAACTGGGTCACACAGGCCTTACGGTTTCAAGACTTTGCTTTGGAGGGCTGGTGATTGGCCCCTTACAGAAGAATCTGAGTGTTGAGGAAGGCGGAGACGTTATTGCTGAAGCCTTACGGCTTGGCATTACATTTATAGATACCGCTGACTTATATGATACATATCAGCATATCAAAAGAGCAATGGATATAACCGGAATCAGGCCGGTTATTGCATCAAAATCTTACGCATATGACAAAGAGGGAGCAAAAAAGAGTGTCGACAGAGCATTGAGTGAGCTGGGTCTGGATGGCATAGACTGTTTTCTTATGCACGAGCAGGAAAGTGAACACACTATAAGAGGCCACCGGGAGGCTCTGGATTACTACCTGGACCTTAAGCGGCAGGGAGTAATTAAAGCAGTAGGAATTTCCACCCACCATATTGCCGCTGTCAAAGCTGCAGCAAATACTCCTGAAATTGATATTATTCACCCTATTACAAATATTAAAGGATTGGGTATTTGCGACGGGACAATGGAAGAAATGCTTGCAGCTATAAAAGAAGCCCATGACAACGGAAAAGCAATTTACGGGATGAAACCCTTCGGGGGAGGAAATCTTTTGTATTCCTTTAAAGAATGTCTGGAATTCGTTACAACAATACCGTATCTTCATTCAGTTGCTGTTGGTATGCAAAGCATTGAAGAGGTACGCATGAATGTGGAGCTCTTTAATGATTTGGAGAATGCAAGTGAAAAGATTCAAGATTATCAACCTGCTAATAAGAAAAAACTCCATGTTGATTTTTGGTGCGAAAAATGCGGCGAGTGCGTAAAGCGCTGTAAACAAAAGGCTCTCTTACTGAAAGACGATAAGGTTTCAGTAGATTATGATAAATGTGTATTGTGCGGATATTGTTCGTCCAGTTGCCCATCTTTTGCCTTAAAAATATATTAGACTCTTGCGTGCTGTATATTGATAGCAGTTATTTACTATGATATAATTTTCTGGTAGTTGGAGAATGCAGGGTGTGGATCCACTCAACTCTTACTAAAGAGGGGGGTGGTGTAATATGACTACTTTCGAAGCTATATCTCTTATGATAGGGTTTTCGATGTTTGTTCTGTCACTTATCTCCTTGATGATTGCTTTAAGCAGGAAAAACAAGGAATAGACCATAAATAGAAAAGTCACCCTGCAAACGCTACTTGCAGAGTGATTTTAATAATACTATTTCACTTTGTGAGCGGAACCGCATCTTGCGGCTCCAACTACTTTAATTTTATCACAATAATCTGNATTGTAAACTTATTTNTTNAATATTTTTATTTAATTTTATATGTTTTAGCGGAAAAGATTCTTCGCTGCGCTCAGAATGACAATAGGTATTATTTTATTGTGTACCTGTTACATATATTCTCAGATATAAACAGCTGGCAGAAGGCCAGGAAGAAATATAAGCCCGATTAATTGAATTATCTTCGGAAATAGACTAAAAAGATCCGGAAATCACAGCCATAAAAGAGCAAAGTATAAAAAGGAGTAAATTAGCGGGGTTTTAGAAACTTCAGGATTCATATTGACAATAGTATAGGCATAAATTATAATTGATTCAATTAAATACAGTACAATCTTCAGGGCAGGGTTAGAGTCCCTACCGGCGGTAATGTGTAAAAACAACGAGCCCGCGAGCTATTTTTAGCATGATTCGGTGAGATTCCGGAGCCGACAGTATAGTCTGGATGGAAGAAGATTATGAGATTATTAACTATGGTTCCCTGAGCTTGCTTTGGGAACTTTTTTGATTCTTGCAGCCTCGGATTGTATTGTAAAAACAATTAAAATGGGCAAAAGCCCTTAAAGGAGTGTTGTTTTTATGAAGTTTGGGGTCAGAAAAATGTGTACTATGGCTATTCTAGCAGCATTATCACTGGTGTTGGTACTGCTTGTCCATTTTCCCATTATTCCTGCTGCACCCTGGCTGGAATATGATCCGGCCGACATCCCCATTTTAATTGGAGGATTTGTTTACGGTCCCATAGCAGGGTTACTTATTACTGTTGTAGCATCACTGATTCAGGCTATGACAGTAAGCGCAGCCAGCGGATGGGTTGGTTTTGTGATGCATGTGATTTCAACAGGAACCTTAGTCTTAGTTTCATCAATTATTTACAAGTTTAATAAAACACGCAAGGGAGCTTTCATAGCTTTGGTTGCAGGCTCTATTGCCATGACGGCAATTATGATTCCAGCCAATCTTTTCTTTACCGTAAGGTATTGGGGGCAACCTTATGAAGTGGTAAAGGCCAGTATTATACCCATTATTATTCCCTTCAATCTTATAAAATCCACAGGTAATTCTCTGATTGTATTCTTGATTTACAAGACTTTAAGAAAAATTATAAAATAGTGTACAGGCATAATTCTGATTGAAAATCAGTACAAATGTTGTTCAGAATAAAGTCTTAATTTTGTGTTTAAAATAACACAAAACACCGGGAGAATTGTAAGCAAATTCAACAGGCTGTATCTTTACAAGGAAGGCATATTAAGGTATGCTAGAATGTGGTTATTAATTTAACAATGATTGGAAGGGAGATTATTATATGAAACAATATTTAGAGATTGAAGATGTATTTGCACGCGAAATACTTGATTCCCGCGGGAATCCTACAGTTGAAGTTGAAGTTATTGTCGAAGGCGGCTTTATAGGACGCGCAGCAGTACCGTCAGGAGCATCAACAGGTGCTTATGAGGCCGTCGAGTTACGTGACGGCGATAAATCACGCTACCTGGGCAAGGGCGTATCAAAGGCAGTTGATAATGTTAATGATATCATTGCTGCAGAAATAATCGGAATGAATGTATTTGATCAGGTTCTTATTGACAGGACCATGATCGAATTGGATGGAACACCTAACAAAGCAAAATTAGGTGCAAACGCTATACTGGGTGTTTCTCTGGCAACTGCCAAAGCCGCTGCTGAAGCGTTGGGTCTTTCCCTTTATCAGTATATTGGTGGTACCAATTCCAAGGTTCTTCCTGTTCCTATGATGAATATTATCAATGGCGGCGAACATGCTGATAACTCTGTAACCATCCAGGAATTCATGGTCATGCCTGTTGGTGCCGATTCCTTTAAGCAAGCTCTTCAATGGTGTGCAGAAGTATTCCACAACCTAAAGAGCGTTTTAAAGAGCAAGGGCTATTCTACAGCTGTTGGTGATGAAGGTGGTTTTGCTCCCAACTTAAAATCCGATGAGGAAGCTATTCAGGTTATAATTGAAGCAATTGAAAAGGCAGGCTTTAAGCCCGGCGAACAATTCCGTATTGCTATAGATGCTGCAGCTACCGAAATGTATGAGAAAGCTAAGGCTAACGGCAAGGAAGGCCAATACTACTGGTGGAAAACAGATAAATATATGACTAAGGAAGAAATGGTTGGTTTCTGGGAAGATATGTGCAATAAGTACCCCATTGTCTCAGTTGAAGACGGCGTATCTGAAGATGACTGGGATGCCTGGAAACTGCTTACCGAAAAACTTGGCGATAAGGTTCAGCTGGTAGGCGATGATCTCTTTGTTACCAATACCGAGAGACTAAAGAAGGGTATTGAAATGGGAGTAGCCAACTCAATTCTTATAAAGGTCAACCAGATTGGTACTCTTACCGAAACTCTTGAAGCTATTGAAATGGCTAATCGTGCAGGCTATACAGCCGTTACCTCCCATCGTTCTGGTGAGACAGAAGATGCTACTATAGCCGATATAGCTGTAGCAACAAATTCAGGGCAGATTAAGACCGGTGCTCCTTCAAGAACTGACCGTGTTGCAAAATACAACCAGCTGTTAAGGATTGAGGAAGAACTTGGCGATGTTGCTGAATATCCCGGGCTTAACGCATGGTTCAATCTTAAGAATAAATAAGAGATATTATAATAAAATCAGACCGCTTACATTTTTGTAGGCGGTCTGATTTTCCCATTTTATTTCACAATTATTCTTCTGATATTCTTCTGAGGATTCAAAAGGATTTTTTATTATTTAATGATTAGGAATATACCAGCTATATTAAATGAACCTTTTGAAGTATCCGGCCCAATGAAAATAAAACAACTGCAAATACCGCGTATTGTATGCAACTTGATAGAATAAAGTTTATAATATCATACTCGTTGCCACTGAATGCTAATTGACCCTGGTTAATCATCTGAGAGATGTAACTGATGGACTTACTTGATGACCAAATAGCAAAAATCATTAGAAATCCAGCCAATACAAAAAGAATAATGCTTAAAATGGAGACGCTCTTTTTATTCATAATCCTCAGCCTTTCTGATTGTTTTTATAAACAATCAATCTCAGTATAATTCATTTTGCGATGAATTACCAGAAAAAGCGAGCCAAATAAATAAAATATTTTTACATTACTGCATATTATTGTTTTTTCAGTTTGGCCAATGCATCGGCAAGGGCTGAATTTATTGGTAAATCCTCATTCTGATTTTTCAGGAATTTCTGAACATCTCTTTTGTTTACTTTTTCGCTTTTTCTGTTGTTAAAGGCCGAAAGCTTTTCTCTGTAACCACACAGGCAGAAGAAGGTTTTATCGTTTCCTTCCCCTCGTATTTCCATCTTCTTGTGACATTCAGGGCATCTGGCATTTGAAAAGAAGGAAACACTCTTTCTAAAACCGCACTCGCGGTCAGAACATATCAGCATTCTCCCTTTTTTACCGTTAACCTCAAGAAGGAATTTGCCACAACTCTCACATCTTTCCCGGGTCATATTCTCGTGTTTATACACATGGGTACTTGAAATAACTGAGCCAACCAGTTTTTTGGCATGGTCTTTCATTTTGGATATAAAAACTGCTGAATCAGCCTTACCCTTACTTATTGAAGAAAGCTGCTGTTCCCATTTTGCTGTCAGGTCGGGAGATTTTAAATCCTCTGGAACCAGTTCAATTAGCTGAATTCCCTTTGATGTAGGTATGATTTCTTTACCATGTCTTTCAACATAGAAGTTGTCAAACAGTTTTTCAATTATATCGGCTCTTGTTGCCGGGGTTCCAAGTCCGCTTGTGCCTTCAATAACCTCACGAAGAGCTTTATTGTCCATATATTTCCCGGGATGTTCCATGGCAGAAAGAAGGGTGGCCTCAGTAAAGCGTTTGGGAGGGGAGGTCTTTCCGTTAATTGTCCGGACCTGTGTTATAGGAAGTGATAGGCCCAATTTTACCGGTGGCAAAGACTGATGCCTGTTTTTATCAACAGCATCATTATCATCGGTATCATCTATAGACTCTCCGTCGTAGATGCTTTTCCAGCCATAAGACTTAATTATACGGCCTCTGGCAGTAAACAATTCTCCTTCAATCTCATATTTTACCGTAGTCTGTTCATATTCAAAAGTTGGACTTAATACGGCCAAAAAGCGCTTTATTATCAAATCATAAATATTGCGCTCATCACTGTTTAATGAAGATAAATCCACATATTGCTCTGTGGGGATGATTGCGTGGTGGTCTGTGACCTTGCTGTTGTCCACCAAACGTTTTGTAATATTAGGTTTTGCTCGCAGTATAGCCTGTGCAGGTTTTTGATATGAGCTAACCGCTATGCTTTTAAGCCGTTCCTGGAGGGTTGGCACGATATCT